>JAEEGK010032505.1_pt1 | contig 10205 bp, 15 predicted proteins | sample 8958771 | NCBI WGS metagenome assembly JAEEGK01 (sample SAMN16246547, study PRJNA631951) | gut metagenome | biome: gut microbiome; feature: rumen; material: SC-attached | host: Bos | place: Iran: Karaj | collected 2018-10 | reverse complement strand
TGCGGCGTCGTGCCGCGTGTCGAAGGCGCTCACCAGGAAATCGCCGACGCGGAAGGTTCGCATCGCCTGGACCGGGCGGACGGTTCCCTTGATCCTTCCGATGGCGTCCAGGGTGCCCCTGCTTGCGTAGATGGGTATGCCCAGGGCGGCGTAGCGGTCGGCGAAACCCGCGTGGTCCTTGTGTTCGTGCGTCACCAGGGCGCCGGCAATCATGGAGATGGGGATGGCTGTCCGGCGCATCATCACTTCGGGCTTCACTCCGCACTCGACCAGGAGCGCGGAGTGTCTCGCCTCGAATAGATAGCCGTTGCCGGCGCTTCCGCTTGCTAAAACGGTCAGCCTCATTTCCTACGCCTTGAAAAGGTCCATGTCTGCGTCTTCGGTCGGGACGTCGTATTCGTCGTTCTCCCAGGGAAGCCTGTCCTCCTGCGGCGCGTGTTCCTGGTCTGGCTGCTGGACCGGGATCGGGTCCGGTGTGAACTTCGGTTCGGGATCGGGCTGCTGCTCCGGTGCGGGGGCGTCGGCCTCGGTGAACACCGGCTTGATGTTGTTGGCCGGAACGGGCGCCTCCTGGCCCTGCTCGTCCGGCATTTCCTCCGGGGTGTACATACCCTCGGATGCGAAGGGGAAGGCCTCGCGGAATGCCTGGGCGATCGCAACCTTGCGGATCATCGTGCCGGGCATGGCGGCCCAGGTGCTCTTGCCGCGGTTGTATTCCTGGAGCCGGACGCGGGCCACGATGGGGTGCTCCCGGTCCTTGCGGTAGACCTTCGCCCAGCCGCCGACGAGCTGGTCGCCGGGAAGGAAGAAGGAGCCCTGTTCGTCGATCACCTGCTTGTCGCGCAGGAGGATGACGCCGGCCTGGTAGCCGTCGTACAGCGGCGAGTTTTCAGCCCGTTTCATGAAGGCCGACTTGCTTATGATCATGGACGCCGGCTCGTTGCCGTACTTGACCATGTAGGCGTCGCCGATGAAAGGGTTGAGCTGGTTGGCCCGGCAGAGGCTGATGAACTGGATGACTTCCGCGTCGGACACGGCGGCCTGGCCGCGGGTGAGGTAGTTGCGGACGATCTGGAACGAGAGGTTGACGTCCTCGCCGTTGACCTGGTAGGTCACGCGGCCCTTGTCATTCGCCCCCAAGAGGGTCTGGCTGACAGTCGCCTGGGTGTTGTTTTCTTTTGCCATAGTATTGCGTGTGTTGTAGGGGTTATTTCTGTTCGTTGGACTTGATGATGGCGTCGATGTCGCTGCGGCGGTAGAACACCTTCACGCCGATCTTGACCGGGGTGAGGTAGCCGGCCTTCTCCCACCGCCAAAGGGTGGAAGGGTCCGGGTTTCCGAGGATGGCGCGTGCATCCTCCTTCCGGACCAGGTGGTCGCCGGCCTGCCGGTCGCGCCTGGCCCTTTCGCGCTCCGCCTCGGAACGCACCTTGCGCACCAGCGCCTCGTTCGCCTCCATGAGGTCGCAGAGACGGATGGTCACGGTGAGCTCCGGGAAAGACTTCGCCATTGTCATCAGGTCCATAGGTCTATTCGTTTATGAGGGTGAGTTCCTGGGTGTCCTTCACGACCAGGCGGATGATCTGGGCGTCGGTGTCGAAGCGGTCGCGCAGGATGCCTTCAGCATTGTCGATGAAGATGGGCGCGACGCTGTTGTAGCGGTTGGAGAACACCCGGATGACATCCAGTCCGCACAGGATCTTCATGGCGTCGTTCATGCTCTTGTAGGGCACGCCGTCCGGGCTGGTGACGTCGCACATCTCCACGATCCCGCCGTCCATCGTCTGGTCGAACATCTTCCATCGTGCGGTGTGGAACAGTCCGTTGATGGCCGTCTCCACGCTGTCGATGTCGGCCTTGACGAATTCCGCGGCCCTGGCTTCGTCGCGTTCGTTACGTGCCACCGCGTCGGCGAAGTTCTTCGCGTCGCGCTCCTTCTGCCGGATCAGTTCCTCCTGCTCGGCGCGTACCTTGCCGACGGACAGGGCGTCCTGGGCGTCGAGCTCGGCCTTTGCGAAGCGGTCCATCTCCATGCGGATGCGTTCCTCGACCGTCTGCCGGCGTGACACCAGTTCCTCGGCGTCTGCCGGGCGGTTCTGCGTCTTCAGGGCCTTCGCACGGAGGTCGTATTCCTTCTTGACCATCTCCTTGTATTCTGGCGTCGCCTTGACCTTCCCTTCCTCGACCTCCATGTCGATGTCCGGCTGCGCCTCCAGGCGGGATATCTCGGCCTTCCATTTGGCGAGTTCGGCCTCCGCGTTTACGACGTCCGCCGATGCTGTGCGGAGTCTCTCCTTGCTGTCCTGGATCTGCGTGTCGGCATCGGTGACCTGCTGCTTGATCTGGCGGGCCTTGTCCAGGATTCCGTTCACGGTCCTGGTGCGTTCCGCCATGAAGTGTTCCTTCGCCTTTGCGGTCGCTTCCTCGACGGTGGCGGCGGGGATCTCCTGGCCGCAGTACGGGCATTTGGTCTCCGGGGTGTACTCGAAGGCGCGTGCCTTCTCCCGCTTGTATGTCTCGCCCAGGTCTGCGAGCTCGGTGGCCATCTTTCCGCGGGTGGCGTTCAGTTCTTCCAGGTGTGTCCGCACCCTGGCCTCCCGGCCCTTCGCGGCGTCCCGGTCCTGCTCTGCCTTCCATGCCTCGCCCTTCGCGTCGAGAATGTCCCGTTCGCGGGCGTTCTTTCGTTCCTGGGCGACTTTCCGGGCGGCGGCGGTGGCATTGCCCATCCAGAGCTGTACCTTCGTTATTTCGGCCCAGATGGCGGCATTCTCGGCCTTCCGTGCCTCGTCCGCCTGGTCTGCGCTGGCGATGGCCTTGTTCAGGCTCTCGGCCTCCTTCTTCAGTTCGGCGACGGCCTTGTCGCGCTTGGCCCGCAGGTCGTTGAGCCGGTTGACCACGGCGTTCGTGTCGGTGTCCTCCGGAAGGGCCTCACGCATCCCGTCGATCCTGGAGAGGACCATTGCGAGGTCGCGCTTGTTGGCGTTCTTCTCCAGCGTCAGGCGCTTGCGGTAGTCCTCGATGCTGCGGCCGGACAGCTTGTCCACCACGTCGGCGAATTCCTCCCGGACGCGCTTCCTGGCCGGATCGTCTGCGACGAGCTCCAGGATGGCCCGGCGGCGGTCCTTCCAATCCGTGAAGGCGTCGTCGATGAAGTAGTGCGGGTTGGTGAGCAGCTTGAAGCTGTCCTCGCGGAGCCAGCCGGCGACGACCGCGTCGTAGGCCTTCTTGGTTACGACGTCAACGCCGTCGACGTAGAATCCGCTGGTGTGGCCCTTCATGACGTCCTCGATCTCGCCGGTGGGCTTGACCCAGTTCTCGATCCAGGAACGGCGCAGGGTGTGTGGCACCCCGTCCACGGTCAGCGACGCCTCGACCCAATGGTCCTCGCGGGGGTAGGGTTTCCCGGTGGCCGGGTCGATGGTCTTGAGCTCGAAGGAGCTCGTTGTCTGGTCGCGGTGGTCCTTGCCGAAAAGGAGCCAGGTGAAGGCGTCGAAGATTGTGCTCTTGCCGGAGCCGTTGGGACCTTCGATGCGGGCGTTGTTACCGCCGAAGTAGTAGTCGGCGTCGCGCACTCCCTTGAAGTTGCGCAGGCGCATTCTCGTGATTCTGATTTCCATGATGCGTGTGTGATTAGATGTTTGTGATGTCGAGTGTGTTGTCGTCGTCCTCGTTGCGCCGGCGTCCCCTGCGTGCTTCCACCCGGCGCACCCTGGCGCTGCGGACGAAGTCGCTGGAGAAGTCCGTGCAGACGGTTTGGACCGAGATGAGGGCCAGCAGAAGGGCCGCGCCCACCCGGCGGCGGAACTCCGCGAGGTCGATGTGGAAGTTCTCCGAAAGGAACCAGGCGACCAGGGCGTTAGTGCTCCTGGGAATGCCGGCCTTGTCGTAGATGTTCTGCGTGTGCCGGACGACGGTGTTGTGGCTGATGCCTGCGGCAGAGGCGATCTCCTTGCCGATCATGCCGGATACGTATCCGGCGGCGACGCGGGTTTCCGCAGGGGTGAGGACCTTGTCAGTCTCCAGTTTCATAGTCCCCAGGGGTTGGCGACGCCGTAGGAGGCGAACAGGGTCTCGATCTGCCTGGCCTTGTCGACGTCCAGGTTCTTCACCAGGCCGTTGGCATAGTTGCGGAATCCCTGCGGCGTATTGACTTGCAGGATGCCGTAGAGTGCCTCCCGGACAATCGGGAGATCCTTGACCTTGAGCTCGGACAGGCCCTTCATGAAGGCCTTGCCGGGGTTTTGGGATTTTCTTGTCATTTCGATCTTGTGATTTTGCAGTAGTCGTATGGTGTCTTGACGCAGACCCTGTTCTTGTAGAACCAGCAGGTCAGGCAGAGGTTCTTGGACTTAGCGGCGCTCATTTGGCTTCCTCCATTCTTTTGAGCCCCAGGCCGGCGGCGACGGCCACCGAGAGCCAGGAGAGTGTCCAGATGATGTTGCAGGAGCCGTCCGGTTCCTCGCACCCGGCGAGGATGATGCCCGTGACACAGGCGACGGCGAGGATGGTTTTCAGTGCTTTTTTCATTGTATTGCGTGTGTTATGGTTTCTTGAAAAAACCGGATGGAGCTCACGCCCGATCCGGGTAGCGTGAATTGTGTTCATAGCCACCACGGTCAGCGGGTGGTTTTATTTCCAACTTTTCCGATGATGCGGTAGTTCCTCCCGTCATCGTCCAAGACCATAATGTCTCCGAAGGAGTTGATACAAGTTCCGTCTGGGAGATCGGTCGAGAGGTGTTCCCAACGCGGGACGAGGTCATTGTAAGCAGACAGTTCTACTGGTTTGCCCATCTGCTGTGCGAGTTCGCGTCCACGAATGCGGATGTAACGGAAGGTATTCTCGCCAACCTCAATCTCATCAAATCCGCAACGGAAGATGTACTTGACTATGCTTTCCATAATGCTTACTGTCTTGATGGGGAGGGGGTTGCCCTCCCCGGTGATTCTTACTGGATGATGAAGGTGGCGTTCATTGCGGAGGCGTATCCTTCACCGTAGGCGAGAAGGAAGTCGTAGTCTTTGGAGGAACGGAGGATCGCGTCATCTTCCTTGCGGACAAATTCGTAGTAAAGAACGATGTCGCGGAGGTCGGTCACCGGGCGGAGGATGTAAGTTTTCGTTTCCATAATTGCGTGTGTTATAGAAGTTTGTTATTGTTTGTTTTTGTCGGTTTTCCTAACTTTGTTCAGTGGAAGTGTTTGTTTCCGTATGCAAAGGTAACATTTGTTTCCGAAAAAACAAACATTTGCACAAAAAAAGTTGCATTTATGGATTTATCTCTCGCCGACAGGGCAAAAATTGTTGCCCAGTACCTTTCCAACAAGGAAGGGATCACACAGGCCCAGCTGGGCGAAAAAATGGGGTATTCAAACAGGTCTGCGTTTTCCGCAGTGCTGAATGGACTGAAAACTATGCCCGCAAATTTCTGCGAAAGATTGGCATCACTTGATCCTGTTATCAATCCGGATTTCTTGTCTGGGAAATCCGACGAAATGCTGCGACCTGAATCTGGTCAGCCGGCAGCTCCTGGGCTATCTACAAAACAACCGGGTGCATCCGGTATTTATCTTCCGCTTGAGCTTGTCAAGATGTTTACGGACATGTCCGAAACGATCAAATCCCAGCAGGAGACGATCAGCCATTTAGTAGGGAAAAGATCTTCAGGAGAGAAGGCAATTTGATCGACTTGACTGAAATCATAAAACTGCGTATAAAATGAAACCTGTCCTGTTTGTTGTCATTGGCATTCTTGCCGCTGCCTGCTCCAATCCGTGCAAGGAGGCGCAGCCGGTCGTCGATGCTTACCTGCTGACGAAAATCAGCCATCCGGAGACATATAAGCCCGTCCGGCTGGAGCTTGTTGGGGAAGGAAGGGTCGACAAGGATTTCTATCGTTTCGACCTTGACGGGCCGACACGAGACAGTATTGACATATTCGTTTTCCGCCAGGAGTTCCGGCATTTGAGCCGGTTTGGAGATTCCATCGAGAGCACCTGGTGCCTTTATGTCACGGAGGATTTGAATGCGGTCCTGTGCTCAAGCAGCGACGAAGAACCGAGGGAGGGAATACGATGGATACGCAGGGAACGATAACGGACCGTTGGTTCCAGGCATACGACGACCTGCGAATGACCGGTCGCGTGACGCAGCGGGGAATTTGCCGCGACCTGGGCATCGACCGCAGGAACTTCGCACAGCAGGCGGCGGATCATTCCAGGCGCATTCTCCGCGTCGAGTGGCTGTCCTACCTGGTCCTCAATCATGGTGTCTCCGCCGATTGGCTCCTGACCGGGAGAGGCTGGCCCTTCGGACAATGAAAAACCGCCGGTGCCATCACGGCAGCGGCGGTGGAAGTTGCATTCATGAGAAACTATTGAATCCTCGGAACAAAGGTAAACATTTTTACCAATCGGCAACGCTTTTTACCTCGGTTTTTGCGTGTCGAGCATTCCGACAAGGCTGGCCTTCATTTCGTCGTCGATCGTGCGGTAGCGGGCAAATGCGCGGCTTCCTTCGGTGTGTCCGGACATCGCGCCGATCAGGTTAGGATCGGCGACCTGCTTGTAAAGGTTCCCGATGAAGGTCCGGCGGGCCAGGTGGGACGATGCGACCTCGTTCAAAGGGAGCTTGACCTCCTTCCGCGTCACCGGGTCCAGGACGGACACCGGGCGCGTCAGCCTGGCGGCAAGGAAGCACCGCTTGATCGCGTCGTTGTATTTCTGCTTGCTGATGAAGGGGAGCAGCCGGTTACCTGGAAGGTCGGCGTATCTTGCCACGATCTCCGAGGCCATGTGGTTGAGAGGCACCCGCACGACCACGGGCCGGTCGTCGACGGTCTTCCTGGGAATGTAGGTCAGCACGCCGTCCACGATGTCCTCCTTCTTGAGCTTGAGCAGGTCGCCGACGCGGCACCCGACCAGGCATTGGAAAACGAAGATGTCCCTCTGGACCGCGAGGGACGGATGGTTTTGCAGCCTGGTGCGGTAGAGCCTGTCCCGTTCATCCAGGGTAAGGTAGTACGGAGTCCCATAGACCGCCGTCCCAATCTGGTAGCCCCGGAACGGATCTGCGGAGCACAGGCCGCGCCCGTTCATCCAATGGTAGAATGCCCGCACGACCTTCATGTAGTCGATAATGATGTTCTTCCCCTTGCCACCCTTCGCCATGAACGCCCGGAAGGAGTCCAGGACGCCGGCGTCGGTCCCTTCGATGGTGATCTTCTTTTTCCGGTCCTCCTGGAAGTCCTCCAGGTAGCCGCGCACCACCTTGTAGCGCTTGCGCCTGTCGGTGCTCACGTCCTGCGTCCGGCAGAACTCATCGTACAGGTCGAAGAAGTCCCTGCGGCCTGCACGGTCCGGGTGGTGGAAACGGTCAACCGCATCCTGCATCCATTCCCCGGTGACGCCTGCCTGGTCTGCCGACTGGAACTCGTCGAGAAGGAAGCGGACAAGGTTTGCCAGCTTGTCACGCAGCTGGATGAGCTCGCGCTGTTCCTGGGTCCCCAGCCTGGGGATGATTACGGCGCCGTCCTTCCAGCGTGCCGGCTGGACGGAGAGGCGGCTGTGCAGTCGGTAGATGTGATCGCGGCCTCCGACGAAGCGGAGCAGGATTTCGGATTTCCCGCGGGCGTCCACCCGCCGGGAGAGGGATGCGGTGATCTTCGGCATGGTTTCCATGAATGCTGTGCGTTGACAAAGATACGGATTTTTGTCAACGGATTGTCAACCTGATTGCAGTCCTATGCAATGCCGTGCAATGTCCTGCAATCCTCCGGGCACCACGAAATCGCGCCTGGAGTTGCATGGAAGGCCGAAATCGCCGTTTGAACAATCTAAAGGGAAATGTGGCGTTGCATGGCGTGTCGTCCCCCCAGGGGCCACGAAACAAAAACGGCAACTTGCTTATTTACAGGCGGTTGCCGTTTCGTGTATCCCCGAAATTGTCAACCGTTTGTCAATCTGATTGAAATCTACGATAAAAGCCCCCCAGGAAACCATCCCGGAAGGGCTCACACGCAAATTGGAAACGCGGAACGAGTCCGCCGCCTCCGGCGACAAAGTTAATCATTTTTTCCTTCCCGGCAATGGTCGCAGGAAAGAAGGCAGATAATGTCGGCTACCTGCTCGGTGATGTCGCCGACCAGATAGGCGAAGCTCTCGGTGTACGGGTCGATCCCGGCGTCCGCGGAGACGGCGATCGCAACGTGGATGATTTCGTGGACCGTCGTGTTCACCCACTCCGATCCCTCCGTCTGCGGTCCCACCCATGTAAGGCAGAGCCGGCGGTCGGAGTTGGAGAAGGTGAAGCCGCAGTTTGGGCCGGCGGCCATGAGGTCGTCCGCCTGTTCGACGCGAAGTGCGACTACGCGAACAGGAAGGTCATCGACTTCCTGAAAGGAGACGTCCCGCACCTCACGGCGCAGGACGTCCAGTCGTAACACTCTTAACACTAAAACCAATATGAAAAGCAATTCACCCGACGGTGGACTGTTCCATGTCAAAAGACCCCAAGAGGCGGACGGTTAGAAGGACTACACAAGCTCTCCGCCTCCCGAGGTCTATGCTATCTCGATGGTGATCTCCTCCCCCCTGTCCGCTGCCTTCTTCATCAGCTTGTAGACTTCCTGGAAGCAGGCCTTGCTGTCGGTCAGCTTTCCGACCTTCGTGTTCCTGCCGACCAGGATGCAGCCCTTCGTGTCCAGGGCGTCGTTCCCCGGGTGGATGAGTATTCCGTCGAAGCCGGGCACGGACAGGAGCCTCGGCATCTTTCCGCGGCAGAACTGCCAGTACCAGGTGACACCGGCGTACTTCGGAGACGTGACGTTCATGGCGACGGCGTATGTCCCCTTCGGGATCGCCGTCTCGCCCGCCACCTTCCTGCTCCTGATGTACGCCTCGGAGTCGGTCTGCTTCAGGCCCCGGTCGGCATCCTCCAATGTGTTGCAGTAGAAGATCCCGTCTATGTAGAAGCGCCCGATCGTGTACGTGGCCTTGGGCCACCGGCGTTCGACTTTCAGCTTCATTTCTCCTCCTTCTTCGTGAACTGGCCATTCGCTCCCCGCGCCTGGCGCTGGGCGTTGACGCTGCGCCTTGATGGAACGATGCTGGGGTTAATCTCACGGATCGCATCACGGAGCTGGTCGTTCTCATCCTTGAGGCGCTCGTTCTCCTCGCGGACCTCACGGACTTCGTCGCGGAGCTCGCGGACCTGGTTCTTCAGGTCGTCGATGATGGGCTTGTAAACTTCGTCCATGGTCTTGCGGATGTTTTCTATCTGGTCGGCCTTGGCCTCGGCCTCGGCCTTCGAGGCGCCGGCGTCCTCCTGCCTGACCCTTGCGCGGATCGTCAGGACTCTGGACACCCATCCGCCGAGGATCGCGGCGCCGATGAGCTCCCCGGCCTGGATGATGAAGGGCATGATGTTCTCCATGTAATTGTTCTCGTTTTTGTGTTATGGGGCCCCGGAGGGCCCCGTTGTTAAGTCATTCAGTTAGGGCCGAAAGTAGATGACTTATCGTGTCATTTTTCGTGGCCGTAAGTCAGTCAGTTATGGCTAAAAGTGAGTGAGTTATACGGTCACTTGGTTGGTAATAACGCAATCGTAATCCGAAAGGGTTGTTCCGCTCTCGTTGGATACCGAAGTCTTTCCAGATGGAGTTTTAACAAGGTTGAATCTTCCGTCCTTTATGACACCTTGACTAAACCAAATCGTTCCCTTTGAACAGTTGTGTCCGTAAATGTCATTGAGGCAACAATTATGGATTAGGTTGTAGTTGTAATCCCCATTATACTGGCCGCCATATATCTTCACGATCGCAGTCTTCTGCGATGTGGAATCCTTGTCGGAAATGTTCGATGCGGTCACATTGTAGATTTCGTATGTTCCCGTGATGAGGATAAGGATGTGATTTGTCCCGATTGCGTGAATGTTATGGAAACGAACATCGTGTGAATCGTGACCGTAGCCAAAGTCATAGGAATAGTCGAACGGAACGATAGGTACATTCACCTCTGCTGGCCTTTCCGTGTAACGAGCCGTATTGACATTATAAACAACCGTTGTGTCATCCTGCGTACTGCCGGAGATGTTATAGACATAAATATGGTCACCCATTACATCAACACCGTCCCCGTTCTCCCTTGTGGTATTGAACACTATATCGTGAACCTTCCCGTTTCTGCATCTTGCGATATTGATTGCCCA
>JAEEGK010032502.1_pt1:0-5000 | contig 10205 bp, 6 predicted proteins | sample 8958771 | NCBI WGS metagenome assembly JAEEGK01 (sample SAMN16246547, study PRJNA631951) | gut metagenome | biome: gut microbiome; feature: rumen; material: SC-attached | host: Bos | place: Iran: Karaj | collected 2018-10 | reverse complement strand
GTTGTTGTTATTATTGAAATTTAATATTTTTTCTTTTATAAAAATTCTTTTTAAAATTTCGTTTTTTATTGTTGATGAATGTTTAATGTTATTTTCATTAAAGTCATTGTAAAAATTATTTGTAAATGAATTTGAATTTATTTTTTCTTCTATAAAATCATTACTTTCACTATCAATTTCATTTTCATTATTATTTTCATTATTTTCATTATTTTCATTATTATTTTCATTATTATTATTTTCATTATTATTTTCATTATTATTATCATTAAATAAATTTTTAATTAAAACTTTTAAATTAGAATTATTTTTATTATTTTCATTATTATTATTATCAATTTTTCTAAAACAATTGCTGCTTTTATTTTTTTTAAAATTTTCTCTTTTAATTTTTAACATTTCTTTTTTATAATCTAATTTATAATTTTTAAACAAATTCGCTAATTTTCTCAAATAAAACAAACTTTCTTTTTCTTTATTTTTACTAATTTTAATAATATTTTCATTATTATTATTATTATTATTTTCTTTCAAATTATTTTTAGAAATGATTGATTTTGTTCTTGTTCGTAAAAATTCAATTTCATTAGAATTTAATTTTTTATTATTAAATAAATTTAAATTATAATTTTCATACAAAATTGAATCATTAAAATTTATGTGTAAAATATTTGTTGAATAATTTCCATAACGATTTGAATCGCCTTTTTCTAAAGGATTTTTAATATTAATTTCTAAATTATTATAATTATTATTTAAATCAGAAATTGAAATTCCATTGATTTTCATTAAATTTCTTTTGCTTTTAATTGAAAGTTCATTTGATGTTTTTATTAATAAAATTGAACGTAATTTATTTATTTTTTTTTTATAAATTTTATTAAAAAAATTTGTTGATTTCATTTATTTTTTTATAATATTTTTATTATTATTATTATTAAAAAATTATAATTTTAGATAAAAAATTTAATTAAAAATAAAAATAAAATAAAAAATAATTTTTTTTATTCATTTTCTTTAATTTTTTAATGGTAAAATTTATTTTATTTTTAATATTTTTAAATTTATTTTTTTGTATTAAAATTTCAATAATAATTCCAATTTATAATAATCAAATTTTATGGAAAGAAAAAATTGATTGTATTTTAAATCAAACTTTAAAAGAAAAAGAAATAATAATAATAATAAACGACGAATTTCAAACAAAAAATGAAAATTTCATAGAAAATTTAAAAACTTTTTCTAACATTAAAATTATTCATTCAAATAATTTTTCAAATTTAAACGAAATCGCAATAAAAAATTCAAAAGGCGAATTTATTTCTTTTTTTTATTTACCATTTCCAATTTGCAAAGAATTATTTGAAATAACTTATTATTACAAAAAACAAGAAAAAAAAAATAAAAATTTAAACAACGAAGAATGTAAAAATTATTTAAATTTTAATAATAATAATAATAATAAATGCAATTCATGTTTAATAAACAATTTTTTTCATTCATTTTTCATAAACGATTTCATTTCAAACACAATAAAAAACATCAATTTTAAACACAAAAATCCTTTCGATCCTAATAAAAAATATTTAATAACCGGCGGCGCAGGTTTTATAGGTTATTTTCTATCAAAATCTTTATTAGAAAAAGGCGCAGAAATAATCGGATTTGATAATTTAAATAACTATTACAACACATCATTAAAACACGCTCGTTTAGAAGAATTATTAAAATATCCAAAATACAAATTCATTAAAGGCGATTTATCAAACGAAACAGAAATAAACGAATTATTTAAAAATTATAATCCAAAAATTATTATTAATTTAGGTGCTCAAGCAGGTGTGCGTTATAGCATAACAAATCCAAAAGAATATATTAATTCAAATTTAGTAGGATTTTTTAATATTTTAGAAGCATGTCGTAATAACAACATTGAACATTTAATTTTTGCCTCTTCGAGTTCTGTTTATGGCGGAAATACAAAAATTCCTTTTTCAGTTTCGGATATGGTAAATAAACCCGAAAGTTTATATGCCGCAACAAAAGCATCGAATGAATTAATGGCTTATAGCTATTCAAAATTGTATGGAATTAAATCGACTGGTTTGAGATTTTTTACTGTTTATGGTCCATTTGGTAGACCTGACATGGCGTATTTTAAATTCGCTTTAAAAATGGTGAAAAATGAGCCAATTCAAGTGTTTAATAATGGTGATATGTGGAGAGATTTTACTTATATTGATGATATTGTGAATGGGATTGTTAATACGTTGAATAACCCCCCCGAAAAAAATGAAAGGGGGGTCTATTTTAAGGTTTATAATATTGGTAATAATAAACCTGAGAAGTTGATGGATTTTATTTCGACGTTGGAAGATTGTTTGGGAATTAAAGCGAAAAAAGAGTTCTTGCCTATGCAACCGGGAGATGTTTATCAAACTTATGCTGATGTTGATGATTTAATTGAGGATTTTGGATTCAAACCTGAAACGAGCATTAAAGAAGGAATTTGTAAGTTTACTGAATGGTTTAAGAAATATTATAATTTAAATATTTAAGAAATTTTTTATTAAATTTTGATTTTTTATTTAAAATTTTGATTTTTAATGAATTTTTTTGATTTTTTAATAAATTTTTTTGATTTTTAATAAATTTTTTTGATTTTTTAATAAATTTTTTGATTTTTTAATAAATTTTTTAATGAAATTTTGATTTTTAATAAAAAAAATGAATTTTTTAATGAAAATTTAATAATAAATTTAATTTAATTTAATAAATTAATTTGTTTTTTGAAATTTTTTTTAATTTCTTTTAAAATATTTAAAATATTATTTTTCAAATTATCAACAATTAAATTTTTATCTTTTACTAAATTTTGAATATTTTCTTTTGATTTATTTAATTGAAGATCTAAATATTCAACATAATCTTCATCAATTTCTTCTTCATTTTCATCATCATTTTTATTAAAATTTTTACTTTTTTTTTTTAAAATATTATTAATTAATTTACTTTCAAATTTTTTACATTTTTCACAAAAAATTGCTTTTTTTTTAAGAAAATTAATTTTTTCTTTTAAAAACAAATTTAAAATTTTATAATCATTAATTTTACATTTTAATTCAAAAGAAAAAATTAATTCTTTGCAAAATTTTTTAAAATTTTGATATTTCCATTTTTTAAAATATTTATTTAATTTCACATTATTTTTCTTTTTAATTTCAATTAAAATTAATTTTTTTGCTTTTGTTAAAAATATTTTTTCTAATGAAATTTTTCTTTTTGATTCATTAAAATTTTCTTTTTCAATTTCTTTTTCTAATTCATTTAAAACAATCGAAATGTTTATTATTGAAAGTTGATTAATTGATAAATTTTTATTTTCTTTTGAATGAAAATTTTTTCGCAAACGAAAATTTTTCAATAAAAAAAATAATTTCTTTTTATAATGAAAATTTATTAAATTTTTTATTATTTTTATTGATTTTATTATTTTTATAGGAACAAAATTTTTATTTTCATTTTTTATTTTTTCCATAATAAAAAAATAAAAAATAAAATTTTATAAAATTAAATTATTATTAAAAAAAATGATTTTTAATTTTTTTAATACAAAAATAACATTAAAAAAAAACATTATTAAATAATTTTTATTTATAAATAATAGAAATAAATATTAAAATAAATTACAATAAATTTAAATATTAAAATCCAATGTTAATAATAATTTTTTTAATTATTTCTTTTGTAACTTTTTCCTTTCCATTTAAATGATAAAGTTTTAAAACATTACTTTTACCAACAATATTAACTTCTATATTAATACTATTGTCACTATCTTTTTTACATATGTATTTAAATTCATTTATTTTCGTTAATGATAATTTTTCTTCTTTACATAAATTTTGTAATTTTAAATAAATTTCGTCTAAAGATGAATTTGTTGTGCATAATGCAAAATCTTTTGAGGAATTTATTAATCTTTTTTTCATGTCTTTTTCTTCTTTGTTAAATGATGAAGGAGACAAATCAATAATTTCATTATTATTATTATTATTATTATTATTTTTTATTGAATTACTTGTATTAATATTATTAAAAGAGTTTTTTAAACTATTTTTATTATTATTATTATTATTATTTTTATAATTATTATTACTATTTTTTTTAGTAAATGTGTAACGTCTTTTACTATTTTGATAGTTATTTTTACATTCTGAAATATTATTATTATTATTATTATTATTATTATTTTTAATAGAAATATCAATATTAATTTTATTAGGAATTTTATGTTTATTTTTATTTATTAAATTAACAGGTGAAGTTGGTCTTTTATTAATAAAATTATTATTATTATTATCAAAATTATTATTATTATTTTTATTTAAAACGTTTTTATAATTATTTTTATGATTTGAAGATGTGTAAATATGTTTAATTTTATTTTTTTCGGGTGATTTATTAGTATTAATATTATTAATATTATTAATATTAATTAATTTCGTGTTTTTATTATGTGAAATGAATTTATTTAAATAATTTTTTTTCGAAAAAGTTACTTCATTTTTATTATTATTTTCATATTTTGAATTACTATTATTTAAACTATTGCTACTGTATTTACTTCGATTTGTAATAGTTTGATTTAAAAAATTATCTTCTGAATAAATGTTACTATTATTATTATTATTATTATTATTATTTGAATAATAATTTTTATTTGAATTGCTTTGACTTCTTTGAATATTTTTTTCATTTTTTAATTTACATTTATAAGAATTTTTAAACGTGCTTATTTTTTTTATTGGTTGATAATTATTAACATTAATCATACTGTTATTATCGTCATCATCATATAAATAAATTGTGTTTGAAGGAATATATAATAATTTTTTTTCTTTTTTTATTTTTAGATTATTATTTTTATTATTATTATTATTATTATTATTATTATCATTATTATTATTATCATTATTTTAATGATATTCTTATTTTTT
>JAEEGK010032501.1_pt1 | contig 10205 bp, 7 predicted proteins | sample 8958771 | NCBI WGS metagenome assembly JAEEGK01 (sample SAMN16246547, study PRJNA631951) | gut metagenome | biome: gut microbiome; feature: rumen; material: SC-attached | host: Bos | place: Iran: Karaj | collected 2018-10 | reverse complement strand
CGTTCAACGGCTTCTTTGGAAATCATCGGGGTGCAAGGAACTTCGTTTGCGCTGTGGTCAGCGTGTGTTGTTCCGAGTAGCGGAATGCTGCGGCACGCCTGCGCCCAAGCGGTTGCGTGGGGCGAGTGAGTGTGCGTCACGCCGCCGATGTCCGCAAAGTTTTTGTAAAGCTGGGCATGGGTTGGCGTATCGGATGAAGGATTAAGCTTTCCTTCAACTTTTTTAAGCTCCAAATCCACGACAACAATATCGTCAACTGTCATCGTGTCATATGGAACGCCGGACGGTTTAATGGCGAAAACGCCTTTTGCCTTGTCAAAAGCGGAGACATTTCCCCACGTGTAAATAGCAAGACCGCGCTTTGGAATTTCGAGGTTAGCCTCGAAAGCTTCTTCTTTAAGAGATTGATATATAGAACTCATTTTCATTTCCTTTTTTGTTTTAGCTGCTCAGCGACATTGCTGCTACAGTGCGGCGGTTTCGCTGAGCAATCAATTTTAGTCAACAGCTTCGATGGCAGCGCGTTCAACAGCCAGACCTTTCGTATAGTTGCGGAAGAAGGTGTTGAATCCGGCTATGTCCTCATCACTTGCCATAACAGTTACAGCCTTGCTGTCGCCAAACACTTCTTTGTCCAAGAAGTCTTCAAGCTTTTTGCCTTTACCGTTAACAAGGAAAGATGCAAGGAGAGCCATTCCCCAAGGACCGCCCTCGCCGGCTGTTGAAAGCGCGGAAATAGGTGTGTGCATTGCGGCGGACATTACTGTAAGACCAACTTTCTGCGTCTTAAAGAAGCCGCCGTGTCCGTTGAGCTTGTCAATGACGACTTTTTCTGTGTCAAAAAGGATGTCCATACCTGTACGAAGCGCGCCAAGAGCCGTAAAAAGCTGTGCGCGCATAAAGTTCGCAAGCGTAAACTTGTTTTCCTGTGCGCGTACAAAAAGCGGGCGGCCTTCGCTTAGGCCCGTCATTGACTCGCCAGAAATGTAGTTGTACGGAATAAGTCCGCCGCAGTCTTTGTCGCCTTCCAACGCTGCCGCCAGAAGGTTTTCATACAAGTCGCCTTTCTTAATGTCGAAGCCACAAGCTTTTATAGCCTGTCCGAAAAGCGAAATCCACTTGTCGTATTCGCCGGTACAGTTATTTGCGTGGGCCATTGCTGTAAGCGAGCCGTCTGGGGTTGTAACAAGGTCGATTTTTCCGTTGTAGGCGGCTGAAAGGTCTTTTTCAAGGACCACCATAGCGAATACAGAAGTTCCTGCAGAAACGTTACCAGTGCGGACTTTTACGCTGTTTGTTGCTGCCATACCTGTACCAGCGTCACCTTCTGGCGGCGCGAGCGGGACACCAGGCTCAAGATCACCGGCTTTATCAAGGAGCTTAACGCCAGCTGCCGTAAGAGTTCCTGCGCTTTCTCCGGCAACAAGGATTTTCGGGAACAAATCTTCAAGTTTCCAACTGAAACCCTTGCCTTTAATAAGCTCGTTGAACTGTGAAATCATTTTTTTGTTGTAGTTCTTTGTCGCAATGTCGATTGGGAACATACCGGAAGCATCGCCTATGCCAAGCACCTTGTTGCCGGTAAGCTGCCAATGAACATAGCCTGCGAGCGTCGTGAAAAACGCTACATTCGGAACATGCGGCTCTTTGTTGAGTATCGCCTGGTAAAGGTGAGAAATGCTCCAGCGCTCCGGAATCGGGTAGTTGAAAAGCTTTGAAAGCTCTTCAGATGCCTTGCCAGTTATTGTGTTGCGCCATGTGCGGAAAGGCACAAGAAGTGTACCGTTTTTGTCGAATGCAAGGTAACCGTGCATCATCGCACTAATACCGAGAGCTTTAAGTTTTTTGAGCGTAACGCCGTATTTTTCTTTTACGTCTTGCTTCATGTTGGCGTAACATGTAGCCAATCCGTTGTGAATTTCTTCGAGTGAATATGTCCATATTCCGTCTTTAAGTGAGTTTTCCCAGTCAAATGCACCAGAAGCTATGGGGATATTCTTAGAGTTAATCAGTACAGCCTTAATTCTGGTCGAACCGAATTCAATACCAAGGACAGCATTGCCACTTTCAATTTCTTTTGCAGTTTCTTTCACATCAATTGCCATGTTTTTCTCCTGTTTTGCCACTTTTTTATCTGTGTGCGATGGGAAGATAATAAGCGCAGACAGACAACGCGAACTTAATATGATTTTACTACACGCAACATACATTTACAAGCGAAACTACACGATTCCGCATTTATATGGACAGCTGCTTTAAAAAATGTTATGATTGATAAAATCTATTATTAGATTGTTTCTATGTTTAGTCTTAAAAAAGACGGCCTAAACTGTAATAATAAATAACATCGGAGAAGGGTATTAAATGTTTTTCCTAGATAAAAACAAGCTGGAAAAGACTTCAAAGACACAGAAGTTTTTTATCCTCTTTCTTTGTGATATCTTAACATTTGGTTGTATGGGCATTGTTTCGCAATTTATTATTTTTGGAAGCATCCGTACAATAAACATACCCGTTTTTCTTTCTTATATGGGAGCACAGCTTCTTGTACTCACTCTGACAAAATATTATAGGATAAGGATTAGCGACAGTTCCGTAGACCTTATTTTTAGGGCATGCCTTGCCTTATTTGCCGTTTTTATTGTTGCGACTATCGTTCTTGGCAGTTTGTTCGGATTTACAGATATTAACGTCCGGTGGAGCATCGTCTACACTTTATGTTCTCTCGCCGGTACTCTTGGAACGCGTTATGCATACCGTATGTTCGGGTTCTATAAGTTTCACTCAAACTTTCCAAAAGCAATAGTTTATGGAGCAGGCGATGTCGGCGTAACCATGGTTCGTATGTCGCATAAAGGAGCCTTCCCGTACAGCATCATAGGCTACATTGACGACAACCTGCAGTTGAAACATCGTATAATTCAAGGCGTCGAAGTTATTGGTTCCATTGATGATTACGAGGAAATCGCTCATAGCGAGTCTTTTGACACACTTATTATTGCCGTAAACGTTATTAGTGCAGAAAAAATCCAACGTGCCGTTGAAATTTCAAAAAGATATGATATCACCATAAAAATTATTCCAAGTTTGTTCGAACAGAAAAAAGCAAATGAAGTTTCTGTCCGTGACATTGACTACGCTGACCTTCTTGGTAGATCACTAATCACTACAAAAACCGAACCGGTACAAGAGATGTTTGCCGGAAAAACAATTTTGATAACAGGTGCAGGCGGAAGCATTGGTTCTGAAATATGTCAGCAGCTTATGGAATTTGCTCCCAAAAAGTTAATCTTGCTTGATATAGATGAAACAGAACTTCATGATTTAGGACTTCGCTTGTTGCACTATCAGGCCGAATGGAACGATCAGGTTAAACCTGTTGTTTGTGATATCAAGAATGCTGAAAAAGTCGAACGCATATTTAATCAGTTTAAGCCAGATATCGTGCTTCATGCCGCGGCTTATAAGCATGTTCCTCTTATGGAACTTTATCCCGAAGAAGCCATTCTCAACAACATCTGCGGTAGTTACAACGTATTTACAAGCGCAAGGAACGCCGGAGTTCAGAAAGTTATCGTCATTTCAACCGATAAAGCTGTTAACCCAACGAATATCATGGGTGCAACTAAACGTGTCGTAGAAATGATGGCTTCTGCCTTGAACAACAGCAAAACAGAATTCTGCTGTGTCCGCTTTGGAAACGTTATAGGAAGCCGCGGCAGTATGTTACCAACATTCTTGGAAGAAATTAAAGGCGGTTACCCGATTACAGTCACGGATAAACGCATTATCCGTTATTTTATGGCGATAAAAGAAGCTGTTGGGCTTGTTTTCCGTGCTGCTACAATTGCAAAGGGCGGCGAAGTCATGGTTCTTGATATGGGTGAACCTGTAAAAATCTACGACTTTGCACAAAAACTCATAACTACATTTGGTGACGGCAGAAGTGACATCGTAATAACAGGACTTCGTCCTGGTGAGAAATTGTATGAAGAGCTTCTGGCTAACAAGGATAATACCTTACCAACAGAAAATCAGAAAATCTTCCGTGCAAAAGTTGTTAATAACAGCGTATTTACCGAAGAATACCTTGCAAATACAATAACAAAGCTTAAAGAATTAACTCCAGAAAAAATGGTGGAGTTTGTCCAAGAAAGTGTTCCTGAATATCATAAACCCGAACGGGATAAATAAGACACCCGGGAAAGCATATGGTCATTTATTGTATATCAGTGCGGACAGGTATAGAAGAAAGCTACATAAACACTGTTCAGTCCGTTCTTGATAGCACGGATTCTCCTTTTCACGGAAAGTTTTATTTTCTCAAAAAACGAATGCGGTTAAAAACTGGAAAAGAATACTTTGAACCGTTTTTTCCAGGATATGTGTTTTTACAAACAGATGAGCTTGATGATACTAAACTAAGAATGCTTTCAAAGTATTCAGGCTTTTTGCGTTATCTTCCGTCAACGACAGACATTAAACCTTTATCAAAACCAGATTTAGAAATCGTAACATCCATGTTGAAATTCGGAACTACTATCGAAATAGTTCCTGTAATGTTCGATGAAAACGATAGAATTGTAATTCTTGACGGTCCATTTAAAAATCTTCCCGGAAAAATAATTGCCGTTAACCGTCGTAACAAAAGAGTTAATATCCAGCTTGATTTTATGAACGGTATGCGTGTTATCGGCCTGACATATGAAGAAATTAAAAAACTATAATTCCGAGCGTGGTTTGTTTTAGTCCCCGCCGCTCCCGACCTTGCCCTGTGGTCTAAAAACGCTGTTTTATGCTATACTCTGCCCATGAACACAGAACATCAGATGAGCCGGCTGCAGTCGGTATGCAGGGAAAAAAGCCCTCTTTGTATTGGTCTTGATACGGATATATCATATATTCCGCCGTCAGTAGCACAAAAATACGCTTCCCCAATGGAGGCAGTTCTTGCCTACAACAAGGGGATTGTCGAAGCGGCGGGCAAATACGCAGGCTGTTTTAAGGTACAAATTGCATATTACGAAGCGATGGGGCTTTCCGGGCTCGACACTTACGCAAAAACTTTGAAAACTGTGCGGTCAGCAGGCATTCCTGTAATTTCTGATATAAAGCGCGGTGATATTGCAGACACAGCAAAAGCGTATGCACGTGCTCATTTTTCTGGTGATTTTGAAACTGATATAATAACGATTAATCCGTATATGGGATTTGATACGCTTGAACCGTTCAAAGAATGGTGCAAACGCGAAAAAGGCGGCAAAGGCGCGTTCGTGCTTTTGTGTACGTCAAACCCCGGAATGAAAGATATTGAACATCAAAAACTTGCGGATGGCTCGATTCTGCTTGAAAAAGTTGGAAACGAAATTGCTAGAATCGGTGAGGAGTTTAAGGCAGAATACCCAGAACAGACTTGCGGACCGATTGGTGCAGTTGTAGGCGCAACACAGGAAGCGGATGCCAGATATCTGCGTGACAAATACCCGGATGTTTTTTTCCTGATTCCAGGCTACGGAGCACAGGGCGGAGCGGCTCGTGTGGCAGCGACATTGCTCGACAAGGCCGGTGGAACTGTTAATTCTTCACGCGGAATCCTTTGTGCATGGAAAAAATCGGAAAAGCTTGCAGAAAAGCGAGATGCCGGACTTCTTACAATGGACGATATTGTTGAAGCTGCTGCCGAAGCGGCAGAAAAATCGATGATAGATTTGAAGGACGCGTTTAAGTCATTATAATTATTTGAGTTTTGGCTTTTCGGCGCGGTTCCGCTTTTACGCTTTTATGCGCGATTTTCGGAGGATTTAACAAATGAATAATGCACCTACCGCTTTTGTGGGCAAAGTTTCAAGCTTGGAGAGCGTATCAAAGGGGATTTTTCACCTTGTTTTGGAAGTTTCTGATAGCACTTCAGTTGCAGGGTGCCTCGCATCGCCGGGGCAGTTCTATATGCTCAAAGCAGTTCCGTCAGAGGTACTTCTTTCGCGCCCGATAAGCGTTTATAAAGTTGAATCCGGCTCTGGTGCTTCCGGCGCGTCTGCGGATTCAAGCGCGACCGGGGCTGTTTATGGCGCAGTCGCTAAAATCCACTTTCTTATTATGGAAAAAGGCCAGGGCACAAAAGAACTTTGCGCTTTACGCCCCGGCGATTCCGTTTCTGTCATCGGTGCTTTAGGAAACACATTCCCCGCGCCAAACGGCTTTTCCGCGATTATCGGCGGCGGAATTGGTGTCGCGCCGGTCGCCGGATTCGCCTCGACATTGCCCGAAAACACTTATGACTTTTTCGCTTGTTTTAGAAGCGGAACTTATGGTCTTGAAGGACTCTCCCCAAAATCACTTGAAATAACAACAGACGACGGCTCCGTGGGCAAAAAAGGAATGTTGCCTGACGTTTTTAGAGCTGAAACGATAAAAAGCCGAGGCTACAAAACCGTGTACGCATGCGGCCCGGAGCCGATGCTCGCGTACGTACAGAAAGTTTGCGGCGAATCCGGCGTGAAGTGCTACCTGAGTATGGAAGCGCACATGGCATGCGGGGTTGGCGCGTGCCTTGGCTGTACAATAACAACAACAGAAGGAAACAAACGCTGCTGTAAAGACGGTCCTGTTTTTCCCGCCGAAATCCTTGTTTTCCCAGAACGAAAACCGACACCAACGCAAAAAGCCTCGTCACAACCCGACCTTTCCGTTGACATTTGCGGCGTTCACTTTAAGAACCCTGTTATTGCCGCGTCCGGTACGTTCGGGTACGGAAGCGAATACTCATCTCTCATCGATGTAAATGCACTCGGTGGAATATGCTCAAAGGGTCTTACACTCGAACCGCGTCCCGGTAACCCCGGAAGCCGCCTTGTAGAGACAACAGGCGGTCTTATAAACTCAATCGGTCTTGAAAATCCTGGTATCCGCCATTTTATAGAGCACGAACTTCCCGAAATGCAAAAATTCGACACAGTAATCCTGGCAAATCTTTCCGGTTCTTCGCTTGACACATACACGCAAGGCGCGTCCCTTCTTGATAAGACCGCCGTTCCAATGATAGAGCTTAATATCTCTTGCCCGAACGTAAAAGCCGGCGGAATGGCATTCGGCTTAAACCCGGCAACTGCAGCGGAAGTCACAGCAGCTGTAAGGCGCGAAACAAAAAAGCCGCTTGTTGTTAAGCTTTCGCCGAATGCCCCGGATTTGCTCGCAGTAGCAAATGCGGTTCGCGAAGCAGGCGCGGACGCAATCAGCCTTGTGAACACCTTCCAGGCAACTTCAATCGATATAGAGCGAGCGCGTCCTGTCTTCGCGAATATTCACGCCGGCTATTCCGGCCCCGCAATAAAACCTATCGCCCTTCGTATGGTTTACGACTTGTGCCGCGCAATGAATACGCTTCCAGAAGAAAAACGCATTCCAGTTATCGGGCTTGGTGGCATCCGCTCTTGGCAAGATGCGGTTGAGTTCATCATGGCGGGTGCACATGCGGTACAAGTTGGAACAGCGACATTCGCTAATCCCGCATGTATGGCACAAATCGTAGTTGGAATGAAGCAGTTTATGAAGCGTAAAGGATACGCAACACTTGCTGATATGCGCGGAGCAGCACTTTAGAGCAAGGGGCAGGGATTGTAGTACCGCGCAAAGCGCGTTCTGAGCGGTTATGACCGCGAAAGAATGAGCCGCGCTAGACGGCGAAGTACGAAAAGCCCGGCGGCAGTCGGATGAGTGTCTACGCTCGTTCGCCGCAACACTGTCCGTCACCACAATTTCGCTACGTTTGCACAACAACGCACGACTGCCGCGCCCCCCATATCCACATAAATTATTTGCACATAATTATAAAAAGTGTTATTCTGTCAATATGATAACATTGACTGCTTTGTGCGCAATTGGCGCTGAAAAAATCCTTGCGAACGAAATTAAAATGCTCGGCTACAAACCATGCGGAAACGCCCCCGGTCGCGTTAATTTTACGTGCGACGAAGACGGCATGTTCCGGGCAAATCTTTGTTTGCGCACAGCAGACAGGGTTTATCTTAACACAGGCACTTTTCATGCAGAAAACTTTGACGACCTTTTCGACGGCGTAAATGCAATTCCGTGGCAAGACTACTTCAAAAAAGACAGTCGCGTTGTAATCGATAAAGTTAGAACTCACAAAAGCCGCCTTTCTTCCGAACACAGCGTTCAGGGCATTGTCCATAAATCGCTTTACAAAAAACTCGGCTCAATTTGGCACATGGAAGTTCTGCCAGAAACAGGCTTTCAGTCGGACGTCCGCGTTTATATCGAAAAGGATGAAGTTACCGTACTTCTTGACCTTTCTGGTGATCCACTCAACAAGCGCGGATACAGGACAAGCGGCGGAACTGCCCCGCTCCGCGAAACAACTGCTGCCGTGCTTCTTCAGTTTTTTTGCTGGCGGCGAAAAACTCCGCTTCATGATGCGTTCTGCGGTTCCGGCACAATCCCGATTGAAGCAGCCCTTTACGCATATAATGTTGCGCCAGGCTTCGGGCGGCATTTTGCCCTTGAAAACTTGCCGATATTTAATCAGGAACGAGCTCTTGAAATAAAAAAGAAAGAAGCAGAGAAAATCCGCCCGGAATGCGAGGCTCGTATTACCGGAACCGACATTGACCCCGACGCAATTGCAAGGGCACGGCTTAATGCGGAACATGCCTGTGTTACTGCAGGAAGGGCTCTGCAGCTTATCGGAAGCGATGCACGCATCCAGCGCCCTGACTTTGAGCAGGCTGATTTTATGGAGCTGACCGCGCCTTACGACAAGGGTCTTATTATCAGCAACCCGCCGTACGGAGAGCGTCTTGGCGATGCGGCGCAAGCGAACGCACTTTATCGCGAAATGTCCGAGCTTTTTAACGCGTTCCCAGGCTGGGATTTTGGTTTTATTACGCCGCACGGCAACTTTGAGAACAGCATTGGTAAAGCGGCAACTTCCGTAAAAGACATTAAATGCGGAAATTTGGACAACAAGTTTTATATGTATACAAAGTAAGTAGATAAGTGTTCCAAGAGCGCCAAGCCCGCTGCAAAAAATTCGGACCGTGGCGTATCTGGAGACAAACCAAAAACGAAGGGAGTATAAAAATGGCTATTGTAGTCGAACATGAAAAACGAAAACATGAGATTCTGGAAAAATCATTGGATATCTTCGTAGAAGAAGGATACGAAGATGTCACATTCCAAAAGATTGCGGACAGATGCGGTATAACCCGTACCACACTTTACATATATTTCAAAAACAAGCGCGAAATATTCCTTTGCAGCATAAAACAGCTTACAGCCGGAATTGAAGAAGGATTACGTACAATCGTTAAGACAAAAGACTGTACAGATTCCGAAAAGCTTAAAAATATCCTTTTGCTGATTCTTCACAAATGCGAAGACAACAGAAAGCTTTTTAATGTTATTCTTACTTATCTTCTTCAAATTCAAAAAGCCGGGAAAGATTCCGGTGAGCGTGTCCGCCGCCGTGTATTGCGCTTAAGACATCTTCTTTCTTGGATAATTATTGAAGGAATTAATTCCGGTGAGTTCCGCCAAGTTGATGTAAAAGCCACGAATGAACTTTTTTACGGGCTTATCCAATCAGCAATTTTCAGATTGGCGGTGTTCAATCAATCCGATGTAAATGAGATTATCGCTGGTATCGATATCGCGATTCAAGGAATAAAAGCATAAGGCGGTACCCGCCCGAAAATCGGGCGGTCGCGCTTTTCGCCGTTACGCGCAGTCGCGCTCCATTCGTCCGCTCGTTTCTCTCGCTTCCGAACGCCTTCGGCGCGGCTACAATCGCTTACCTATTTCTGGCGGATCCACACAGACATTTCGTTTACACCACGGTTTGCCCATGCAAAGTATGGAATCCAGGTCAGTTCTACACATTCAGCTTTAGTTTCTGCATCCGGTGAATACGGAGCGTAAAGCGGTGCCTGTGAATCTTCTACCGGCTGTTCCGAGCCTGCTGCACCGGCGTTATCTGGAATACGGTATCCCTTTCCTTTTATAACGCCTACTCCGTTCAGCAAATCAGCCTTGTACTGCCATGTAAACGCCGTATCATCTCGCAGGAACAGGCGGTTAAGACCTGCACCGTTATCGATGCTTTCAAGCGCGTAGACAAGCGGGCCACGCATTACGGCGATTTTTCCGTTATCCGCACGCACCGCAGGATTTGCCGCCATTTTTATAAC
>JAEEGK010032500.1_pt1 | contig 10205 bp, 6 predicted proteins | sample 8958771 | NCBI WGS metagenome assembly JAEEGK01 (sample SAMN16246547, study PRJNA631951) | gut metagenome | biome: gut microbiome; feature: rumen; material: SC-attached | host: Bos | place: Iran: Karaj | collected 2018-10 | reverse complement strand
AGAACAGCCAGCGGTCGAAGATGTAGAAAGTGGCGAAGTAGACCAACATAGGCGACTGCAGCATGTAGAGCGACAGCAGGGCTGTGTTTGCTGCATACTCCCAGTTGCGGGTGGTGAGCCACGATACAAGCATGGGCAGCAAGATGAGTATGGCCCATATTGCTGCCTGCAGGAGAAATAGTCCCAGATCTTTCTTGGTAGGTCTGTCCATATCAGTTGGTCAGGTTTCCGGCACCCTGTATCATCTCGCCCTGTGACTTCTGCTCGATGAAGTCATTCTCGATGCGGGTCTGGCGCTGTTGCATTTGCTGTAACTGGCTCTTCGTATTGCCGAAGGAGTAGCTCACGGTGAAGGTGACGCTGTAGATGGGCACACGGATGTTGGTGTGGTTGACGAAGCCGTTGCCTCGGCTCATGGTCTCCATCTTCAGGCAGCCGCCGTCGCTGAGGCCGGTGAGGCCCTGCAGTCCGAGGGTGAGCTTGTCGTCGAAGAAGGTCTTCGACAGCATGCCAATCAGCATATTCATGCCGCTACTCCATCCCTGTAGGGTGTAGGTCTTCGACTGGCTGATGAGGTAGGTGCCGAGCGTCATCTTCCAAGGCAGGGTCTGCTGCAGGCCTCCCATGAGATTGTACTGCCAGCCGTTGTTCTTATAGCTCAGTTGGTCGGAACGCAGGTCCACATAGCTCAGTCCACCGTTTACGAACAGACGGGTGTTCTTGTGTAGGAGCCAGTTGACGTAGCCGTTGAGGGCCGTCTGGTGGCGCTTGACGATATTACCATAGGTCGTGTTCAGGTACTGCCCGTCGTCGAAGGTGTATTGTTCGATGGCGTTGTCGGTGAAGTTGTGGCTGAGGTTCATGTTGAGCATCAACTTCGTGCTGAACTGGTTGAACACCAATGCCACATTGTGAGTCTTCTCCACGTCGAGATTGCTGTTTCCGTAGGTCAGTGCCGTAGGATTGCTGCGGTCGACATAGGGGTTGAGATAAGTGATGCCGGGACGCGAGATGCGCATGTTGTAGGTCAGGCCGACGTTGCTGGTAGGAGCCAGCGAATAGCTCATGCTGGCAGAGGGGACGAGGTTGCCGTAGTCGGTCGAGAAGTCGGGAGTCTGGCCCAGGTGATACTCCACGTCCTGCCAGGTGTGCTCATAGCGCAGGCCAGCCTTTGCTCCGAAGCTGCCCCATTTGCCTTCATACTCGGCATAGGCGGCGCCGATGCGGTTGCGGTGCTCGTAGTCAGTGCTCATGGCCTGGTTGTAGACATCGGCCAGGTAGTAGCTGGCATCGGAGGAAGCCTGACGCAGCACCAGCTTAGCACCGAGGTTCAGGGTGTGTGTGGCAGACCCGCCCGCCACACTGCTGAGGGGCGTGGTATAGTCGGTCTGGAAGGTGTGTTCAACGGTCTTTTCGTGGTTGTCGCTGAAGCGGTCTGTGATATCGATAGGCAGGCCGGCTACAGCGTCGAAGTCGGTGAGTGTCTCATTGTGATTGGGGCTGTAGCTCAGCTGGTAGGCCAGGGCCAGCCAGCTGGTACGGGCGCTGTTGAAGAAACGCTGGTAGTCGAGGGTGCCGCTGAATGACGTCTGGCGGTTCTTCATGTCGACATCGTTGCGGTAGCTCCATGGGGTGGCATTTGCACCACTACCAGTGTATAATGAGGTGAGGGTACTGCCGGTATTCTTCATGTTCATGCTGGTGAGCTGTGCCGACAGGCTGAGGGTGCGCACAGAGTCGATGTCGTAGCCCAAGGAGAGCGATCCCATGGTGAAGGGCAGTTTCGTGGTGGTGCGGCTCTCGGAGGTTTGCTTCATGCCAGTCTGCTCCATCTCCATGCTCACCTTCGGCGTGCCGGGCTTCATGTAGCTCTGCATGGCATTGGCGCTATAGGAGAGCTTGCCCTGCTGACCACTGAGGAAGGCTCCGCCTCCCCATCCGTTGGTGCCCGCCTGGGCACGCAGGGTGCCGCTGTAGCTATTCATGGAGGCCGAATCTCCACCTGTCAACTGCTTGTTGAGCACGATGTTGAGCACGCCACTGGCACCTTCAGCATCATACTTGGCACCAGGATTGGTCACCACTTCGATGCTCTTCACTGCCACGGCGGGCATGCTCTTGAAGATCATTGAGGCGTTGGACGAGAACATCACGTTGGGCTTGCCGTCGACATAGACCTTGAACGATGACGATCCGTTCACTGAGATGTTATCCTGGCCGTCGACGGTGACCATGGGCACCTTGCGCAGCATGTCGAGCACCGTCGATGCCTTCGCATCCTCATCTTCGGCCACGTTGTAGCTCATCTTGTCAACCTCCATCTTCACCAGGGGCTTCTGGGCCACTACCTCCACGCCTTTCAGGGCAGTGGCGTCCTCTATTATATATAATGTGTCGAGGTCCAGCGTGCCTTTCCCCGTCAGTTCAATGGCTTTGCGGAGGTCGGCCTTTCCAATGCTGCTGAACACGATATCGAACTTCCCCTGCCCATTCACCTCATGGCTGAAGCGTCCTTCGGCATCGGTGAGGAACGATACCACCGGCTTTTCGCTGCTGCCTTGTTTCATCACTCTCACGGTGGCATAAGGCTCGCCTTCGTTCAGGGTCTTGTCCATCAGTACTCCTTTCACAGTGGTCTGGGCTGTCACGGTTGTGGCCAGCAGCCCAAACATCATCATCAGCATGATCTTTTTCATCTTCTTTTGCGTTTTATTATTGTTTGCTGCGACAAAAGTACTGCTTCTTTCTGATATGGCAAAAAGGTTTTCGACGAAATACTGATAACTATTCGACGAAAAGCTTCACGTCCGGCATTGTTTGTCGTGTATCTCGGCAGTAGCCGTAAAAAAGGCATCGCCACTGGAGTTGAGGGCCGTCTCCACGCTGTCCTGCACCACGCCGATGATGAAGCCCACGCCCACTGCCTGCATGGCCACGTCGGCTCCGATGCCGAATAGCGAGCAGGCCATAGGCACCAGCAGCAGCGATCCTCCTGCCACGCCCGAGGCTCCACAGGCTCCCAGAGTGGCAATGATGCTCAGGATGATGGCCGTGGGCAAGCTTACCGACACGCCCACCGTATGTGCCACAGCCAGCGAGAGCACGGTGATGGTGACAGCGGCACCGTTCATGTTGATGGTGCAGCCCAGGGGGATGCTGACCGAGTAGAAGTCCTCGTCGATGCCCAGACGCTTGCACAGCGCCATGTTGATGGGGATATTGGCAGCCGATGATCGTGTGAAGAAGGCGTTAAGCCCGCTTTCCTTCAGACATTGCCACAGCAGAGGGTAGGGGTTCCGGCGAATGAACAGGAAGGAGATGAGCGGATTGACCACCAGCGCTACGGTGAGCATCGATCCCACCAGCAACAGCAGCAGCCGGCCATAGTCGGTGAAGATCTCTAGTCCGCTCTCTGCCACCGACGTAAATACCAAGCCCATGATGCCGAAGGGTGCAAACTGAATGACCCACCTCACCGTCAGCGAGATGACCTCGGCAAGGTCGCTGAATACCTGTATCGTCGTTGCATTGGCACATCGTTTCAAGGCCAGGCCCACGATGACGGCCCAGAACAGGATGCCGATGTAATTGGCCGACGACACCGACATCATCGGGTTCGACACCAGGTTGGTGAGCAGATTGCTGAACACGTCCTCCAGCGCATCAGGAGCCTCACCGGCGACAGCATCTGTCAGCGTAATCGTCATGGGGAAAACGAAGCTGCCCACTACCGCCACAATGGCGGCACAGAACGTGGTCAGCAGATAGAGCACGACCACGGTGCGGAAACGGCTGCCCAGCCCTCCGCCGGCCTTCGCTATCGAGGCACACACCAGCACTGCCACCAGCACGGGTGCGATGGCTTTCAGGGCACTGACAAACACCTGTCCCAAAATGCCAATGACGGGGGCATCGGGTGCCACCAGTCCCAAAATGGCTCCGATGACAAGTCCTACCAGGATACGCAGCACCAGGCTTATGCTGCTCCATCGGCGTAATATCTGCATCACTGTTTTCATTGCTAGAAAGGGAATAGACTGCAAAATTACAAAAAAAGTTGGAGAAACTGACACGTATTTCGGAAAAAATGTGTAAGTTTGCACTCGCAATCATCATTACTAACAACAAAGCGACTATGAAACGTACCTTAGCAGTCATGGCAATGGCCCTCGCGACGACACTGGCAGGGCATGCTCAGAAACAGCCGTCGGCAGGCGGCTATCCCATCACCCCCGTACCCTTTACTAGTGTAAAAGTGGCTCCCGGTACATTCTGGGGACAGCGTCTGGAAGCCAGCCGCAACGTCACCGTGCCCCTGGCATTCTCGAAGTGCGAGAGCGAGGGACGCTACAAGAATTTCGAGAACGCAGCTGAGCACCTGAAGGATCCCTCAAAGGTGTTTAAGGTCAATGGCGTGGGCTACTCCTTCGACGACACCGACCCCTACAAGACCATCGAGGGTGCTGCCTACATCCTGCAGACCTACCCCGATAAGAAGCTGGAGCACTATGTCGACAGCGTGATCGACATCATCGCTACGGCACAGGAGCCTGACGGCTACCTCTATACCGCCCGCACGCAGAATCCCGACAATCCCCATCACTGGGCCGGTCCGAAGCGTTGGGTGAAGGAGGAGGACCTGAGCCATGAGCTCTATAACCTGGGACACATGGTGGAGGGCGCCGTGGCCTACTGGCAGGCTACTGGCAAGCGCAAGTTCCTCGACATTGCCCGCCGCTATGCCGACGTGGCATGCAAGGAGGTAGGCCCCAATCCCGGACAGGCCTGTGTGGTGCCTGGTCACCAGATAGCTGAGATGGCCATGGCCCGGCTCTATCTTGCCACCGGCGAGAAGAAATACCTCGACTTCGCCAAGTTCCTGCTCGACTATCGTGGCAAGACCGAGATCAAGAATGACTACAGCCAGAGCCACAAGCCGGTCATCGAGCAGGACGAGGCAGTGGGACATGCCGTGCGTGCCTCCTATATGTATGCCGGTATGGCAGACGTCGCCGCTTTGACGGGCGATGAGAGCTACATCAAGGCCATCGACAATATCTGGAGCAATATCGTCTCGAAGAAGCTCTACATCACAGGTGGCATCGGCGCCACCTCGTCGGGCGAAGCCTTCGGACGCAATTACTACCTGCCCAATATGTCGGCCTACTGCGAGACCTGCGCCGCCATCGGCAATGTCTACGTCAACTATCGCCTGTTCCTGCTCCACGGTGAGTCGAAATACTACGACGTGCTCGAGCGCACCCTCTACAACGGACTCATCTCGGGTGTGTCACTCGATGGTGGCGGATTCTTCTATCCCAACGTGCTCGAGTCCATGGGCGAGCGCCAGCGTCAGGCTTGGTTCGGCTGTGCCTGCTGCCCCAGTAATATCTGCCGCTTCATTCCCTCGCTGCCTGGCTATGTCTATGCCGTGAAGGACAGGAGCGTCTACGTCAACCTCTTCCTCTCGAACAGCTCCAACCTCAAGGTAGCAGGCAAGCAGGTTAGCCTGAACCAGCAGACCAACTATCCCTGGGACGGTGATATCGCCTTGACCGTCGACAAGAACGCTGCCGGCCAGTTTGCCATGAAGATCCGCATCCCGGGATGGCTGAAGGGACAAGTGGTGCCCTCCGACCTCTACACCTATACCGACAACAAGCGCCTCAATGCCACCTGTACCGTCAATGGTGAGGCTGTCGATGTCACCCCCGCTGCCGACGGCTACCTGACCATCGACCGCAAGTGGAAGAAGGGCGACAAGATTCAGCTGCACTTCGATATGGAGCCCCGCACCGTGCGTGCCAATGAGAAGGTCGAGCAGGATCGTGGCATGATTAGCGTGGAGCGCGGCCCTGTGGTCTATTGTGCCGAGGGCGTCGACAACGACTTCGACATCATGACCACCTTGATGAACCAGCAGCCGCAGTTCAGCGTGCTCCCCGCCCAGGACTTCAAGATCAAGGCTGCCGATGGCGAGCATACCTACCAGCTCACCAAGTTGGCCACCGATGCCCAGTCACTCTCCTTCGACAAGCAGGGAAGGCTGGTCGCCAAGAACGTCCGTCTGACCATGATCCCCTACTATGCCTGGTGCCATCGTGAGCGCGGCAACATGAAGGTGTGGCTCTCGCAGGATCTGCGTGCCACCCGTCCTGCCGAGCCTCCCACGCTGGCCTCGCAGAGCAAGATAGGCTCCAGCATGCGCCTGCCGTCGCTCTCCAGCATCTGCGACCGCCTTGTGCCGAAGGATGGCGACGACCGCTCCATCCCCTACACCCACTGGTGGCCCAAGCAGGGGTCGACCGAGTGGATCAGCTACACCTTTCCCGAGGCAGCCACCGTGCAGTCGTCCACCGTCTACTGGTTCGACGACCAGCCTTGGCAGGGATGCAAGGTGCCCGACAGCTGGAAGCTCTACTACATGGATGCCCAGGGACAATGGCAGCCCGTGCAGAATCCCGACGGCTACCCCGTGGCCAAGGGAGCACCCTGCACCGTGAACTTCGACCCAGTGAAGACCACCGCCATGAAGCTCGAGGTAGTCATCAACCGCGATAAGTCGGCAGGCGTCTTCGAGTGGTCGGTGAAGTAACAGTCTTGTCTGCTCGCTGATGAACCGTCTGCATCAGGCATGGGTATGGCTGAGGCGCATAGGCCACTGTCGGGGTTTCGGCATACAGTCGCCCACCGACTATCGCTTTGTGCGATATGTGGTCAATGAGCATTGGCCATACTATGCTTATCGGCAGACAGGACTCAATGACAGCCCCTTGCGTCGTAAGCTGGGACGGCTGTATTTCCGTCTGGCCAACCACCTGCAGCCCGGGACGGTAGTTGATCTGCTGGGCTACGATGAATACCTCAGGGCAGGATGCCGCAAGGCCGTCGTTCGCCATCAGCTCTCTGTCGGAAGCTCTTCGCCCCTCATCCTAGCCCCCGCTTCTGCCGGCATCGGCAAGCTGCTCGACAGCTGCGGCCCTGATTCCGTACTTGTGGTCGAGGACATCGGCCACAGCCCTGATGCCTGGCGCACTGTATGCAGTAGTCAGCGCGTCACCGTCGCCTTCGACCTCTACTATTGTGGCATCGCCTTCTTCGATCCCCAACGATCCAGACAACAATACATCGTTAACTTCTAAAATCTGAAAAATACTATGGTAAAAATAACGAAAGTCTACACCCGCCGTGGCGACAAGGGAATGACCGACCTAGTGGGCGGCATACGCATCAGCAAGACCGACATACGCCTAGAGGCCTATGGCACCATCGACGAGCTCAGCTCACACCTCGGACTCCTCGTAGCCATGATGAGTCCCGAAGAGGAAGAGCGGGCAGTGGTGCTGCGCGTGCAGAACAACCTCTTCAATATTGGCACCCACCTCGCCACCGACCAGAGCCAGACACCCCTCTATGCCTCTGCCCGGCTGCCTGAGGGTGAGACCGCATTCCTCGAGCAGCGCATCGATGCCATCAACGCCGCCCTTCCCCAACCGCAGGGGTTCGTACTGCCGGGAGGCACTATGGCCGCTGCCCAGTGTCATGTCTGCCGCACCGTCTGCCGCCGTGCCGAGCGACGCATCGATGCCCTCGCCGAGCAGGCCATAGTGGGCCCGGATATTATCGAATATGTCAATCGTCTGAGCGATTACCTGTTCGTTTTAGCCAAAATAATAAATTTTAACGCTGCCCATGATGAAATATTGTGGCAAAATGCTTGCAAATAGAAAAAATATTGTTACTTTTGCGGCCTGATTCAGAAACTTAATATTTTAGACTATGTATTGGACACTAGAATTGGCTTCAAAACTTGAAGATGCTCCCTGGCCCGCCACCAAGGAGGAGCTCATTGACTATGCTATACGTTCAGGGTCGCCCCTAGAGGTGCTCGAGAACCTGCAGGAGATAGAGGACGAGGGCGATATATACGAAAGCATAGAGGATATATGGCCCGACTATCCCACAAAAGAGGATTTCCTCTTCAACGAGGATGAGTATTAAGACTAAAAAAAGTGGCATCCATGTGCCACTTTTTCTGTTTATAAGCGTTCCTGCCAATGCGAAAGGAATTCCGGGGTCTTGATGTGTGCCTGATATTCGCGCAATTTGTGCCCACCTTTTATCATTTATCGAGAAGAGTCGTTATGTCCCCATATACTGCCCGATGAAGAAGATGGTGCCCGTCGACACCTCGCGGATGATGTAGAGGAAGGGATGTGTGGCATAGAAGTTGACCGTTTCAGGCGGCGTCAGATCGAGCCCTGCAATACGACCTTGCAAGAGCGTGGCAACCGATGCCTCGGTGCCCGTTTCGTCGACCTTGATGCGGCCTACCTGCTCGATCATGCCGATGCAGGATTTCAAGTCGAAGAGACGGGAAAAGTCAGCCTTCGTCATACTGAAGGCATTGGGCATGCCGAGTGTCTTCATCACGTCAGTGAGCTCTACGTCGGACGATGACTCAAAGCGGGGCAACTTCACGTTCACCAAGATGCTTTTCAACTGATTATAACTCTTCTGCCAGCTATCTGCCGTCAGCGACTGGGCCACCTCGCTGACGGTCTTTCCCTTATTCGGCAACAGGATGATCATCTGATAGGATCCATTGCTATACGGCAGACAAAGCGTTTGGCAGAGGTCGTCCTCAGTATAGAAGAACTTGTGTCTCTGGTTCATCATCGGCACCAGTGTCTCTTTGCCGTCCTCATCCTTGAACACCTCGTCGTTGGTGGCGGCCTTGCGGAACTTCTCCCTCCAGATACTCTTGAAGTAGATGGTGTTCACTAGGGCATAGCCCATCGACGGTCCTATCTTCGCTTTTTCCTGCACCTGTGGCAGCATCCCGTTCGAACGCTGGCTGATCTTCTGATTGATCTCGTCCACCGACTTATCGCTGCCGAAGTCCAGGCTGCTGAGTTCCGTGTCATAGTAGTCTTTGGCCACTTTCACGAAGGCAGGCATGGGCGTGTAGCTTTTGTCAGAGAAGAAGTCGTTGCTGATCTCCATCGTGGTCAACTTGTCGAGTGTGGGCGCCTCAGTGAGTACCTTGTGGCAGAAGGTGTTGATATTGGCGGCTTGTGAATCGTCGCAGCCCAGCACCTTGTTGATCTGCTTCCTTGTTTGGCCTGCAGCCCCGTTGCTGATCAGTCCGAGAGCATAGGTCATGCCCAATGGCGAGAGGAGAATACTCTTCTTGCTGCCGACCTTGCGCAACATGTTGAAGCCAAGGTCATTGACAGGTGTCACCAAAGCCTGCTCTTCATCCGTCAGATGGATGTAGTCACTCGGGTTGTTCTCATTCGGCACCCCTTCTCCATCATTCTCTATGCCGATTGCCTCGAATTCCGACATGTCGATAGTGAGTATCGACTCATTGATTTCCTTCTTGGGGATAGGCAGATTGGATTTTCCCTCCGTTCGCAGAAAAACTCGCGGGTCACGTATGGTTATTGCCGACTCCATCTTGATCTTGCATTTCTTCGCTTTGTCGATGGGCACGATGACTGTCTTCATGCCTACGTAACTGAGGCGAAGGCGGTCTTGGGGATTCTTCACCTTCATGGAAAAGTCACCGTTCATATCGGTGACAGCCGAATTGACGATGCGTCCGTTGGAGTCAATCTCACACACGGTGGCCCCCATCAGCGGACCAGCTTCGTCACTCACTGTGCCACTGATCTTGTCGCCAGACTTTACGGTTTTCGCATTCTTTGCCTTTTGGGGCTTAGACACCTTGCTTGATACTAGTTGGTCCTCAAGACTTCCAATACCCCTGACAATTGCATTTGGAAAATGTCCTCTGATGGCAGCTTCCTGTTCGTCGGTCATCTCGCCTTCTATTCTCAGGTTGTCAATCTGTAGGTTGTAGAACCAGTCGGGCAATTCCACTTTGTCGGTAAAGTAGAGAGTCAACCTCTTGATGTGCGGTAACTGAGAGAGGTGTTCGGGCACTTTGTTCACACGTAACTCGATGCCGAAGAGCGAATTCTCTAAGTCTATCTTCTGGAGTCGCTTCACGATGCTGTCGCTGCCCTCCATCTGTCTGACCACCCAACCCATCTTGGGTGTGAGGGCATGTGTCAGAGTGTCCACATCTGTTCCGATGAAGCCGGCAACGAGCTGCATCGGGATATCAGTGAGGACCGTACCGTCGGCAGGGCTGATGACCTTGTATTTGAAATCGACATACACCCGCTCCGACGGCA
>JAEEGK010032499.1_pt1 | contig 10205 bp, 4 predicted proteins | sample 8958771 | NCBI WGS metagenome assembly JAEEGK01 (sample SAMN16246547, study PRJNA631951) | gut metagenome | biome: gut microbiome; feature: rumen; material: SC-attached | host: Bos | place: Iran: Karaj | collected 2018-10 | reverse complement strand
CTATTTATTAATATTTGTTTCTTTGTTTTTAATATTGTTTTAATTTTTGGTTTTAATTCACTTTTATATAATGAAAATATTATAGAAAAGAGAATTAAAGATAAAAATAGAAGTAAATTTTATTATCCTTTAAGTAAAGAAACTCTTAAAATATTTTTATCACTTATTTTATCAATGATAGGAATGTTTATTGTAAGATTAATTGTTTTTGTTCCAAGATTAAAAAATGAAGAATATTTAAAAGCCGAAGAAGAAAGAAAAAGAAAACAAAAAGAAGAAGAAAAAAAAAGAATAAAAGAAAAAGAAGAAGAAGAAAAAGAAGAAGAAAAAAAAGAAGAAGAAGAAAAAGAAGAAGAAAAAAAAGAAGAAGAAAAAAAAGAAGAAAGAAGAAAAGAGAATGAAGAAGAAAAAAGAAGAAGACAAGAACAAGAAAGAAGAAATAAAGAAATAGCTGAAAAAGCAAGAGAAGAAAGATTAAAGAGAGAAGAAGAAGAAGAAAAAATTAGAAAAAAAGAATTAGAAATATTTTTAAAAATATTTCATATAAGAAGAATAATATGTTGTTCAATTATGTTTATTTTTACAATTTTCTTATTCTTTTATAATATTGTATTTTGTTCATTATATAATAATACTCAAATTATTTGGTTTTATTCTGGAATTTGGTGTTTATTATTTGAATGGATTATTTTATGTCCTCTTTATATTTTATTAATTTCTTATGTTGAAAAGAAAGGAAGAATAAAGAAAAAAAGTTCTTATTTAATGAAACAATTATTCTTTTTTTAAAATAATAATATTTATTTAAAATAATTATTAATCATAATATTCATTGTTATTCATATTATTTTAATTTTATTATTCAATTAATAATTATTTTAAAAAAAATTAATTTTTTGAAATATTTTATTGGGGATTGGGGATTGGGCCCAATCCCCAATCCCCAAAAATTTATCATAGTCTATTTAATTTTATATAATTATTTTTTCGTTATAAAAAAAACATTAATTTTAATTCAAAATATAATTTTTAATAAGAAATATAAACTAATATTATTATATATTGTTTTTCACACAAACAATTTATTTAAAATTGAATACCATCAAGAATTTTAACAAGATTTTTAGCTAATTCAGCATAAATTGATTTTTTAATTGAGAAAATAAAGTTCTTGAGATCATTCAAATTATTAAACTTTAGAGGGTTTTTAATAATAGATTGGTATTTCTTTGAATATTCTTTACAATCTTTCATACAATCTTCATCAAATAAACAATCAATATTTTTATATTCTTTTCCCTTTTTATAATAACAGTAACTATGATATAAATTGGCATTTCCTTTTCCTTTAGCATAAGAAATTAAAAATTGATTATTAATATTATAAGCAATTCCAATGAGAAAATTAATTTCTTTAATTTCTTTTGTATCTGAAATTTTGAAAAATTGATAAGTTTGACCTTTTTTATTTGAATAAGATATTATTCCATTGCAAATGTCTTGAGGGAAAATTTTACCAAACACTTTTTTAACATCTTGATAATTAACTTTAGATGTTCTAAAGTCTAAATTAGTAAAAGAGTTAACAATATATTGTCTATTATAATTGGTTATAGGATATTGTCTTTGAATTTCTCTAGAATACATTTTAAATTTATTTAACATTTTTTGTTGGTCTAAATCTAAAACAGAATTTAACATTTGACCATATTTAGCTTTTAAAGCTTCTTTTATTTTATTTAATTCTAATTCTGTTAATCCTCTTCTAACTTTTTTATATTTAGTCTCACAATTTTTGATAAATAAAAATTGCCAACAATCTTCATATTTAACTTGTTTATATTGTGGAATTTCTTTTCCACTAGCAAGTCCTTTAACATAAGTAACATATAAATAAGTTTCATCTAATCTTGCACCAATACCAAAAACAATATCAATTGAAGTTTTTGATCTTTTTTTTGAGAAAGTAAATGAATCATAAACTACATTATTTTTTAGGTATTTTAACTTTTTAAATTTGGAAATAACATCAATTGGGAAATTATGAGTATTTTTCAATGAGTCAATTTGATTATATGTTATTTTATCCATTTTAATTTGAGTAGTACTTGCTAAATCTGTAATCAAAGATGATGTTCCTGTTGGAAAAGAAAATCTATATTTATTTGCTTCTTTACGTAATTCATTTAATATTTTTGTTTTGACTTGATCTGGATTTGATAATAAATTTGGAATTATTTTTGAATCTATATATAATGTTCTAAATGAAATAGTAGTAGATATAAATAAAAGAATTGATAATAATTTTAGATTTAACATTTTTATATTTTTTTATATAGTTTTTTTAAATATTGTTTGAAAGAATTATATTTTATTTATAAAGATTTTTTGAAACATTTTATTATTGTTATATTTACAATAATTATATACCAACAATTATTTATTTCAGTTTTTTTCTTTTTAAATTATAATTTAATAAAAATAATTAAAAAAAGAATCAATAATCTAATTTAAAAACTTAAATAAATAAATTAAAATTCTATTTTCACTTGTAATATTTTTTTCTAAATAATTTATACAAAAAAAATATTTTGATTTTCCTTAAAATTCTTATTCATAATATAATAAATGAATATGGAATATTGTAATTACATAATTTTTATTAGTTTTTAACATTTTTTTGGGTTGTTCACAATAATTTTAAAATAAATTTAAAAGAAAAATAATAGTTTATCAACAAAAATTTATTAGATAATGAAATTAAAAAAGAAATAACATCAATTTTTTCTTATAAAATCTCATTTCATTTAACAATAAAAATTTGTTTTTAGTAAAAATAAATTATATAGTGTTAAGTTCTAATCTAATTATTCTTTTGAAATCAGATAATGCTGTAATCAAATTTTATTGTTTGCTTGCCTCTATTAGTTATAAAAATCTCCTTTTTTATTTGGATTATTTTTTTAAAATTTAAAAAATAAGGAATTCAACTTGAAAACTTTATTTTTTTAAAATATTATAGACTTAATATAATGGTTCTTCATTACCTGATAATTATTAATTTTTAAGAACTTTTTATTTTTATTTTTTCATATTCTTTTTATTTTTTTAAAATAAAAATGGAAAAATTTGATTTAGAAACAGAGAATACTAAATTAATAGATAATTCTAATATGAATTTAATTGAAATTAAAAGGTTAATAGCATTTATGAAAATATTTGTTGAAAATTTTAATTTAATAATAAGTAATTTTCAAAAGCAATTGGCAAATCCTCAACAAATATTATATGAATCAATTTTGATAACAAATATGAATGGAATGTATAATTATTTTCTTTCTATAATGGAAAATTCAGGGAATTTAATGAATAGAATAGTTAATGATATAATATCTCCTTTAGAACAATTTCTAGAGACACAAACGAGTATATATAAAGATAATTTATCAAGATTAGGAAATCTTATTGGAAATTATAATAAATGTAAAACTTTACTTAATTATTCTAAAATTAATTATTATTATTCATCTAATGAATATTATAAGTTCAAAAACAAAAACCAAGGATTAATTCATTTAAATAAAGACTTAATTGATAAATCAATACAAATGAAATCAAAAGTAAATGCTAATGAATTATTATATAAATATGAAGTTGAAAAATATAATATTATTATTTCTAAATTTAATGTTTTATATAAACAACTTAATGATGATGTCAAAAGTAATGAAGAAAGTAGAATTTCCTTTTTAAAAGCAACAATTGATAGGTTTAAATTAATTTATGAAGAATTTACTAATGGTCTCTTAAATTATAAAAATATAATTGAGAATTATTCTTCTGATGATATATGTGAAAAAGATAAAAAATATTTTAATCATGAAATAACTAAATATTATAGAGGAAAAACTGATAGATTACAAAATGAAAAATTTATTTCATTTAATGAATATATATCTCAAAATCCAAATCTGAATGATATAGTTTTTGAAAATGTTTATAATGAAATTAAATTATTTCCATTATTAAAAGAAGAAGAAGAAAATAAATTTATCAATACAATCATCAATGAATTACTAAAAGAAAATGAAATTCAAATTTCAAATATAACTAAAGCTTTAGAACAAATGAAAAATCAAGAAAGCTCTTTTGCAAAAAAATTATTAGATAATTTTCTAGACAAAAAAAAAGTAAGTTCCTCTTTAAAATTTACTAATTTAAAAAATATGGAACATTTTTCAAATATTTTATGTTTTATATCAACTTTAAATGACAATATAAATGATCCAAATTTCCCAATTAATTTTAAAATAATATTTTTAGCAGAAAGAATTTTTTATCAAAATAAAACAACGGGTGATAAAATATATTTATGTGCTCAATTAAGTAAAAATAAATATTTTAGAACAAAAAGATTTTGGGAAAATGTAATAGAATTAAAATTAGCAAGTAAATTAGAAGATCATATTGAAAGATTAAAAAATTTAATATTACCAGAAGAAAAGAATTCAAAAGGAGGTTTATTTGGAAAATTTTTAGGAGGAAAAAATGATATTCATAAAACAAGTATTGTAGGAGTCAATAAAATTAGTAAATTATTAAAAAATTATAATACAATTGAAGATTCAAAAGTTCCTATTATAGATAGAATGGCAACAAATGAATTAATATCAATTATTAGAGAAAATATTCCTAGCTTTTGTAATTTTAATTTTTATCCTGATGAATGTCTTGAAATGATTACTGATTTTGCTAGGAAGTATAATATTAATAAAGAATATATTACTTTTTTCTTTTCTTATTTTAGTGTTTCTAATTTTACTGTTAGAAAATTACTTCCAAATGAAGATACTTATACATTTAAAAAAAATAAATTTAAAAAAAATTATTCTCAAGAACAAAAATATCTAGTTTTAATAAGTGAGTCTTTGAAATATCTTAATAAAAGCGATTATTTGAATTTATTATTATTATCTAAGAAATCTAATAAAAAGTTAAGTAAAAAAATATATAAAATAATATTAACAAAAAAAGATACTTCAATTAAAACACGTTTAAATATTTGGAATAATATTTTAGGAATAAGTGAATTAAAAAAAAAATATAATTATCAAGAAATATTAAACTCTCCTTGTGATGAAAAAGTAAGTTTAGATATAAAATTAGATGTTTTAAGAACGAATTTTAAAAATGAACAAAATGAAGAAGCTCAAAATAAAATATCAAATGTATTAAATTCAGTAGCAAAATTAAATGGAGAAATTAAATATTGTCAAGGAATGAATTATATAGTCTCTTTTCTTTTAGAAATTTTATCAGAAGAAGAGGCTTTTTATATATTTTTATCATTTTTTCAATCAACAGAATATCCATTAATCTTTGAAAAAGATTTAGAAAAATTACAAGCTTTCTTTTATATTTTCCAAAGATTAATTTCATTATTTGAACCTGAATTATCAATATTATTTAATGCTAATGGTGTTAATGCAAATATTTTTCTTCCTCCTTGGTTTATAACTTTATTTTTAAGTTCTAGACAATATATGAATCAAAGTGATACTCCAATTGCTTTAATTAGAATTCTTGATAATTTTATTGTTGGAGGATGGAAATCTCTTATGAAAGTTGGTATATTTGTTCTTCATTTTTGTGAAGAAGAAATTAAAAATTTAAAATATGAAAATATGCTGAGTTATTTAAATAATGATATTAAAAAATATAATCTGTTTATTGATGATAAAATTCCTGAACTAGAAAAATGCTTTGATGATAAAAGAATTACTAAAAATTTAATTAAGTTTATTGAAGATGAATACAAGCAAGAAAACAAAATAAAAGAATTAAAATTATAATTAATTTATAATAATAGTATCATAATAAAAAATTAAAATTAATTTATAATAATTTAAATGAAAAATCATAATATAAAAATATATAATATTTTTTTTTCATAATATAAATTAAACATTAATAAACAATGACTGAATCTCAATATTTAAAAACAGAAGAATTTATTTCAAAGTATGAAACAAAAGAAACAATAGGAAAAGGGAGTTTCAGTACAGTTATATTAGGAATAAACAAAGCAACAAAAGAAAAAGTAGCAATTAAAATTTTGGAAAAAAACAAAATCATAAACAAAGATGATTTAGAAAGAGTAGAAAAAGAAATAAAAATATTAAAAAATTTAAATAATTTAAACATAGTGAATTCAATAGAAATATTTGAAACAGAAGATAAATATTACTTCATAATGGAATATTGTGAAAATGGAGAATTATTTAATTACATAGTAGAAAAGCAAAAATTAAATGAGAAAGAAGCCTCATATTTTTATTATCAATTAATAAATGGTTTAGAATATATTCATTCAAAAGGAGTAGTTCATAGAGATTTAAAGCCAGAAAATTTATTATTAGGAAAAGGGAATATATTAAAAATAGTAGATTTTGGTTTATCTAATTTTTTTGATGGAGTACATTATTTAAGTACTCCTTGTGGAAGTCCTTGTTATGCTTCTCCTGAAATGGTTTGTGGAAATGATTATAATGGGTTTTATATTGATGTTTGGAGTACTGGTATTATTTTATATGCTATGATTTATGGTTATTTACCTTTTGAAGACCCTGATAATGAAATTTTATTTAAAAAAATAGCTGAATGTGATATTGAATATCCTGGTATTATTTCTAAAGATGTAAAAAGCTTGTTAACTAAAATTATTGTTTCTGATCCTGAAGAAAGAATTAAAATTGAAGAAATAAAAGTTCATCCTTTTTATTTACAAGGAAAAAAAGTTTTTAAATATAAACATCCTGAACTTGTTGATGATAAAAATGAAGAGAAAAAAGATAATGAGAGAAATCTTAATAATATGATTAATGAGAATGAGAAAAACGATAATAATGATTTTGAAATTGAATCTAATGATAATAATAATGAAGAAGAAGATAATAAATATGAAAATGATTATAAAGAAGTAGAAGATAATAAATATGAAGATGATAATAAAGAACAAGTTGAAGATAAAAATGACGAATTACCTTTAAATAAAGGGGATTTATTATATGAACAAGATTTAAATACTTTATCTAATTCTAATGAAAAAAACAATCAAAATATTAATCAATACGAAAATGTTGAAAAAAATAAAACAGAAAAAATCCCAGATAATAATCCATATATTATTAATAATAAAAAAGATGAAAAAATCCCAGATAATAATCCTTATATTATTAATGAAAAAAAATATGAAAAAATCCCAGATAATAACCCCTATAAAATTAATGAAAAAAAAGATGAAATTAAAAATGAAAATGAAAATAAAATAAATAAAAAAGAAATAAATGAAAAAAAACCATATGTTAAACCACAGATAAATAGGAAAAAACAAGAAGAAAAAGAAAATCCAAAACCAATAAAAAAAAGATATATTAACATTGAATTGAATTCAAATTATTCTAAAAAGCCACAGAGTGATAAAAATAAAAGAGGAATTAGTCTTCAAAATGATACAATAAATATAAATAAAAATTTAATGTCTTATCAAAAAAAACTTCAAGAAATTAAAAAGAGTTTAGATGAATTAGTTTCAACTAATTTTCAATCAACCAGAAATAAAAATAAACAAAGAGAAATTTCTCTTTTTTCAAATAATAAAACCTATGATAAAAATAAAAATAAAAAAAAATATATTTCAAATATTTTTAATAAAGATAATAGAAATACATATAAAAAAATTAGGATTACAACAGAAGAAGACTTAATTAATAAAGAACATGATAATTATAAAAAAAACAATATAAAAAAAAAACTAGATTATAATAGTATTTATAATACAACAAGAGGAAAAAGTGCCAATAATAACGATAAGAAAAAAATAGATACTAATTTCACAAAAAGTTATAGAACTAATTATATGAATACATTAACAAATAAATTTTATCATCCTGTAACTTTTTTAAATACTAATTATAAAAAAGAAAATAATTATATTAAATCTTTTAATCCTTCTATTGGAAATACCAATAATAAATTAAATATGAATTATCATGATATCTTTAGTTTTCATTCAAATAATTATAAAAATAAAAATACATTTAATCTACCTTCTTCAAAGATAGTAAATAATAAAACTTCAAACAGAAAAAAATATGATTTTGAGCTATTTAAAGAACCATTAAATTATAAATATTTAACAACTTCTATAAATTCAGAAAAATTTAATTCTAAGAAAACATATGATGGATTATTAAATATATTATCAAAAAAAAATGATTTATTAAATGATAAAATTATTCCAAATTCGAATTATTATACAAAAAATACTTATACAAGTAGTCTTTCAAATCTTCCAAATTATTTAAATACTGATAATAATAGAATTCAATCTTTATTTTCAACTAATAAAAATAAAAGATATAATAAATTAACATCAAGTTTAGATTCTTTACAGTCCAGTCCTAATAACCATAAATATTATTTTGGTAAAACATTTAATTTTTAAAAATATATTTTGTGATATTTTTAATTTTAACTTAATTTTTTTAACTAAACAATATTATAAAAATAAATAGAATTATAAAACTTAATGAATATTTTTTTTAAATATATATTCATTTAAATATGGAATCAAATCCAGATACAAACACAAATGTCAATAATCCAGTTAATCCAGAAACAGAAAAAAAAGTAGAAACAAGTAGAAATGATTTAAATACAAAATCTGATATCAATCTTAATATAAATAATTCATTTGAAGATTTTGAACAAAAATTTCAAGAATTAAAATTAAAAATAAATCAAGATAGGGCAAAAGATCCAAGAATTGCATCTAAATTTGTTTCAACAGTAGGAGATTTAAATTTAAAAGTATTAAATGATAATTCACTTGCAAAAAGTAGATTTAATGAATTATATACAATAATTGGAGGAAATTCTTATGGAAAAATAGGATTAATTACTAATAAACCTCCAGTTGAATTCAATGTGAATTCATCGATTAATACTTACAATAAAAAAAATGATAATTTTTACATTAAAGATAATAATAATAAAAAAAATACGACAAATGTAAATTTCAAAAATTTAAATTATAAATCACCTATTAAATCAAATAATTTAGTAAATAGTAAATCTTATAGTCATAATTCTTTTAGTTCTGAAAGAACGAAATTTATGAATAAAAATGAAAAAAAAGAATATGCTGATTTATTTAAACCTGTTGTTCTTAATTCAATTAAATTATCATCTAATAATAAAACTTCAAATGATAATAATAATAATAGTAAAAAAATTGAAATTCAAATACCAAAAAGAGGAAATATATTTAATAAAAATTATTTTAAAAATGAATTAGATAATTTAAATTCTTTATTATTTGGAACACCAAATGATAATTCATTTAGAAAAAACGAAGAAGAAGTTTATGATCCTTTTTTTTCCTCACTAAATGATAATTCTAAAAAAACCAAATTTACGATTGAAAGCGGTAATAAATTTATGAATAAGTATTCAAAAAATAATAATTCTAAATTCCTAAAAAACTAATATAGTTGTTTAGAATATTTTATTAAAAAATATGAAAACTTAATTTTTATTTATTTTAATTTTTTTTCTTAAGAATTAAAATTAATTTTAAAATTCGAAAATATTTTAATAATATTTCAGAAATGAAGAAATTACAACAAAACTCAAGAAATCAAACTTATAGAGAGGAAATTAAAATTAATTTATCTAAAATAAATAATAAATCATCAAATAATCAATTGAATAATTCTTATACTTCAAGAAAAATGCTTTCTGATGATAATTTAAAAATTAATTGTTATAATACAAACAATCCTTTTAATCAAAGTGATGTAGAAATTCTTATAAATTTAAATAAAAAATCTATCCTTTATCCTTTAAATAAAACAAAATTTAATAATAACAAAAATATATCATTTGATGAAAAAAGAATAGGAAATAATATTAATACAGTAAATCAATTAAAACAAACAAATAAAATAAATAATTATACAAAAATTGTTCCTCTACCAAATTATCAGAAAATAATAATTAATTGTATATTAATTCAAAGATTTATTAGAGGATTTCTTTTTAGAAAAGCATTTAAAAAGCTTTTAAAAAAAAAAAATTATAAAAAATTTTCTCCAACTAATTATGGAAAAATAAGTAATATAAAACCAATTCAACCAATATAT
>JAEEGK010032498.1_pt1 | contig 10206 bp, 7 predicted proteins | sample 8958771 | NCBI WGS metagenome assembly JAEEGK01 (sample SAMN16246547, study PRJNA631951) | gut metagenome | biome: gut microbiome; feature: rumen; material: SC-attached | host: Bos | place: Iran: Karaj | collected 2018-10 | reverse complement strand
CGTTCGAAGCGGACGACTGCGAGATCGCCGCGGTGACCGACGAGGACGTGCAGAAGCAGGTCGCCGCCAATCTGCGGGCGCTGATGACCGACGACGACAAGAACGTGACCGATACGGCGGCGGTGATCGGGACCTACGACGAGGTGTTCGTCAACTTCTACGGGAGTTACGTCGACGAGGGCAGCGTGACGCATATCTTTGTCACCGGCCAGCGTATGGATAAGGAGAATCCCGTCCCGCTCTACGTGGAGAGCGGATCGGCGTCCGAGTATTTCGCCAACTCTCTGAAAGGGAAGAGCCCCAACCCCGACGCTTACAAGCTGAAGGCGACGGGGGCGGAAGGCGACGAAACCGTGATCGACGCCGACGATATCGCGTATATCAACTACACCTGGGTCCGCTACCGCTATCAGGAGGACGGCGTGACCAAGGACGAAAGCACGAAGCAGACCAACTCGACGGTCGACGCGAACACGAACCGCGTGACCACCGAGCTCCGTCTCGACCTTGCAAACGTCCCCGGCTATTTCCCCGACGGCTTCAAGGATCAGATCGTCGGGAAGAAGGCGGGCTCGCTCGGCACGCTGACCTTCGACAACGTCGAGGTCGACCTCGGCGGTGAAGAGGGCGTCGTTAAGTTCTGCTACGAGTACACCGTCACCGTCAACCGCGTCATCGACGCCTTCGACGCGATCGAGATCCCCTACACGTTCGCCTCCGACGCGACCGACAAGGACCTCGAGGGCAACGCTCTCGCGGGCAAGAACGTCACGTTCCACGTCGTGATCGCCAAATTCAACGACGTTCCGGACCTCGACAAGACCTATCCCGCCGATCCCTCCGACGAGAGTTCGGAGCAGATCAACGTCGTGATCTCCAAACTCAAATTCGACGAGACCTCGTACTATAAAGAGAACGTCAAGACCGAAACCGACTGGCTTGCCGAGAACGAGGGCAAGACCCACGACGATTACGTCGAGTATCTGAAGGGTCAGTACGTCGACTACGTTGAGAAGCAGCTGATCGATTCGTACGACGACAAGCGGATGAACGCCGCCGCCAAGCCGATGTGGGAGAAGATCAAGGAGCAGGTGACCGCGGTCAACGCTCCGAAACGCGCCGTGAAGCTCACCCGGAAGGACGTCGAATCCATGTTCAAGTACGTCTTCAACAACGGCACCTTCGAGAACGAGGCGGGCAAGACGGTCTCCTACCGCACGCAGTACGGAAGCTACCGGAAGTTTATGGCGGCGTGCTACAAGAACGACTCGGTGATCGAATCGGTCGGGCTTGACACCAACGCCGCGTACAAGAAGGCGGTCGAGGAGGGCAAGAGCTACGGCGAATGCATCGACGCCGCCGTGACCGAGATCGTGACCAACAAGCTCCTGATGTACGCGCTGTACGACAAGTTCGGCGACGCCGTTAAGGTCGACGAAGCCGAGTTCGAGTCCGCGCGGAGCCTGATGTATATGTACTACTACTACGGGCTGTCGAAGACGCTTCTGCCCGACTCCGCGATCCGCGAGTCCATCATGTTCGATAACGTGATGAAGTATATCTACGACAACGCCAACGTACAGTGGGAGAGCGAAGGGGCGAATCCCTGATCCGAATTCCCGTTGACAAGACCGTACCGACCCACGACGCGAGGGAAAGGAAACGAAGTTTTCGCCGCGCGGTGTGCGCGGTACGGTCTCTTTTTCAAAAAAGGAGGGACCGACGGTAAATGAAAAAGGTGGAACTGTATACCGACGGGGCTTGCCGGGGAAATCCCGGACCCGGCGGCTGGGGCTGCATCCTTGTTTACGGAAAATACCGCCGGGAACTCTCGGGCGGGGAGGCGTGTACCACCAACAACCGGATGGAACTGACCGCCGCGATCGAGGGACTGTCCGCCCTGAAAGAGCCGTGTGAAGTCACGCTGACGTCGGATTCCAAGTACCTCGTCGACGCGGTGACGCTGGGCTGGCTCGACGAATGGAAGCGGAAGAACTGGCGCCTGAAATCGCACGGGACGGTCAAGAACCCCGATCTGTGGGAAAAACTTTCGGATCTGCTCGGGATCCATCGGGTCGATCTCGTCTGGGTCAAGGGACACGACGGACATCCCGAAAACGAACGCTGCGACCTGCTGGCGACCTCCGAAGCCGACAAGTTCAAACCGTCGGCGGGACCCGAAAAAGAAAAGGAAGGCGAGACGATATGAGAAACAGACGCGCGATCCGGGTCTTTTCCTTCACGCTCGTTTTCGCCCTGCTGTTCCTTCTCGCGTCCTGCGGCTTCTCCTACGAAAAGAGCAGGATGTCGAAATACGTCAAAATGGCGCGGGAGGACTATTACGGGGTATCCGTTTCGATCCCTGCCGCAAAAGAGGTGACCGACGAGGATATCGACCTCGAGATCCGCACCTTCCGGCTCGAACTCCGGACGCTCGTGTCCGAGGGGGAACTGACCGTCCACGCCGGGTGGGGCGACACCGTAAATCTCTACTATCACATCACGGTCGAGGGAGAGGGAGGCGGCTTTTTGCCTCCTTCGGATTTCTCCAATATGACCGACGACGCGCCCCACGGCTTCGTCCTCGGCGGCGAGATCCTGCCGAAAGCGTTTGAAAACGCCCTGCTCGACCACGCCGCGATCGAGACGCATTACGCGCCGACGACCGACGCGGAGCAGACCGTCGGGGCAAACGACGTGATCTATCTGGATCTCTCCTACCGGTATACCGACGGCGAAAACGTCGCTTCGGGGACCACCCGCGCCGCGCGGCTCGACCTTTCGGAGAACGCCGTCGCCGCCGCCGCGTTCGCGGGGCTTCATCCGGGGGACGACTTCGACTGCGGGATGGAGACGGGAGAGCCGCTGGTCTATGACTGGGACGGCGACGGGGAAAACGAGACGCTCGCTATGGCGGGCGCGGTCGTATCCGTTTCCCGCGGCGAGATCCTCGGACGGATCGAAGCCGATATCGAAGCCGATTATTTCGACGACGTTCTCGCCGGCAAGCACGCGGTCCTGCAGTACGCGATCCAAACGGTCGACGTCTATTCCGTCCCCGAGATCACCGAGGAACTGCTGCGGGAGAACCTCCCCGAATTCAAACTTTCGGAGGGCGGGGATCTCGACGGAGAGTTCCGCGACTACGTCTATCAGGTGCTTTTGAACGAGTCCCGCCGGGAATGGCAGGCGACGATCGAGGAGGAACTCTGGCGCCGCTTCGATTCTCTCGACTGCGTCAGGAAATATCCCGCCGCCGCGCTCCGCGAGGAGACGAAGGCGCAGGAAAAACAGCTCGAGCGGCTCTACGAATACTACGGCGCGCGCCTCGAGGAGGAGTACGGCGTCAATCCCTTCGACTCGGTCGAGGATTTCGGATACGCGTATTACGAACTGGACGGCACGGTTTACGACAACGTGCACGAATACCTGAAAAAAGAGGTCGTGCCGCACACGGTCAAGCAGAAACTCATCATCTATTATATCGCGGAACAGGAAGGGTGGGAGATGACCGAAGACGAGTACGAATCCGAACTCCCGAATCAGCTCGCCTACTACGCCTCGTCGGAGGGCGTCACGACCGCCGAGGTCATGGCGAAATACGGTGAGAATTTCTTCCGCCAGGCGGTCCAGTACAACAAAGTTCTGACCAATCTCGTCGCCGTTACCGTGATCGAGTAACGGAAGGACGGTCCAAAGCAAGAGAAAGGAGGTCCCGATGGAAAAAGTCAACAGAAAACCATCCCCGTTCCAGATCATCATTCTGGGCTTTACGGCGGTCATCCTGTTCGGGACGCTTCTGCTCACGCTCCCGTTCGCGTCGAAAGCGGGGGGCTGGACTCCCTTCATCGACGCGCTGTTCACCTCCACGTCCGCCGTCTGCGTGACCGGGCTGGTCGTACTCGACACCGCGACGGGATGGACGGCGTTCGGACAGATCGTGATCCTCTGCCTCATCCAGATCGGCGGGATCGGAGTGGTGACCATCGCCGCGTCTCTTGCGGCTCTTTCGGGGCGAAAGATCGGCATTTTCAGCCGGGAGACCATCAAGAACGCTCTCTCCGCGCCCAGCGTCGGCGGGATCGTACATCTGACCGGATTCATCGTCAAGGGGTGCTTTCTGATCGAGGGGATCGGGGCTGTGATCATGCTTCCGTTCTTCTGCGTCGACTACGGCGCCGCGGGGATCTGGATGGCGATCTTCCACGCGGTCTCGGCGTTCTGCAACGCGGGATTCGACGTGATGGGGGAGAAGACCGGCCGGTTCTCGTCCCTGACGGGTTACGCGGCGCACCCGGTCATCAATATCACGGTGATGCTCCTGATCGTCGTCGGCGGGATCGGGTTTCTCGTCTGGGAGGACGTCATCACGAACAAATGGCGGTTCCGGAAGTATAAGACCCAGAGCAAGATCGTCTTTGCGGTCTCGGGCATCCTGATCCTTCTGCCCGCTCTGTATTTCTTCTTCTTCGAGTGTTCCGACCTCACCTTCGGGCGCCGGCTGACGGCGTCTCTGTTCCAGGCGGTCACGCCGCGGACGGCGGGCTTCAACACGCTGGACCTGGTCGCGTTTTCCGGGGTCGGGCGGGGGATCTTGATCGTGCTTATGCTGATCGGCGGCTCTCCCGGCTCCACCGCGGGAGGTATGAAGACGACCACCGTTGCGGTGCTGTTCGCCTCCGCGATCGCGGTCTTCCGCAAGAAGGACAACGCCGAACTGATGAAGCGCCGGATCGACGACGCGACCGTCAAGACCGCCGCCGCGATCCTTCTGATGTACGTCACGGTCTTTCTTTCGAGCGGGATGATCATCAGCGCGGTCGAGGGGCTGCCGATCGGGGAGTGCCTGTTTGAATCGGCGTCCGCCGTCGGTACGGTCGGGCTTTCGCTCGGGGTCACCCAACAGATCGGGGTCGTATCCAAACTCATTTTGATCGTATGTATGTTTTTCGGACGCGTAGGCGGGCTTACGCTGATCTACGCCGCGTTCGGCGGCAACAGGAAACAGGTCGCGAAACTGCCGCTGGACGTCGTTTCCGTGGGATAAGGAGGAAACTTTATGAAACAGAAATCGATACTGCTCGTCGGGCTCGGACGCTTCGGGCTGAACATCGCCCGCAAACTGAACGAACTCGGGCATGAGGTGATGGCGATCGACAGCAACGAGGAGCGGGTCAACGAGGTGATGGACTACGTGACCAACGCGCAGATCGGGAACAGCACGAGCGAGGCGTTTTTAAGGTCGCTCGGCGTGAAGGATTACGACGTCTGCATCGTGACGATCGGCGGCGATTTCCAGAGTTCGCTCGAAACGACGTGTCTGCTCAAGGAACTCGGGGCGAAGAAGGTCGTCGCGCGCGCCGAACAGGACGTTCAGGCGAAGTTCCTGCTCAGAAACGGCGCGGACGAGGTCATCTATCCCGAAAAGCAGCTCGGTGAATGGACGGCGATCCGGTACAGCGCCGACAACGTCCTCGATTACATCAATCTCGAGGGTCCCTGCGCGATCTTCGAGGTCTCGGTCCCCCGCGAATGGCTGGGGAAGACCATCGCGGAGATCGACATCCGCAGAAAGTACGGCGTCAACGTCATCGCGATCCGGGAAAAGGGCGCGGTCAATCCCGTCGTGACCCCGGATACCGTGATGTCGAAGGATATCACGCTGCTTGCGCTCGGAGAGTTCAACGCGCTGAAAAAGTGCTTTAATATTTAACGAGTGATCGATTCCGCCGCGCGGAACGTTACGACGCCCCCTCGGAACATTTATGAGATCGCCGCCCGTTTGCGGGCGGCGATCTTTATGAATTGACTTTGCCGTTAGGCGCGGTCAAGTTTAAGTTTGCGGGTTTTCAGCGAAGCGGGCGTTTCCCCGTATCGTTCTTGAAATACTGATAGAGGACGCAGGGGATCATACCGTTATAGAGTTTCCTCGTCTTGTCGGCGCGTTTGCCGTAGAAAGATTCGAAGTTCGGGAGCGACGAGATGATATAGACCTGCCACGGGGCGAGCAGTCGGAAGTGCCGTCCCAGTTCGCGGGTGAGCGTTTCTGCCTCGGGCAGGGTCATCATCCGTTCGCCGTACGGGGGATTGGTGACGACGGTCCCCCTCCGTCCCGGGGCGGAGATCTCCCGCGCGTCGGCTTCGAACGCCGAGATCAGATCCGCGACGCCGGCGCGTTCGGCGTTCTCTTTTGTCAGAGCGACGGCGGCGGGGTCGATATCCGAGGCGTAGACCTCGAACCTGGTCTCTACGATCGAATCCCGCGCTTCTTCCCGCGCCGAGAGCCAGACGCTCTTCGGGACGCCGGGAAAGCGTTCGGCGGCGAAGCGGCGGCGTGCGCCGGGGGCGATCTTCTTCATCTGCATCGCCGCTTCGATCGCGATGGTGCCGGATCCGCACATGGGATCCCAGAACAAGACCTTCTCCCGCGGACGGGAGATCGCGGCGATGGCGGCGGCGAGGGTCTCGCGGATGGGGGCGGCGTTCGATTCGGGGCGGTACCCTCTCTTGTGGAGGGGGTCGCCCGAGGTGTCGATCATCAGGGTCGCCTCATCCTTCAGGATGAAGAATTCGATCTGATAGGTCACGCCGGTCTCGGGAAAACGCGTCAGCCCGTAGACCGACGAGAGCCGGTCGACCACCGCCCGCTTTACGATCCGCTGACAGTCGGGGATCGAGAAGAGTTTGCTCTTGATCGAGTGTCCCTTGACCGGGAAGGCGTCGTCCCGCCCGATCCAGATCTCCCACGGCAGCGCCTTGGTCCCCTCGAACAGGTCGTCGAACGTGTCGGAACGGAAACGCCCGAGATTGATGAACACGCGCTCGGCGTAGCGGAGAAACACGTTCGAGAGGGCGATCGCCTCCTCGTCCCCGCGGTAGGTGATCCGCCCGTCGATGGTTTCGACCCGGTCGTATCCGAGCGCCTCGATCTCCTCGCCCAAAAGGTGTTCCAGCCCGAACAGGCAGGTCGCGGTCAGGGTGATATTCATGCCTTCTCCCCGTCGGGGCGCCCCTCGCCCTCGAAGATCAGACCGTCAAACGCCTCGGGAGACGCGGCGAGGTCGTCCTTCGTTTTCACCGTCCAGGAGACGGTCGGAACGCCGTAGACGCGCCGCAGCCGCAAGAACGAGCGGTCGTCGCGATCCCCGATGCGGTAGGCGATGAAGTCGGGGCGGGCGCGGAAGTTCAGAAGGAAGTGCTGCAGGACGAAATACTTGAATTTCCTCTTGTACTGGTCCCGGCGCAGGTACGCCATCGCGAGCTGCCCGCGCAGAACGTTCGGACGGTGCTTTCTGAACCACGCGAGGGCAAGCGGGTTGAAAGATTCGACCCAGTATTCGCCGTCGTACCGATCGAGCAGCTCGGCGGCTTTCGCGCAGGTCAGATCAAACGCCGGATCCTCGCCCTTGATCTCGACCAGGATCGGCACGCGTCCCCCGATCACCTCCAGCACCTCTGCGAAGGTCGGGACGCCGATCCCCTCCTGCCCGAACAGGGGGGTGGTCGCCAGTTTTTCAAGCGGATAGTCCCGGGTCGAGCCGGGGATCCCGCAAACTCTGTCCAGCGTCTGGTCGTGAAAGACCACGGGGATCCCGTCGGACGAGAGCTGTACGTCGAGTTCGACGCCGTAGCCCGCCTCGACGGCGGCTTTGAAAGCGGGGAGCGAGTTCTCGGGCACTTCGGGGTTTTTGTGCAGCCCCCTGTGCGCGAGGGCAAGCCCCTTGAAGCGTTCGATCCCCTCCCGCGGTTTGGCGGGAGCGGTGAGAAAACGGCGCAGGAAAAACCCGCAAAGGCAGAGCAGGGCGATCCCGCCGAAAACCGAGATCAGGGCGATTTGAACAGGCGTCATAAGGTTTCCTCCGTATTATCGACCGGCGGCAGGACTTCGCGGTTATCGCCGCGCCGGACGAAGATCATGGTGATCAGGGCGCAGAAAATGCAGATCGAGGCGTAGGGGAAGAGCGAGGTCATCCCGACCCGATCCATAAAGAATCCCGAAAGGATCGGGGTCAGGGTCTGCGCCGCCATCGAAGCGGTGTAGTAGTAGCCGGTATATTTGCCGACGTTATCCGAGTTGCAGAGTTCGACCACCATCGGGAAACTGTTGACGTTGATCGCCGCCCAGCCGATCCCGGCGGTGCAGAACAGGACGTTGACGAGCAGAGCCGGACTGTTCATCCGCAAAAACGAGCAGAACGAGAAGGCGACGGTCATCATGATCACGCCCGCGAGGATCATCCGTTTCCGTCCGACCTTCGCGGAGAGGAACCCGATCGGCAGGAACGCGAGGATGGTCACGCCCTGCGCGAGCAGCAGCGTCAGGTTGTAGTCGAGCCCCAGGATCTTCCCGGCGTAGACCGAATATTTGCTGGTGACTGCGTTGTAGCCCATGTACCAGAAGACCACCGACGCAAGGATCAGGAGCAGGGGGAGAAGCGCCCCGGTCCCGCCGTGCTTCGCCGCCTCCCGTTTGGCTTCGTCAAGTTCGCTTTCCACCTCCGACGAGATGCCGAGCCGACGGCTTTCCTCCTCCATTTCGCGGACGTATCTCGGCTCGCGCACGAACGCGAGGAAGACGGCGAGCGAGACCGCCATCAGCGCCGCGACGATAAAGAAGAACGTGCCGTAGTGCATCAGGTCGTTTTCGGGCTTGCCCGTCCCGAGGACCAATCCGAGCGCGAGGGTCAGGATGCCGCCGACCGCGCCCATCAGGTTGATGACGGCGTTCGCCTTAGAGCGGAGCGGCTTGATCGTGACGTCTGGCATCAGGGCGACGGCGGGGGAGCGGAAGACGGACATCGAAAGGAGCAGCAGGATCAGCGCCCCCATAAACAGGATCATCGGCGCGGGGTTTTGTTTGGTCACGATCCGGGCGTACGCCTGCCGCGCCGGGATCACGAAGTCGGTCTGCCCCTCCGAGGGGTCGCCGTTCTCGTCGGTCAGGGGGATCGACGTAAATTCCTCTTTGGTTTCAAAGAGGAGTTGCAGACGGACCTTGCCCGAGCCGTTCGGATCCTTGATCTCGGGATCGGCGTCCCAGACCTCGGACAGCTGCGCCTCTCTGTCGGCGGGATCGGCGTCCGAGAGATTCTGAAGCTGCATCCGGTCGGAGAGCGAGAGCGGGAAGATCAGGGCGATCGCCACGATCGTCCCGATCAGAATGAACGGGGTGCGCCGTCCCATCTTCGAGCGGCACTTGTCCGAGAGCGCGCCGAACAGCGGGAGCATAAAGAGCGCGACGATATTGTCGAGCGCCATGATCACGCCCGACGCCGTCTGCGACATACCGAATTTGTCGGTCAGGATCTTCGGGATCAGCGTGTCGTACGCCTGCCAGAACAGGCAGATCAGGAAAAAGGCGAAACCGACCAGCACGGTCCTCCTGTAATTCAGTTTCACGGGAACCTCCTTCGGGGCGGCGCCCCATCGTCTTTCGTTATCTATTATACTATTCCTTTCTTCTCTTGTCAATTTGCTAAACGACGAAAAACCGCCGTTTTTTCGGGGGACGGAGCGAATCGCCCGCGCCCGATTGACAAGAGGAAGGAAAAAGGATATAATATCATCGGAGTTTCGTCGGACGAACGGCGAAAAGAAAGGAAAGGAGGACGGCGAAATGAAACTGATCCGTATCCTGCCCGGCTGTCCTCCCCCCGAATCGGGACGGACGGTCGCGGCGCTCGGCTTTTTCGACGGGGTGCATATCGGACACCGCCGCCTGCTCGACAGGGTGGCGGAGATCGCCCGGTCGCGGGGGCTGGTCCCCTCGGTCTTTACCTTCTCGGACGACGCGCTCTCGTTCAAACCCGACGCCGCGCGTCTGACCGACTTTTCGGAAAAACTCGAACTTTTCCGCGCGGCGGGGATCGAACGGGTCTACGCCGCCGACTTTCCCGCGTTCGCGGGCTACTCTCCCGAACGGTTCGTGTCCGACGTGCTCGTCGGAACGCTGAACGCCGACGTGGCGGTCTGCGGCTTCAACTTCCGGTTCGGAGCGCGCGCCGCCGGCGACAGCGAAGCGCTCGTCCGCCTGATGCGCGAGGCGGGCGGGGACGCGGAGGTCATCGCGCCGGCGATCCTCGACGGCACGGTGGTCAGTTCTTCGGCGATCCGCGCCGCGCTCGCGGAGGGCGACGTTTCACGGGCGGAAAGAATGCTCGGCAGACCCTTCGCCTACACGGGACGGGTGGAACACGGACGGGGTTA
>JAEEGK010032497.1_pt1 | contig 10206 bp, 2 predicted proteins | sample 8958771 | NCBI WGS metagenome assembly JAEEGK01 (sample SAMN16246547, study PRJNA631951) | gut metagenome | biome: gut microbiome; feature: rumen; material: SC-attached | host: Bos | place: Iran: Karaj | collected 2018-10 | reverse complement strand
TCTTTAAATAATGGACTTAACACCTCCTTTATGAAGGTGTCTGCGCCACAAAAGTCTGATTGAAAGATCTTCTGCAAATTCTCTTTATATTGTGCTGTGGTCATTACTTACTATATGTTTGGTTTTAGAGACAAAATTACATATACTTCTGCAAAAACAAAAAAAAAATTTAGTTTTTTTACACATTATACAAAGCCACATAGGGTGTGCCGTGGCTACGGACAGTTTGTTTGGCTATTTTGCCAAACATTGCTACCACCCATTGATTGATGTCGTCGTCAATGCCGAACAGAGAAACCTGACCTTGGTTCTCCTTGTATTTCTCCATTATGCGCATCGCCGTAAAATTGCCGTTGGAGATTGCCGTTTTTGCTTGTTTGAGCGCAGTCTTGGCCTCGTCGGTGGTGAGTAACGGGAGTATTTCGTGGACGGTTTTCAAGGCGTCTTTCATTCGTTTGTTGCTGTCTTTACCCGTTATTGTAGAGTTTACATAACTTTGGAAACAGCGAATGGCGCGGGTTTCAAGTTGCTGCAAAATTTGTGGGTCTGCTTTTCCGAAATCGTCTGCAACGCGTTCTTTTAGAAGTTGCATAAACAGCAATGGCGAAACGACATCCTGATTCTCACCATCTAAATTAAGCCTTATGCACGATTGGCGGTTCTTGTCGGTATTGACAAGCATCAACGCATCGAGTTCGGTTTTTACGCTCACACCTATATCTTTGAGTTCCAAGGCCTTCAATGCAGCATACCGCTGAGGATTGCTTTGTGCATATTGTTTCAGTTCTGACAGATATGACGCGAAAACCGATTCTTCACCGTTGACAATCGAATTGAAGTTTGCCTCCGACAGTTCTTCCATTTCCGTAAACACTTGATTGTCTTCGCCAAACATTGTATGAAACGCCTGCAATTTGGCGTATGCGTTTTCTATCAAGTGAATCAGTTGATTGGATTGAGAGGTCGGGAAGAAATTGAACACGTGAACAAAATCCTCCTTTGAACCAATACGGTTGACACGACCGATTCGTTGCATAAGTCGTGTGGCGTTCCAAGGCGTATCGTAATTGAGCAAAACATTGGCACGGTGCAGATTGACACCTTCAGACAAAACTTCCGTGGTAACAAGCACATTGTAGTCGTCGTCGCGCTCAGTACTATTTGCGTCAAAATTGCGTCGTATGGTATCTTGAAGTTCGTCGCGGGTGGCAGCACTTACCGACAGCACTTTGTATTTCTTTGATTTGAGATAACGGCAAAGTGTCTCTTGCGTTGAAATTGCCTCTGTAAAAATCACAAGCCGCTGTTGGTCATAACCGTGCGGATTGTTGATGTCTTTGTTGAAAAGTTGTTCTTTGAGAGCGTCCTTGAAAGCATCCATCTTTGGGTCGAGGTCGTTGCATTTCCACCGTTCGCATAAGTCTTCAAGAATATCATAGTCCTTTTGCAAGGCTTGACGATACTTGTCTGAAAAATCCTGCGCCCTAAATTCGCGGTTTGTGCCCTGTTTGTTTGCAATTCTGTTCCTTATGGACGATACTGCGACATCAAAGTTGAAGCCCGCCTTTTGCATCTCTTGATTTACATCAATGTCGGGACAGATGAATACACAATCATTGTCAAGCATTTTGAGCATATTGGCTGTGTATTGTTTCAGATTGGACAGTGAAGTCTTGAAAGCCTCAAAACTACTTTCAAGTCTCTTGACAAGAAGAATCTGCATTATCGTAGCCAAACGTTGTGTAATGCTGTTGACTGTGAGATTCCGTTTCTCGTAGAGTTTTGTATTGTTGAAGTCCATGAAGAAGTTGATGGCCATATATCTGTAATACCCAAGGTGTTTGCCATTGTCGGGTTTGCCTTCCTCGGGCGGCAAAATTATGCTTACCGTTTCTGCAAAAAGGTTGATAAGTTCGTCGTCCATTTCATATTCCAACTTATGCGGCGGGCATACGGTTGGAAATCGCAGAGCATTGGCATCGCCGGAATAATACTTTTGAATATCTGTTCGTGTACGCCTAACTACAATATGGTCAAGCACTTGTTTCCTGATGTCTGTGGCAAGGGTTTTAAGAGCCTCTTTTGCTTCTGGGGAAGAATCTTTGCGACATTCGTTGAATATACGTTGTTTTTCAGCGAAGAAACTATCAAGCCGTCCGCCCAAAACGTCGGTAAAATGCGACTTTTGCGAGTTGCGCTCAAACAGATATATCTGATTTTTGATGTCCTGAGGCGAGTTATTTTGCGGAGTCGCACTCATCAGCCCAACATACGGCGGATTTCCCGTCTGTTGTGTAATATTGTCAATGAGTGAATCCAATGCACGGTATTTTTGCGTTGACGAATTGCGGAAATTATGGCTCTCGTCAATCATTATCAGACCAAAAATGTCTGACGGCAATGCGTTGTCAAACTCGTCGGCATCCACATTGGCATCGTCAACATCCTGATTTTCAAACTTTCCGATACTACCTGACGAAACAATTGTAATATTGTCAGCCATTTTGTACTGAGCCTCGGCATCAAACTCTTTGATAGTGCGTTCCCACGAATCACGGATGGCAGGTGGCGTAATAATAAGCACCTTATCTGCCTGTCCAATATTGTTGGCTTCTTCAATAAAACGTTTTACTACCAACAGAGCCACAACGGTTTTGCCCAAACCAACGACATCAGCAAGGATAAAACCACCATATTGTTTCATTATATGAAAACATTGTTTTACCGCATCAATTTGGAAATCGAAGGCACTAAAATTCGTTGGCAGATAACTCTTTATCTGTGCGGTAACACTTTCATCTGTTAAGTCTCCAAAATAGTTCTGCAAATATTTGATATACACTTCGTAAGGTGTAAGCGTTGGTTCCGCATTCTCCGTATTAATAATGTCCACGGGTTTCGACGGCTTCAACACTTCCTCCAAGAACTCCTTGGTCCAATCCTGTGATTGTGCCCATTTCTCCTCAAACCAACCCACGTGGCCTTTAATATTGTCTTCAACGCCGTAGCGGACGATATGAGGCACACTCTCAAAATAATTGAGTTCTGAGTTACCTTGAAGTCCCTTCTCCGTAAAATTGCTGCTGCCAATGATGCCGTAAGCCTTTGTTTTACAACTCTCGCTTGTAAAAATATAACACTTGCTGTGAAAAAACTGCTTTTCATCATCCTCATTTGTCTTAAAAATGTGGATTTCGATTTTGCCGCTTTCGCAGTGTTGCAACAAAAGATTGATTACACCTTTATATTCTGGCTTTATATTTTGGGCAAGTTCGTCAAGACCGATGCGGATAAAATCTTTCGGATAGTTTTTGTCCTTGTAAACCGGCTGCTGTACCATTTTATAATATACATACGGGTCTTTGCCGATGAGGAGTTTAAGTTTTGTGTTGTCCCTCTGCAAAAACGTTTCTAACGCCTCTAATATAAGTGCCGTGCCGGGTATATCCCAATATCCGGTGGCAATGCGTATGGTGTCAATTTCGGGCGTGTTGATGCACTCGCGTAAAGTGTCAACCATTTTCAAATGAGCCGAATTGTCTATAAGGGTGTTGGTCATCATTATATCAAACTTGTTTTATTGCACAAAATTAGGAATTATTCTATTTCTGACAAAAAAAATATGCGGTCAAAAAAAATGACCGCATATTTGAATCTTTATTAATCGCCTCGTTTTTTTATTTCTTGAAATTCCACCAGTCGAGTCTTACCTCGCCGTTTGCCTTTGCAAAAGTGATGTACAAATCGTGTACGCCTTTTGCGCCTGAAACTTTTGTTGTTACGGCTTTGTATTTTTCAACGCTGCCGGTCGGTTTTACCAAAACTTTTCCGATTTCCTTTCCGTCGGGAGAGTCGAGACGGAGCGAAATTTCTACGCTGCCGGTTGAAGCCGCCGTGATGGAAAACGATGACGCGCCGCCTTCAAAATCCACACCACGTACTCTTATGTATTCGCCGTCGTTGATGTCGTTGACGTACATGTTGCGTTTGCCGGTAGAGTAGGGCATGTCTTTTACAACGCCTGTGTTTTCAATGCCGATTTTAGCGGATTTCAAACCGTAACCCCAAGCCATTGTTTCTGCTTCAACGCGGCGGAATGGGTCAAGCCATTTAATTTGTTTAACAGGCTCTTGGTCAAGCCAATACGGAACTTCTTTGATTGTGCCGTCAGGATTGTATTCCATTTCGGTAACAGTTACCGAGCGACGTTCGTGATGCTCTTGAATGTCAATATGCATAAGGTCGTAGTTCTGACCGAAAACGTATGTTTTGCCTTTGAAATCAGCGATTCCGGGGTGATTGCCACGGTCTCTCGGTGTCGGTCGCATAATGTATCCTGAACTTTTCCAAGGTCCTGTCGGAGAATCACTTAGCGCATAGCCCAAAGCCTCCGGACAACATGTTGAAGCAAAAGCCAAATAATATTTGTCGCCGCGACGGTAAAACCACGGACCTTCTTGATAATTTTCGATGTGCGGAAGTTGTACCACGCTGTCTTTCAGAGAAATCATATCATTGTTGAGACGTGCATAAAAAGTATGCGGATTGCCCCAGTACATATAAGCCTGACCGTCTTTGTCGGTGTAGACTGACGGGTCGATGTCAAACCAATTATTTTGATTCCAATAAAGCGGTTTTCCAAGCGGGTCTTTGTAAGGGCCGTATGGAGAGTCTGCAACCAAAACGCCTATTCCGTGTCCGTGAAGAGGTGCGTAGAGATAATATTTGCCGTTGCGCTCAACAACCTGAATCGCCCAACCACCGTTGTCACGACTACGCCATGAAAAATCTTTGAGCGAAGCCGGTGCTCCGTGTTCTGTCCAGTTTACCATATCAGTTGTTGAATACAGCAACCAGTCGTACATAAAAAATCCGGCTGAACTTCTTTCATTGGGGTCAACAATATGTTCCGGCGAAGCGTCGTGAGAACAGAACAAAAACAATGTGTCGCCAATTACAAGCGGAGACGGGTCAGCAGTAAATTTGGTTTGAAAACACGGCATATTGCATTGTTCTATACCGCGCATTTCCCAATAATCGAGGTTGAAAAGTTCCGGACCTTTTCTGCCGACAAAAGCGAAATACACGTCATGTATACCTTCTGCTTTACCGATAAAGTCGGTTGAAAATGTCGTAAAATTCTCCCAACCACCTGTGCCGCCAATTTGCAGTTCGGCAACTTTTGAGCCTTTCAGACTATCCAAGTGAATTTCGATTTTGCCGCCTCTGAGTCCGCTTGCCGCCGAAACAGAAAACGTTCTCGGAAAGTTTTTACCAAAGTCAACGTTTTGAAGTTTTATATAGTCGCCGTTATGAATTGAAGATACATAAACGCCTTGTTTGTCGTTTTGACGGGTTTTAACGCCGAAAGAAAACGCCATTGTCTCCGCCTGAACTTTTCTAAACGGATTGAAAGTTGCAATCGGTTTTACGCCTTCGTTTGTCGGCATAATTTTCGGAAACGAACCGTCGGGATTGTATTTAAATTCTTCAACAGCAACGCTTCTGCCAAAGCCGCCGCCATGTGGAAGTTTGCCGGTGTGATAAAAGAAATATGAGTGTCCTTTGTAATCCGTTACACCGCAATGGTTTGTAAATGAGCCTGTTTCGGTGAGCGGCATAATTTCGCCGGCGTATTTCCAACCGCTTGTAATTTTGTCGCTGGTAGAATAAGAAATGTGTTCCGGAACACCGCCTGAGGCGTAAAGCAATTGATATTTACCGTTGCGTTTTGTAAGCCACGGACCTTCAACATAACAATCTTTGTATTTTTTACCTTGCTCGCGCTCAGGCATAGGCGGTGCGCCAAAAGCCTCTTCGGTCATATACAATTTGCCGAGTTCGCCGCTGTAAGAAATCATGTCTTCGTTGAGTTTTAGATAATAAACTCTCGGATTTCCCCACATAAGCCAAGCCTGATTGTCATCGTCGATAAAGACTGTCGGGTCGATGTGATCCCACGAACCGTTTTCAAAAAGCGGCTTTCCGATAGCGTCTTTAAAGCCTTTTGTGGGATTATCAGAAACTGCTACGCCGATAGCCATTCCGCCTGAAATCTTGGAATGTGCGCAGATGTACCAATAAAATTTGCCGTTGCGATAGACGGTTTGAGCAGCCCATGCGCGGTCGTCAGCCCACGAAAAAGTTTCAAGGGCGAGGGGAGAACCGTGGTCGGTGTAGTTTACCATATCGGTTGTGGAATAGACTCTCCATTCCTGCATCCAAAAGAAATCGGCGTTGTCTTCGTCGTGTCCGGTGTAGAGGTAGAGAGTGTCGTTATGAACCATCGGCGCAGGGTCCGAGGTAAACCATGTCTGAACGACAGGATTTTGGGCGTTTGCGGCAGCCGAAGCCGCTAACACCGCTGATAATAAAAGGTGTCTTTTCATTGTGTGTGTATTAAAATTTTGTGCCGTAAAGTTACTGATTTGTAACAAGAAAAAATTGTGTCTATGTTTCAAAAATTAGTGTTTTGGTTTCAAAAAACTTTAAAAATGCGTTTTGGAAAAATTTTCAGGCACAAAAATTGCTTAACCGTTATTGGGAATTTAAAAAAAAGGTTGTATATTTGCAAAATAAATTTTACAAAATTCCCGTTATAACTTCAAAACAAATGAAGAAATTACTGCCGCTGATATTATTGCTGTTGACTATAACGCAGTCTTTTGCCCGCACTCTTGACGAAATCCGACGGAGCGGTGTGGTGAGGGTCGCTTTTACCCAGAGCGGCTTGAAAACTATCAACTATCAGTTTGCCAAGGAGTTTGCTAATTTTCTTAACTGCGAACTCCAAATAGTGCAGATTTCGTGGAACGAAATGTTTTCAAAATCGGGTGTTATTCCGCCGGATTATATAACTAATGATTCGGTTGCGTATACACCTGACGCACTTTTGAAAGCCGATTTTATTTGCGGAACCACTTATATTTATCCTTGGAGAGAAAAATTTTTTGATTTCGGCGGCAATATGGAAGTCTCCGACCTTCTGATTGTGAGAAACACCCGTCAGCAAAAATCTTTGGTAGACCGTCTTTTTGTACCGGAAACCATAAAAGAAGCCGATTATAAACTCAAAGTAAAAAGTTACGACGACTTGAAGGGTCTTAGAATCGCGCTTTTGGAGAACTCGTCATACGAAAAAAATCTTGCCATGATAATTGACAAAATAGGCGGCGAGGTGGAAATCGTTAAGACAAAAAGCGAGGAAGAGTCTCAGGAACTTGCCAAAAGCGGTAAGGTAGACGGCTTTGTAACAGTATCTTACGTCGGTTTGCAGTTTGTGAAGGAGAATCCTAAATTCCGTCTTGCGTTCCCGATTGCAAAACCAGACCATGTGGCTTGGGCTACCGAAAAAGGCAACAAGACCCTCAGAAACGAAATCGACAACTTTTTTGACATGATGAAAGGCACGGGAATTTTGGACAAACTTTTTTCGGACAAATTCGGTGTCAACTATTCGTCATACAACGAAATTATAAATTCGTATTCTAAGTCTAATTCCAACAAATCAAGTAATTACAGAGATTTGGACGAAATCATAGAGTCCGGCAAACTTATAGTTTCGCTCCGTGACCGTGAAATGGTTTACCACCCTTACGGACAAAAACAGTTCAACCATTATCTTGCGGGCGAGTTTGCAAAATATTTGGGTTTGGATTTGGAAATCAGGATTGTGCCGAGCCTTTCGAGATACTTTGAGGATGACAACGGTGAAATTGTTAAAGACAGTGCTTATACGCCTGCAACTTTCAACAATATTGACATTGCTTGCGACCTTCTTTCGCCTGTGGATTGGCGTCTTAACAAAATCGACATTGTGGAAGTTTTGCCGACAGCCAACATCGTTGTTGCAAGAAAAGACGTTGATATTAAGGGTATTAAAGATTTGAAACATTATCGCGGTGTTACCTCTAAGGGGTCATCTTACGAGGAGGATTTAATCGAAAATAATATAACTAACTATTATTATAAAGAGGCTAACGAATTTTTCTCCGAAATAATAAAAGGCAAAGCCGATTATTCGATTGTCAATTTCGACATTTATAGTGTGCCGAAATATGCGGGTTTGGAGGCAAAATTTGTTATGGGCGAGATTTATTCCGTAGGTTGGGGTATTAAGAAAAATCAGCCGAAACTTCGTCAGAAAATTCTTGAATTTTTGGAGTCAAGCAGCAATCTTGGTATTTTGAACGATGCTTTTATGGAGCAGGCTTCTATTCCTTACAAAGCCGCTCAAAATCATTTGAATGCGCTTTATCAGACTTATCAGTCGGGATATTTTCCGTTTGTGTTTTACGGTTCGGATCAAGGTTTGCCGCAGGAAGACATATTGTGTATTTTTCAGGACGAAGAGGGTTATATTTGGTTTGGTACACATTCTGGCGCGATAAAGTTTAATGGCAGAACGATGGTAAATCTTAACGAAAGCAATGGTCTTAAAAGCAACGTTGTTTTTGACATCGCTCAGGATTCCAAAAAACGGCTTTATTTTGCTACCTTGAATGGTGTTACTTGTCTTGACCCGTCGGGAGTGATAACAAATTATTTTTCGGAAATACCGATAAAACACATTTCAATCGACGACAAAAACAACAAATATTTGTTTGGCGACAAAGGGTTGTATTATCTGACGAACAACAATCAAGAGGTTCAGATGGGATTGAAAATTCCCGCTTTGCCTTCGCAGATTAATGCTATTGCTCAAAGAAAATCTGGCAGGAATACTTTTGTGGCATCGCCTGACGGTTTCTTTACTTTCGACAGCGACAAACAGTTGAAAAAACTTTCTGACAAAAATTGCTATTACGTTTTTGTTGACGAGGACGGTTTGATTTGGCTTTCGGCCTCGGACGGTGTTTATACGGGCAATACATCGCAGTTTTTGCGTTCAAACATTGATTCATTGCGTATTAACGACAAGGTCAGTATACCGTCAACATCAAGGATTCATACAATAAAACAAAATAAGGACGGTTCTATTTTCTTGTTGTCGGATTTTGAGGCTTACCAGATTTTTTCTCTCTCGCAGACAGCAATAAAATACGATCAGAATATCGGTCTTAAAAACTTAAAACTTCTGTCTTTCTTGGAGGATAAGGAAGACAATTATTGGTTTGGTTTTTCGGGAGGAATTCAAAAACTTACAAACCGCTCTTTGCGCAATCTTTATCCCGAAATTATTGACAGTTATCTTAATAATATCGAGGAGGATAGTGTCGGCAGAATTTGGATGGCACTTAATAATAAGATTTTTTATTACCATCAGGAGTTGGTAGATTTTTCTGACAAAATCGGCGGCAAAGGTTTACCGTATGTTGTGGCGAATATGCCGGGCGGTGATATTTTTATCGCAAATTCCAACGGTTGTGCTGTTTTTGATTTGAAAAACTTGTCTAAAATCAAGGAATTGAAATTCAAAAACAAGATTTATAACTTAAAAGGCGTTTATGTTTCGCCGGAGGGTCATATTTTTCTTCTTTCGGGAGTTGAAGGTTTGGTTTATAGAATGGAAAATCTTGACGGTCAGCCTGTTCCGATTGGTAATGTTTATACGAGCCTTATCAGTCAGATGGTTGATTTTCAAAATATGACCATCGGCGGCAACAATACTGGCTTGGTAAAGTTCAACGGTCTTACTTTTGAAGAGATTTTGCCTACTCCGACGGCGGTCTTGGGGCTTGCTGCAATCGGCGAGAGACTTTGGATAGGTATGGAAGACGGTTTGGGTTATTATACTATGGATGGAAATTTCAAAAAACTTGACATTTCGTCTTTGCCGAATGAGGCAGTAAATTCAATACGTCTTTCTCGTGATAAGGAGCATTTGTGGCTCGGTACCAATCGGGGATTCTGTTATTATAACATCGACGACAACAAGGTGGAATTTTCTGTTAACACCAACGACGGTCTTACCGGTAACGAAATTGTTACTAACGGATTGCTGCTCAATGGAAAAGGTGTACTTTACGTTGCTACTTTCCACGGCGTTTCGGTCTTTGATTTGCGGAAAGAAAACTCCAACAAAACAGTTCCTCAATGCCGTATGGAAAACATTTATCTAAACGGAAATCCTATTTCCAAAACTGAAAATTTGTTCAGCTCTGACGAAAACAATTTTGTCTTTGAATTAGCGGGCTTGTCTTTCAAGGACGAGGCGGCTATTACTTACGAATTTTACATGAAAGGTCTTGACAACGACTATGTCGC
>JAEEGK010032493.1_pt1 | contig 10206 bp, 2 predicted proteins | sample 8958771 | NCBI WGS metagenome assembly JAEEGK01 (sample SAMN16246547, study PRJNA631951) | gut metagenome | biome: gut microbiome; feature: rumen; material: SC-attached | host: Bos | place: Iran: Karaj | collected 2018-10 | reverse complement strand
TTTCTAGAGTAATTAATACTCCAATAGAATTAATTGAAAATAGTTATTATGATTTTATGGAATATACAACAATAGAAAGAGATATAATAATTAAATTTTGTGATTTAAATGATGATTATAAAGAAATTTCTCAAAAATTAGCTTCAGTTACAATTGATGATTCTGAAAGTGATTTTAATCATAGAATGAAAAAATTATATTTTGAAGTTGAACAAAATATTAAATTAAATGATAGAAATTATTGTTTCTATAGAAATAAATATTTTGTAATTCCTCAAAGTTGTAAAAATTACTTAGAAAAATTTGATGATAAAAGTCAAAAATTAAATAATGATAATTTACTTAATGAATTTAAAGCTAAATCCCCAATTGCTCAAGATGGAATTTATTATTATTTATTAATAAAATCAAAAGATGATGATAGATTAAATAATTTAATAGTTCTTTTATCTCAAGAAAAACAAAAAAGAGAAGTAGAATCGTTGAAATCAAGAGGAGAAGCATTAAAAGAAAACTTTACATTAGATTCAGATGAATTTGTAGCTTATATTAATGATTATAATAAATGGAAAAAGAATATAAATAAAAAAATATTACAATGGTTTGAATTAGAAGATAAAGATAAAGATCAATATTTCTACGATGATTTAAATTCTGATTTAGAGAAAAAAATATTAATAGGAATGTTAGAAAATGAATTTAATATTGATGAAAATTATAAATACAAAGATAAAATTCCTTTATATAAAAATGTAGATAAAGAATATTATAACGATAAAGAAAAATTAACAAGTAAAGAATTAAAAGAATTTATAGATAAAAAAATAAATGAAATAAAAAATGAAAATAAAAAAGAAAAAAAATTTAATCCTTTTGAAGAACAAAAAACAGCAGCTGAAAAGAATGAACAAAAAGTAATGGATGATATTGAATCATGTTTAAAAAATTTAAGAATTCATACTGTAAATGTTGTTAATCAATTAAATAAAATAAGAGATATTTCATCATTCCAAGAATCAAATGGAAAATTAAAATTAGAAAATTGTAATAAAGGTTATAAATATGATAAAAATTATTTAAATAAATTAAAAAATGACACAGATTTCTTATCAGATTCACATCTTAAAAATGAATATGATTTTATTTATGAAGACCCATTTTTAATTAATATTGCTGAATATAAAAAAGAAGAAGAAAATGAAGAAAATGAGCAAAATTATGAACAAAATAATGATGATTTTAATAAAACTTCTAAAAGTAAAAATAATGAAAATAGTATGAAATTAAAGAAAAATAATTTAGATGAATATGAAAATTTCAAAAATTCAACTAATAATAATTTCTTTAAATCAACGAAAAAAAAAGAAATAGAAAATTATGAAGATTTTTCAAATACTAATTTTGATAAAACAAAAAATACCCATATTAAAAATGAACCAAAAGAATATAAAATAATTCCAATGTCAAACGAATTAAAAGAAATGATTGAAAAATGTGATTTTATTTTACAACAAAACGAAATTTATAATTCTATAAATGAAGATAAAGAAAAAACAAATGAAAAAATTAAAATGGAAAAACAAACATTTAAAGGATTAGGATTTAATTATTCTAAAAAAAATTTAGCTCAAGAATTAGAAAAATTAAAACAAACAAAAGAATATGATAAATTATTTTTTACTACTGATAAATCATCTTTACCAAACTTTGTAAATAATCCTAATTTATTATTAACTAAAGATAGTAAATTTAAAAATAGTAAATTAAAATTAACAGGAATTAAATCAAAAAATATGTTAACAAAAGATGAAAATAATAGAAATCAAATTCCTATTATGACTAGTGAAGAATTATTTAAAAAAATGGAAGATTATGAAAAAAAACATTTAGATGAAAGTTTAATACAAAAACTTGAAGAAGAGAAAAAAAAAGAAGAAGAAATGAGAAAAAAAATTAAAGAAGAAGAAAGAAGAAAAAAAGAAGAAGAAGAACTTGACGAAGAAGAAAGAAGATTGGAAGAAGAAGAACGAAAACAAAAAGAAATGAAAGAAATAAAAGAAAAAATGAAAAGTGATTTTGAAAATAATAAAGAAGAATTAGAAAGAGAAAAAAGAGAAAATGAATTAAAAGATGAATTAGAAAATGAATTAAAAGAAGAAGAAGATGAAAAAAAGAAAAAAGAAGAAGAAGAAAGAAAGAAAAAAGAAGAAGAAGAAGAAAAAAAGAGAAAAGAAGAAGAAGAAGAAAGAAAAAGAAAAGAAGAAGAAGAAAAGAAAAGAAAAGAAGAAGAAGAAGAAAAAAAGAGAAAAGAAGAAGAAGAAGAACAAAAAAGAAAAGAAGAGGAAGAAGAACAAAAAAGAAAAGAAGAGGAAGAAGAACAAAAAAGAAAAGAAGAGGAAGAGGAACAAAAAAGAAAAGAAGAAGAAGAAAAAAAGAGAAAAGAAGAAGAAGAAGAACAAAAAAGAAAAGAAGAAGAAGAAAAAAAAAAGAAAGAAGAAAAAGAATCTTTTATAGGAAGTGATAATAATATTGCAGAAGATATAAACAATCAAAAAGAAAATAATGATAATGAAAATCAATCAAAACATTCAGAAAAAATAGAAGAAGAAAAAGTAGAAGAAGAAGATCAAATAAATCCTTCTTATCCTATTAATTTATTTAATGGAAATTTAAATGAATTAAAAAATAAATTTAGTCAATATTCAAATGAATGTCCTTTTACAATGATGGAATCTTTTGAATTTAATGATATTAAAGATTTAATTTTCAATGGAATTAATCCTAAATTTTATTTCTGTACAAAAAAAGATAATGAAAATGAAATTTTAGGTTTGATTTCAACATCTTATTCTTTTAATGAAGATGGTAAATTAGTTTTAAATATTAATCATTTAAGTGCTTTAGCTAATGATTCTGAAAATAGTGAAGATTATATACAAAATGAAATATTATATAATCTTTTTGCAACAATAAAAAATAAACCAAATGAAATAATTCAAATTAAATTAAAATTCAACAAAAGTTCAGGAAAAACAGAAGAAAAACTTGATAATTTATTTAAAAATAATAACTTTAAAATTGATGATGATAATATAGAATATGAAGATGAAGAAATTCAATTAAAAAAATTATATTTAGAAACTAATAATTCTGATAAAATAAATGGAGGCCAAATTTCAATGGATTTCAAATCAATTTTATCATTATCAAAAGAAAAAACAGAAATTATTGAAAATTTAATTTTCGATAAATATTTAAATACATTTAACATAAGTCTTTTATTTAATTATTTAAAAAATGATGATTATAACATAAATGAAGATGAAATAGATAATAAAATATTAAAAGATAATTATGATGAAATAAAAGATAAATTTTATCAAAATGAAATTTCAATAGAAAATAATCAAAAAAATGTTGATATTGAAAGTGAAATAAATGACAATAATAAAGATTTAGATTATTCAATTTTAAATTCAAAATTAAAATTAAATTTACAATCATCAATATCAGAAAAAATTAATGGTTATATTTATAATGTTATTTGTACTAAAAATGCAATAAAAAAAGATAATATTATTGTAATTCCCACAAATTCACCAAAAATGTTTGTTGTAATATCAACAAAAATAAATGATAATAAAAATAATATCTATGATGATTTATATAATGATATTAAAGAAATTGATTTTGAAGAAATATATAATAATGAATTAGTAAAAATTTGGATACCTTCTTTTGATATATCATCTCATTTATTTAGTAATAAATTAACTGGATTTGAAAATATTAAAATAACAGATAAAAACCAAAATGAAAATTATGTTGAAAGATATGATGAAATATTCAATGTTGATTTTAAAAATGATGATATAAATAAAAATATTAAATTTGAAAAAGAAGAAAATGATATTTTTATTGAGGATAATTTTACATTTGCAATTGTTAATATTAATTTATTAAAAGATTATGATATTCCAGCTATAATGAGATTATTAGTAACTAAAGATAATTGGAAAATGAAATAAATATTTTATTAAGTATAAATTAACATAATTATTTTTAAATAAATAAATAAAATATTATTTTTATTAAATTAATAATTTATTTTAATATTTTTAAACATTTATTTAATAACAAAAAAATAAATAAATATTTTATTAAATTTTTTTAATTAAAATATAATATTTTTTATTTATAGATATTTTATATTTATAATTATTATTTTAAAATTTATTTTCTCTAATTTTATAATAAATTATTTATTATTTTGAAATATTAATATTAAATATAAAATTTAAATTTCACATTAATTATGCTTCAACCAATTCTTTTTTATTTTCTTCTTCATTAACTTCTTCTTTTTTTTCAACATTAACTTCTTCTTTATTTGCTTCAGGAAATTCATTTTCAACTTCTTTTTGCAAAGATTCATTTAAAGAATCCATTTCTTTTTGAATATCTTCATCTAATTCATTTACATCAGTATTATGTTGTAAGAAGAATTCATTAATTTCATCTTGAGTTTGTTGCATTTCATCCATATCTTCTTTAATTTGTTCAAATTTTTCAACATTAACTTCTTTTTGTAATTCAGCTAATACTTTATTTCCTTGAGTTAAAACATCCATAATTTCTTTTTGATTTAATGTAGTTTCTATTAATGCAACTTGTTCTTCTATAGTTTTTAATTGACCTTCTGCAGAACCTATTTGTTGTTTGTACATTTTTGACATTTTTAAAAATATTTTAGCTCTATCTTTATCACCTTTTTTAAGATATTCTTTTGCTTTGTCTCTTTTTAAATTTGCTGTTCTTTCTATTTTTTTAATATAATTTTTAATTTTATCTCTAGCCATTTTAGCTTCTAATATTGATTGTTCTGCTTTTGTTAAATCCGGTTTTTTAATTTCTTTATTTTTTTTTTTACCAAAAAGTGAACCCATTTTGTATAAAAAATAATTAAATGAAAAAAAAATTGATTAATTTATAAATAATTAATTAATTTAATTAATAACTTATAAATAAAAACAATAATTTAAACATTTGAATATTATTATTATTATTAAATTTAATTTATATATAAAAAATAATAATGATAGCAGAAAGAAAAATATTAAATAAACCAAAACAAAAATTAATTTATTCTAAAGAATCAAATTATAATTTTTCAGGAGGAGAAAGTTCAACACATGTTTCAGGAGATCCTTCTATTTTAGGATTATTTAAAACATCAAGTGCTTTAGGTAAAAGTATTCGAAATCAAAAAGATCCATCAAAAACTTTTTATTCTAATGTTAAACTACCACCTATTTCTGCATCAAAAAATGCATCTCAAACAAATTTACAAAATCTTTCTTCTAAAAATTTAGGAAGAACTTTTACAAAATTTCCAAATACAAAATTAGCTTCTTTAAAAACTGAAGCTAATTCTAATAATTTAGATATTAAAATTAGAAATATTATTCATGATTATACAAATATTGATGTTAATGATTATACGTATAATATTTTAACAGAATTAAGAAGTAAAAAACGTGAAATTAATTTAGATTCTTTAGATGAATATGAATTATGGAAAAGTAATTTTTGGAAAGAAAAAGAAAATGAAATAAAATTAAAAATTAATAAATTAAAAGAAGATTTAAATAATACTAAAGATGAAATTTATAGTAAATTTAATATGGAAAATAATCAATTAATTGAATTAATACAAAATGATATTGATGAAATTCAAAAATTTTATGAAAAAACTTTAGAAAATAGAAATAATTTAATTGATAAAGTTGAAAATGAAAATAATGGAATTTTAAATAATACATTAAAAACAGTTAACTTAAAAGTAAAAGAATTATCAAAACAATTAGATAAAATAGGTTATTTAAAAGAAGAAGAAATAGAAATTCTTGCAAATAATAAAAATAAATACATTGAAAAATTAATAAATAATAAAAAAGATTATTATAAAAGAATAATAAATGAAATTAAAGAAGATGAAAATGAGATTGTTTCTAAATCAAAAGATGATTTAATTAAATTTAAATTAAGATGGAAGAATGTTAAATTAAACAATTATTTAGACATATTAAAAAAATTATTAAATTCAAAAGAATTTATTGATAATAATAATAGACAAGAATTAATAAATAAATTAAAAGAAACTCAAATTGAAATTTCTAATAAAAAATACAATATTATTTTTAATGATTTATTCAATGCCAATTTTGAACAATTAACTTTTAAATATATTGAATCTTTACAAAAAAAATTTGATGACATTAATAATGAAGCAGATAAATTATATACAAATTATATTGAAAATTTAATGAATAATAAAAAAGAAATTGAAGATAATGAAAAAAATGAAATTAATAATTTTAAAAATAATGTTGATACAATTTCTTATGATTTTAATGTGGATAATTTAAATGAAAAAAAATATAATGATTTTGAAGAATGTAAAAATATTGATGATTTAATAAATAAAGAAATAACACCAATTATACAAAAAAATGAATCTGATAGAAAATTTTATATTGATAATTTAAATAAATATATTGAACAATATGATGAATTTTTAAATAACGTTAGCAATAAAATTTTAAGTTTGTTTTCAGAAATTTGTAAAAATAATGATGAATTTAAAAAAAATTTTAATATTGATGAAAAAAATTATTTAATAAATATAGCAAAAGAATGTGATAATGATGATGATATATGTTTTAATAAAGAAGAAGAATTAAAAAAAAATTTAACTGAAATGAAAAATTGTATAAATAAAGAAGAATTAGATAAATTTTTAGAAAATAGTTTTAAAATAATGGATGAATTAGAAGTTGAATACAGAGATTTTTTTAAAAAGATAGATGAAATATTTAATAGTCATGATGGATTAATAAAAGAGAGCTTTAAAAAATATGAATGTTCTACATTGAAATATCATGGTGATTATCCAGAAGATCAAAAATACTTTATTGAATTAAGAAGAAATAAAGAAAGTGAATTTTTAAGTAAAAAAAAACAAGCAGAATTAGATGAAGAAGAAAGAATTAAACAAGAAGAAGAAATGAAGAAAACTCAAAATTCAAATACAAAGGGAAAGAAACCTCCTGCTAAAAAACAAGATAATAAAGGAAAGAAAAATGAACAACCTGAAAGTTTAGTTCCTCCAAGAGAAATAAAAATGTTAAAATCAAAATTAGGTTATGATTATTTAATTGATTTTGAAATTCCTGAATATGTAAATCATATTTTAAGAAATGTTATTTATAATAGAGATGATGATATTTTTGATTTAAAAGAAAAAACACCTGAAGAAATTGAACAATTAAATAAATTAAAAGAAGAACATGAAGCTGAATTAAAAGAACTTGAAGATAATAAAGGTAAAAAAAAACCTGCAGATAATAAAGGAAAAGACAAAAACAAAGGAAAAGATAAAGATAATAAAGTTCAAACAGAAGAGAATCAAATTAATTATTTAACTGAATTTGATCCATATACAACAGATGCAACTAAAACATTTACATCTCCTTTAAATGCACAAAATGAAAAATTATTAAGTGAAGAAAATAAATTTACTCATGAAAATATTACAAATGGAATTGAAAATTTATTCGAAAAAATATTTAATAAAATAGTAGAAAATCAAAACAATGAAATTGAAAAAGCAAAAATAGATGATAATGAAAAAAGGGAAGAACAATTAAATGATTTAGATATTAGATTAAAAAGTTTAGCTCCAAGAAAAGGAAAAATTGAAGTAGAAACTTATGACAAAAGATTAAATGAAATAGAAAAACATAATAGTAAATTAGAACAACAAAAAAAAGAAATTAATGATAAAAATGAAGAAGATACAAAAAATTATAATAAATTATTAGAAGAAATGGAGAATAAATTTAATGAATTAAAATCACAATATGAAAAATTATCTGAAGGAATCAATAATGAAGAAAATTCAAATAATTTAGAAAATAAATTTAAAAAATTCAAAACAAATTATTATGATTTTCTTTCATATTTAAATGAAAATGAAGAAAAATTAAAAAATTATACTGAAAAAAATCCAAATGATTTAAAAAAATTAAATGAAAATTATTTAAAAAGTATGCAATCATTTGAAAAAGGAGGAACATATTCTCAAAGAGAAATTGATTTTACAAAAACTGAATTAGATAATTTAAATGGAAATATTGATAATAGTGTTAAAGAACGTTCAGATAAAAATACAGAAAAGGTGAATTTTTATAGAACTGAAGTTAATAAATTTTTAGATGATATTGTAAATAAATATAAAGATACTAATGAAAATATTCAAGCTATTGAAGGAATAGGAAAAAAATTCGGACAACCAAAAAGAATAGTAAATGATATATTAATAAATATTAAAATGAAATGTAATCAAGCTTATGATGGAATAGAAAAAACATACAAAGATTTAGAAAATATAATTAATAATTTTAATAATATAAATGACAAAGAAAAACTTGAAGAATTGATTAAAAAAAATGAATTAACAAAAGAAGTTAGAAAAGATTTATTAAAAATAAATAATTGTATTTGGAATTATGGTAAATATATTGAAGCATTTAAAGAAAAATTATTAAATTCTTATCAATTAATGAGAGTAAATTTAAAAGAAAATTCAGAATCAACTGAAATAACAGAAAAAGAAGACATTGATTTAGATCAAAATTTAAAAAACGAAGAAATTTTATCATTAGGAGTTTTAGGTAAAATTATATTAGACCCTAATTCACAAACACAAGTTAATAATAAAAAAGGAAGTAGTAATAATTCAAATGAACCTAATTATAATAATGAAATTTCATCAATTGATGAAAAATTACGAGCTGAATGTGCAAAAGTTTATACAGGAAATTTTGCAAAATATTTAAATCCAACAGAAAAAATGCCTGATAGTTTAGTACCTTTTTTAGAAAATATTAAAAAAGAAATGGAAACTTTAAGAAAAAAGTTTGTAAAAGATTTAAGAACATTATCTCAAAATTTATATAAATTAAGTATTAACATTCCTGAATCAATAATTAAATTTATATATTTAAACTCTAATTATCTATTAGAAAATAAAAAAAATGAGCTAAATAGTTCATATGAAAAAGAAAAAAAAATAGCTGAAAATTTAAAATCTAAATTAGATACTGTAATAGGCCCTTATCTTGCAAATCCATTTTATTCAAATGATCTTAATAAATTAGATTCTGATGAAAAATTACGAAGTGAAAAATTTTTAAATGTTATTAATGAAACTCAATTTAATTTATTATTAAATGAAGAAACTAATTCAAATGAATTTATTATTAGACTTTTAAATAATTTTAAATCTTTATTAATATTATTTGATAATTTTATTTTTGAAGAAGAATACATAATTTTAGGTGATGAAGAATATTTCAAAGTAAGAGAAAATTATAATGAATTATTAAAATTAAAAGATAATATTGAAAAAATGAATAGTAATCAAATTGATCCAAAAAAAAATGTTAAAAGTAATAATCAAGATGAAAATAAATATGATTTAGATTCAAAACGAACATTTAAAAAAGTATTCCAAGGATTAAATTATAATAAAGGAAAAATTAATTATTATAAATATTTTGAAAAACTTATTAAAAATTATGTTGAAAATGCAGAAGAAAAAATTAATATTTTAAATAATTTTTATAATAAAGATAATTTTTCACAAAATATTAATGGAATAAAATTACAAAATAATAAAAATTTATACAAATTTAGAAATACTTATTATAGAAATTATTGTGATAATTTTAATAAAAATATAAATAATTATATAAATTATTTTAATAATGAAAGATTAAAAGAATTAGAATACAAAAATAAATGGGATGAATTAGTTAAAAATTTAAAAGAAAATATAAAAGAATATGAAAAATATAATACTTCAGATACAATAAATAATACTGAAAATAATGAAGAAAAAGAAAAAAATTTAAAAAAAGATAATAAAAATTTGAACAAAAATAAAAAAAAATAAAAAAATAATTATTATTTTAATTAATATATCTTTATGCTTATTAATAATGTATCAATTTTTTAATTATAATTTTCTCTTTTTTTAAATTATAAATTTTATATTATTTATTAATAAATTAATTATAATTTATTTAAATTTAGTTTTATATTTTAAAAAATATTTTATATTAATATAATTAAATTTTCAAT
>JAEEGK010032492.1_pt1 | contig 10207 bp, 5 predicted proteins | sample 8958771 | NCBI WGS metagenome assembly JAEEGK01 (sample SAMN16246547, study PRJNA631951) | gut metagenome | biome: gut microbiome; feature: rumen; material: SC-attached | host: Bos | place: Iran: Karaj | collected 2018-10 | reverse complement strand
TGATCCTGCCGGCAGAACAGGCAGGGGACTTCAAAGCGGATCTTCTCTTTATCGGGCGTGGGGATCGCCTGCAGGTGGCTTTTCCCGCAGGGGCATTTCAGGCGGAGCATCCCCGCGGCGGGGATAAAATCGCCGAGCAGCCCCTTGATCAGCGACAGGCAGTCGGGGCAGCGGTAGGCGATCGTGGTCTTTTTGGGTTCGAGTACCATAGTTACCTCTTTTCGGTTCGATTAAAGAGAGGGGATCAGGGCGGAGCGCCGCACGGCTTCCGCCGCGTTGCGTCCCGCAAGGACCGAGATCAGTTCCAGACCGAACTCGTACGCGGCGCCCATCCCGACGGCGGTGGTGACCTTCCCGTCGGTCTCGACGCGGTTCTCGGTGCGGATCGCGCCGGTCAGTTCGCTTTCAAACCCCGGGAAGCAGACCGCGCGTTTGCCCGCCAAGAATCCGCGGTGTCCGAGCACCATCGGGGCGGCACAGATGGCGGCAAGGTGCCCGCCGTCGGCGACCGTTTGTCCGATCAGGCGGTCGACGTCGGACGAGTTGTCGAGGTTCTTCGCCCCCGGCATTCCGCCCGGCAGGATCAGGGCGTCGATCTTGCCCTTGACGTCACGAGGCGACAGTTGCGCCGTCACGGCGATCCCGTGCGCGCCGGTCACGGTTTTCCCCGTGATCCCGACGGTTCTGACGTCGAGTTTCGCACGGCAAAGCAGGTCGTAGGGGACCAGCGCTTCGGTCTCTTCAAATCCGTCTGCGAGCAGGAGCAGGATCATCTTTGGCACCTCTTTTCAGTGGCGGGATTTCATTTCAAGGAACTGGGCGGCGGAGATCAGGACCTCGCGCGGCTTGGAGCCGTTGTGCGGCCCGACGATCCCCATCTCTTCCATACGGTCGATGAAGTTGGTCGCCTTCTGGAACCCGATCCGGAGTTTGGTCTGGATCTTCGAGGTCGAGATCTGTCCGAGATTGACGGCGATCTCGACGGCGGCGATGAACTGCGGATCGTGGAAAATATCGTCGTCGTCCCCGAATCCCTCGCCGTCCGCGTCGCGCTCCGCGCGCTTATCCTTCGGGGCGCATTTCTCGGCTTCGCGCTCGATATTCGCCATGATCTCGTCGTCGTAGGTCGAGCCCTCCGCGACCCCCTGTTTCAGGAAGTCGGTAACGCGCTCGACCTCGTCGTCGTCGACCAAAGCGCCCTGCACGCGGATCGGTTTCGGCGATCCGACGGGGAAGAAGAGCATATCGCCGCGGTCAAGCAGTTTTTCGGCGCCGCCCGTATCGAGAATGGTGCGCGAGTCGACCTGCGACGCGACGTGGAACGCCAGCCGCGACGGGATATTCGCCTTGATGACGCCGGTGATGACGTCGACCGACGGGCGCTGCGTACCGATCAACAGATGGATCCCCGCGGCTCTCGCCTTCTGCGCGATGCGGCAGATCGCGTCCTCGACCGCGTCGCGGGCGCTCATCATCAGGTCGTTCAACTCGTCGATCACGATGACGATCTGCGGGAGCGGCGTTCCGCCGAGTTCGGGATGCTCGCGCACGACCTGATTATACCCCTTGAGGTTCCGGACCCCGGTCTGCTCGATCAGGTTGAAGCGGCGCTCCATCTCGCCCACCGCCCAGACCAGGGCGCCCGCCGCCTTCTGCGGCTCGACGACCACCGGGACGAGCAGGTGCGGAATGCCGTTGTAGACCCCGAGTTCGACCTTCTTCGGGTCGACGAGGATCAGTTTCACTTCGTCGGGACGCGCTTTGTAAAGCAGACTGATCAGGATCGAGTTGATACAGACCGATTTACCCATACCGGTCGCGCCCGCGATCAGGGCGTGCGGCATCTTCGCGATATCGCCGTAGACCGGGTGACCCGTGACGTCGGATCCGACGCAGACGGTGGTTTTCGACGACGCTTCGCGGAACTGGTCGTTATCCAGCATATCGCGGAGCCGAACGGCGGTCGAAACCTTGTTCGGCACCTCGACCCCGACCGCGGCGATGCCCGGGATCGGCGCCTCGATCCGGATGCCCGGAGTGGCGAGCGCCATCGAGATATCGTCGATCAGGGCGGTGATGTTCCGGATGCGGACGCCCTTGTCGGGACGGAGTTCGTAGCGCGTGATACGCGGACCGCGCGAAACGTGGTTGATCGTCGCCGCAATGTGGAAACTGTCGAGCGTTTCGATCAGTTTTTCGGCGTTTTTGCGGATCTCCTCCTCGGAGGAGGCGGACATAACGGTCTCGCCCGGCTTCAGAAGCGAAAGGGTGGGCGGGCAGTAATCGGCGTAGGGGTCGGCGGGTTGCGGGGTCATGCTCGACGGGATCGGCTCTCCGACTCTGATTTCGCCCGCCGCCGCGTCGGACACGCGGGAGGTCTCGATCGTAAGACCGTCGGTCCCTCTGTGGGCGCCGTCGGTCACGTTATGCTCGGTCACGGTATAGGTGAAGGGGTTGCGCTCCGCGACCGGCGTTTCCACGGGAGCCGCGGCCGGGGTCTCCGGGACGGTCGGCTGCGCCTGCGTAACGGTCGGCTGCACCGGCTGCACGGGAGGAACGGTCGGAACAGGCGTCGCCGGCTGTACCGCGGGCGCCTCCGAAGTCGGAAAAGTCGGAGAAGCCGGAGAAGCCGGAGAAGCGTAAGCGGTCGTTTGGGGCGCGGTCTCTGCGGGGGCGGTCGGCGCCGCGGGGCTTACCGGGCTCGGCGCGGGACGGTTTTCGGGCTGCGCCGGATTCATACCGGTACCCGGACGGAAGGTCGGGATATAGGGCGTTCCCGCGCCGGGATCGGACGAGGGCGAGGGACGTCCGGAGAAGGTCGGACGGTAGGCGGGCGGGATCGGGGTGTGGTCGGGAACGAAGCCCCCCGCGGTCTCGGGGCGCCGCGGCGGAACGTAGGACCTCGCCGGCTCGGACGCGGGCGCGCGGAGAGGGACCGTCTCCTCCGTCTTGACAGAGGGAGGCGGGGTCCGGTTGAATTCTTCGGTAAAGGCGAAGCCCGGTTTGCCGAACAGTTCCGCCGCGCTCACGACGTCGGGCGAATCTCCGGCGCTCGTCGCGGGGGAGGACACCTCGCTCCGCGTGAAAACGATACCGTCGTCCGGGGTCGGATCGATACTGATATCGACGTCGGGGCGTTTCTCCTCCGCTTCGACGTCGACGACGCCCCGACGCTCGGCGCCGGTGCGCTCCTCTTTTTCCATTCTTGACCGGATCTCGGAGAACGATTCGTCCTCACGGTGGGCGACGGGATAGTAGCCGTCCCCTCCGACGATGGTCGTTTTGTTTTGGCGGGAACTCATGGGCAACTCCTTTCTTACTTTCGGCGGCGCCGGAGGGTCTGCCGTCCCCCTTTTCCGAAACGGAGCGGAGAGGAAAGCCGGGACCGCGACCCGGTGCGCGGGAGGAAAGAATACGAAATAGAACAAAGGAAACGAAAGCGTGACGAGAACGATCCCGGCGGGCCCGAACGAGGTTTCGATCGCCCGTCTGAACGCAGCCCCGGCGACGCCGCCCCCCGAAAGATCGGTCCCGCGGGAGAACGCCTCCCCCCACGGGATACCGCGGGAGCAGAGGGTCGAGACCGCGAAAAGGAAAAGCAGGGCGAAAAGCGAGCGGGGAAGAAACCGTCCCCGTAAAAAGTCCTCCCGCGCCAGAAGCGACAGGATCGCGAGCAGGGGAGGGATCAGGACGGCGCCCAGCCCGAAGGTCCCCGAGAGCAGCCGGATCAGACGGGAGCCGAGAAATCCGGCGTCGAACCCGCAGCGCTCCGCGACGAACGCGAACGCGAGGAATAGGGAGAGCAGGGTGAGGATCGGCGGGACGAGCCGCTTGCGCGAGGTCTTTTTCGGGGGACCGTCCGGCGTTTTCGACGGCGTTTTCGACCTGTCTTTCGCCGGCTTTTCCATCCGCAGGATCCCCCCTTTTATCATATATTATTATTTTATCATAATCTCCCCGCCAAAATCAAGGGGGCGGCTTGGATTTTTCCCGAAAAAACAAAAGTCACGCCGCGTCTCCCACCTTCGCCCGGATCCGCCCTCCCGGGGGCGCGTTTTTTCGCTTCGATCCCCCACTTTGCCCCGTTCTTTCGGAAAAAGATTGACAGACGGCGGGAAAGTGTGTATAATTAAATATAATACGCTCGCGGAAACACGATCTCCGCGGACGGATTCTTCCGCAAACGAAGGAGTGTGGTTTTTCTTTTTATGGACCCAAGCAGTACGCTGTGTCTTCTGGGCTGCCTTTTGCTGCTCGGCTTCAGCGCATTTTTCTCGGCGTCCGAGAGCGCCTACGTCGGCGCGAATCGGATCAAATTGAAAACTCTTGCGGAGAACGGCAACCGGCGCGCGGCGCTGGCGTTGTCGCTGTCCGATAAATTCGACACGTTTCTGACGGCGATCCTCGTGGGCAACTGCCTCGTCAACACCGTCTGCGCCTCTCTTGCGACCGTCTTTACCCTGCGTCTGTTCGGGGAGATGACCGCGGCGCAGACCGCGGTGACGTCCCTTGTCACGACCGCCGTCGTTATCCTTTTCGGGGAGATCGCGCCCAAAACGCTCGCCAACTACGATAACGACGCCGTCGCCGTTTCGTTCGCGCCCTTTCTCCGCTTTCTTCTCTGGATCCTGACCCCCCTGACCCAGCTTTTCTCGGGCTTGACTTCTCTTGTGTCAAAGATGTCCCGCGGCTCGTCCGAGCCGACCGTGACCGAGGACGAGATCACCGAGATCATCGAGACCGGCGAGGAGGAGGGCGTGATCGACGAGGATCAGAGCGACCTGCTCCAATCCGCGCTCGAATTCGGCGGCACCCGCGTCGCGGACGTCCTCACGCTCTGGGACGACGTGACCTACGTTTCGCTCTCGATGTCGCAAACCGAGGTGCTCGATCTGATCCGCCGCACCAAGTATTCCCGTCTGCCCGTCCTTGAAAAAGATCGGGTGGTCGGTATCCTTATGGTGCGGAACTATCTGCGTTCCTATATGACCACAGGGCGCGCCGATCTGCGCCGGCTGATGACCAAACCGACCTTCGTTCCCCTCGACGCGCCGATCGACGATCTGCTTGACGAGATGAGCCGGAACAAGTGCTGTATGGCGATCGTCCGCGACAAGAACGGAAAGATCATGGGTCTCGTCACGGTCGAAGACTTCCTCGAAGAACTGGTCGGGGAGATCTACGACGAGGACGACGAGTTCGACCCCGATTTCGCCAAACTTGGCGGCAACTACTTCGAGGCGAGCGGAAAACTCACGCTCGGCGCCCTGTTCGACGGGATGGGGTACGAGAATTCCGACGAAGCCCTCCGCAGCAAGCGGATACATACCTTCCTTCTGGAACGGATGGGGCGCCTCCCCGAAGAAGGGGAGGAATACGAGACCGGCGACCTGCGCTTCACGGTGGACGAGGTGACCGACGACCGCATCGCGCGGGTCACGGTCAAACTCGACACCCCCGAACTCGAACTTCCCCCGATGGAGGAGAAAACGGGAGAGGAGGGTGACGAAGAATGAGTTTTCCGATCTTTTTTACCGTCGCGGGCGTCTTCCTTCTGTTCTGCGCCTTCTTCTCCGCGACCGAGATCGCCTTTACCTCGGTCAACCGCAAACGGCTGGAAAAGAAAGCCGAGAAGAGCGGTGCGGCAAAGGTCGCGGTCAGGGTCTCGGACGGCTTCAACGTCGCGCTTTCGACCATCCTGATCGGGACCAACCTCGTCAACATCGGGCTTTCGTCCATCGCGACGGTCCTCTGCGTCGACCTGCTCGGACAGGGGCTCGGCGCGACGGTGGCGAGCGCGGCGGTGACTCTCGCGGTCCTGATCTTCGGTGAGATCATCCCGAAGACCGTGGCGAAACGCTACGCTTTGGTCTCGGCGTGCCGTCTCTCGGTGCCGATCCTGATCCTGATGATCCTGTTCCGCCCCCTGACCTGGATCGTCGTGGGGCTGGTCGAACTTCTGACCGCGCCTTTCCGCAAAAAGAAAAAGCCCTCGGTCACAAGCGAGGAACTGACCACCATGATCGAGACGGCGGAAGAGGAGGGCGTGATCGACGAGGACAAGAGCGAACTGGTCCAATCCGCGATCAGTTTTGCCGAAACGACGGTCGAAGATATCCTGATCCCCCGCGTCAAGGTCGATATGCTCGATATCGACGACGATTACGAGGACAATCTGAAAAAGATCCTTTCCTACAGCCATTCGCGCATCCCGGTTTACCGCGATACGGTCGACCACATCATCGGCATCCTCTCGGTCAACCATTTCTACAAGAAACAGACCGAGGCGGAGGGGATGCGGATCCAGTTGTCGGATCTTCTGCTCGAGCCCTGCTTCGCCCATAAGACCATGCGCCTGCCCGCCGCGCTCGCGGAGATGAGACGGCGCCAGACCCACATGATGATCGTCCTTGACGAATACGGCGGGACGATGGGCATCGTGACGATGGAGGACATCCTCGAACAGATCGTCGGGGATATCTGGGACGAGAGCGACACCATCGTTTACGAGATCAAGAAGACCGGCGAGAACACCTACGACGTCGACGGTCTGGTCTCGATCGACGATTTCTTCGATTATATCGACGAGGATCGCCGCGACCTTGAAAGCGAGTACGTCACCATGGGCGGCTGGGCGATCGAAATGCTCGAATCCGACCCCCACGAGGGCGACAGTTTCACCTGGCGCAACCTCTGCGTCATCGTCACCGAGATCAAGGACTACCGCGTCAGCCGTCTGTCGGTCGTGGTCAACCCGCAGGAGGACGAGGAAAACGAGGAGTAAACTTCAAAAAACAACGTCCGCGCCGGAGATCCGGCGCGGCGTTTTTGTTTCGTTTTATTTTCCGAATACCACGGTCACCGCGACCTTCGCGATCCCGCGGCTCGAGCAGTCCGAGTCGGCGTATCGGTAGGGAACGCCGGTCGCGTCAAGGAACTCGATCAACTGCGGTTTGTAGAGCGTTTTCCAGGTGTTGTAGTTGGTGCCGTTGTAGAAGAAACTGACCGTGCGGTACTCTGCGGGCTCCTTAAAGACGGTTTCAAGCAGATAGTCGTAATAGCGCTTTGCTTCGCCGGTCGTCGAGAAAAGCAGGTCGTGCGTCCCGTCGTAGGTCAGCTCGTCGAGGTAGTTATACATCCCGGGATTGTACTCGTCGGTTCGGGAAAAGAAATCGTTTTTGGGATAATAGGTCCCGAATACTGCCTGGCGATGCTTTTCAAACGAATAGCCGATGCAGAATTCGCGGAAAACGCTGATATTCACCCCGGAGACCGTCATCTTGGATTCCCCGACGAAGGTGGGATCGTAGATGTAGTCGTACCCGCCGATCCGAAGATACAGGTAGGAATGGATCGCGATGCTGTTGCTGTTCGCGATGATGCAGCACCTGCCGGACGACAGTTTGGTGGAGAACGCGACCACGCGCCGCAGTTCGATCCCCTCCAGCCCGAGAAGCAGGACCGACGCCTTCGCGAATCCGAAGCACGCGCCGACCCCGTAGAGCAGGGGACCCTCCGCCCTGAAACCGATCACCCGTGCGGAGAGCGCCTCGGACTCCTTCACGCGATCCGCCGTGTCGATCTGACCCGCCCAATGCTCCGCCTGGTCGTAGACGGCGTGATCCATCAGCCAGACGTAGACGCGGTAGGCGATCTGCCATTCGGTCATCGTATCGTCGACCAACCCGGAAAGGATGGTTTTCGCCGTTTCGACCAGACTCTCGGCGGGGCTACCCGGGATGGGGGAGATCTTGTATCCGTTTGCCAGCGCGTAGCACGCCTGCTCGGAATCCCACACCGAAACGCCGTGCTCGGGGTCCAGCCCCGGGAAGGTTTCTGTCCCCTTCGGCGCGCTCGTTTCGACCGCGATGTATTTGGCGGGGGTCGTGTAGCGCGGGACGGCGAGATAACTTTCGGGATAGAACTTCAGGTTGACAGTCAGAACGCTGTTTTTCAGCGACCCGTACAGAGCGCACTGCGAGGCGAGCAGGTCGCTGTTCCGCCAGAGGAAGTTCAGTTCCTCATCCGCGTCGGTCGCCACGTAGTTGAGCGTGACCGAAAAGCCGCTCTCGCGGTAAAAGGCGCGCCAGTTCACGATCGCGAGCAGTTCGTCCCGCGTCGCCGCGTGTTTGAGGTCGCTCGGCGCCGGCAGCCGTCTCGGATAGGCGACGCCCGCGCGGCTCGGCATATCGACGATCACGGCTCCAGCAGTGGCGTTCTTTTTCTGTATGATCCGGTTGGTGTATTTGTCGGACTGCGCCGCGTAGGGCGACGGCGTGTAGGGATCGTAGGGCACGGTTTTGAGGTGCGCTCCGAGCGAGACGACCGGCTCGGGATCGGGCTCGGGTTCCGCCGTGGTCTCGGCTTCGGTCGTCGCGTCCGCGGTCGTACCGTTTGCCGTCGTATCGGTCAGACCCGCGGTTTCTTCGGGCTCGTCTTCATCCTCCGCCGTCGTATCCACCGCCGTGACCAGCGAACAGCCCGAAAGAAGAAGCGCGAAAACCAGCAAAAGCGCGATCAGAGCGGGGAAAGGTTTGCGTTTCATCGGTTTTCTCCGTTATTTCCCGAACGCGATCTGGACCATCTTAACGGCGCCGGTCCGGGTCTCCGAGGCGTCCGTTTCGGCTGTCCTGAAGGGTACGCCGACCGAGCTTAAAAACGCGTTCAGCTGCGATTGCGAATACGCTCCCGCGGCAAAGAACAGGGTGACGGTACGGTATTCCGCGGGGGCGGAAAAGACGTTTGCGAGCAGGTAGTCGTAGTACGCCTGCGCCTCCGCCTGCGTCGACAGAAGCAGCGGGTGGGTCCCGTCGTAGGTGATCTCCGAGAGGTAATGGAACGACCCCGGATTGTACCCGCTTGACAGGGAATAGGGATCGTCCGGGAACTCCGAATAGTAGGTGCATTGCTCCGCTTTGGTGAGCCCGATGCAGAAATCCTTGGTCGCGCCGACGGTATCGGTCGCGGAAAGATCGCTGCTCCGGCGGACCTGAAGTTTTCCGTCCTTTGCGAACGAGAGGTCGAACAGGTAATCGTACCCGTCGATCCGGAGATAGTTATAGGAATGGACCTGAATGGTATCCCCGAAGGTCCAGGGGCGCCCCGCCTGCCATCCGAGATATTCCGCTGAGAACGAGACGACCTTCGTGACGTCCAGCCCCTCCAGCCCGAGCAGCACCGAAGCCGCCTTCGCGTAGCCGAAGCAGACGCCCACGCCGTGGAGGATGGGACCCTCGGCGCGGAAGGAAGCGATCCGGGCGGGGATCATTTCGGGCATATACGCCGTATCGAGCGATCTGCCCGCCTTCTTGTCGCCCTCGTAGTCGTAGGCGCCGTTCTCGACCAGCCAGCGGTAGACGCGGTAGGCGATCTGCCAATCGGTCATGGTGTCGTCGACGATGCCGGAAAGGACGGTCTTCGCCGCCTCGACCAGCTCCGCCGCGGGGCTGCCCTCGATCGGGGAGACCGCGTAGCCGTGCGACAGCGCGTAGGAGAGCTGCTCGGAATCCCAGACCGAAACGCCCTTCGCAAGGTCGACGCCCGGCAGGGTGTCCTCCCATTTCGGCTTCGTATTCTCTCCGCCGAGGACGGTCGCCTGTACGACGTCACGGGGCGCAACGAGGAAGGTTTCGGGATAATAGATCAGCGAAACGGTCAAAACCCCTCCCGAAAGCGAGCCCGAAACCGAGCAGAGAGAGGGGATCAGATCGCTCTTGCGGGCGATATAGGTCAGCTCGGTCTCCGCGTCGGAGGCGGGGTAATCGAGCGTAACGGCAAAGCCGCCCTCACGGTAAAAGGCGTAGTGATCCGCGATCGCGATCAGCTCTTCGCGCGACGCCGCACGGGTAACCGACGCGGGCGCGGGCAGAGGATTGGGGTAGGTCACGCCCGCGCGGGAGGGAGAGACGATTTCGGTCGCGTTGAGTTCGTTTTTGATCGTGGAAACGAGTTCCGCGTACTCGTCGCTCATATAGGGCGAAGCGGTTACGGGGGCGTAGGGGGTCGCGGCGGTCTCGACCGTCTTTTTCGGGGGACGGACGATCGGTTCCTGCTCGGGCTCCGCCGTCGTTTGGGGGAGCGTCGTCGCCTCCGCGGTGGTCCCGGGGGTCGTCGCGGCGGCAGCGCTCCCGGTCGTGTTGGTTCCCGTCGTCACGTCCGGCTCGTCGTCGTCCTCCGTGGTCGGCTCAGCGACCGACACGACCGAGCA
>JAEEGK010032486.1_pt1 | contig 10208 bp, 9 predicted proteins | sample 8958771 | NCBI WGS metagenome assembly JAEEGK01 (sample SAMN16246547, study PRJNA631951) | gut metagenome | biome: gut microbiome; feature: rumen; material: SC-attached | host: Bos | place: Iran: Karaj | collected 2018-10 | reverse complement strand
AAAAAGACTTTCTGAACTGATCGATAAACCGGTAAAGATGGCTCCGGATTGTATCGGTGATGCGACCAAGAAGATCGTCATGGGCATGAAAGACGGAGACGTCGTGATGCTTGAAAACCTCAGGTTCCATGAAGAAGAAGAGAAGAACGTACCGGAATTCGCCAAAGAGCTTGCTGATCTCGGAGAAATCTACTGTGATGACGCATTTGGTACTGCTCACAGAAAACATGCATCCATAGTTGGCGTTACCAAGTATCTTCCGTCTGTCTGTGGCTTCCTTTTAGATAAAGAGATCAAGACCCTTGGCTCCATCCTTGACGAACCGAAACAGCCGTTTGGCGTCATGCTGGGAGGTGCAAAAGTTGAAGATAAAGTCGCTCTTATCGAGAATATCGTATCCAAGGTCGACCGCATCATCATCGGCGGAGGTATGGCAGCAACGTTCCTTAAAGCTAAAGGCTATGAAGTAGGAGCGTCCTTGCTCGATACGAATATCGAACAAGCATCCTATCTGCTCGATCTGGCCAAGATGAACAAAGTAGAAGTCGTTCTTCCGAACGACGTTGTCGTGACAGAAGTTGGCACCAATGAAGCGGCAATCAGGAACGTTAAAGTTGATGCAATCCCGCAGGATATGCGAATCGTCGACATGGGAACTGAAACGATAGAACTCTTCAAATCCAAGCTAGAACCATTGGCAACACTTTTCTGGAACGGTCCCAGCGGTATCTATGAAGTACCTGCTTTCTCTACTGGGACCCGTGAAATGGTCAAATTCGTATCTGAAATGAAAGGGCAGACCATCATTGGCGGAGGTTCAACAGCCGAAGTCGTCACTAACTGGGGTTATGCTCCTAAGATGAGCTTTGTATCCACCGGCGGCGGTGCATCATTGAAATTCCTCAGCGGAGAGATTCTTCCCGGTCTCGATGCACTTGATGATATGGAATAGGACATAGAAAACATGGAAACACTTATAGACGTAGTCAAGAAACAATATAAAGAAACTGAATCCAAGATCGTCATGTTGGTCTTCGATGGATTGGGCGGACTTCCAGATCCTAAGACTGAACTGACAGAACTCGAAACAGCCAAGACACCAAACCTCGATAAACTGGCTTATAAATCAGAGGTCGGTCTTTCATTACCTGTCGGTGCAGGAATCACACCTGGAAGCGGCCCCGGACATTTGGGGCTATTTGGATATGATCCAATCAAGTACCTTATCGGACGAGGTATCCTCGAAGCATTGGGTATCGATTTTCCAATCGAGGAGGGCGATATCTGTATACGGGCAAACTTCTGCACTTTAGATCAGCACGGGAATATCACAGACCGTCGTGCAGGACGAATCCCCACCTCTGAAAGCAGATTGATTTGCGATCAGATAGATGGCATGGAATTTGATGGTGTAAAGGTAATTGTCCGTTCTGTAAAAGACCATCGATGTGTAGTAGTTTTACGCGGTAAAGGGCTCTCTGCTGATATAGCTGATACTGATCCACAGCAGTGCGGCGTTAAACCGCTGCCCGCTGTCGCCTTGAGCGAAGGAGCACAGAAGGCAGCCGATGTACTCAATAAATTCCTGAAAGAAGTTCAGGAAACTCTGAAAGTCCAGCCCAAGGCTAATATGATCTTGCTTCGCGGTATATCCTCAAAGCCTGATCTTCCTTCCATGAAAGAACGATACGGGCTTAATTGTGCAGCCATCGCAGCATATCCCATGTATAGAGGACTCGCTAAAGTAGTTGGAATGGATGTACTGAAGACCGGAACAACGATTGAAGATGAGATCAATACACTCAAGGAAGTATGGGATAAATATACATTCTTCTTTGTTCATGTTAAAGGCACTGACGCAGCAGGTGAGGACGGAGACTTTATGAGGAAAGTCAAAGTGATTGAAGACGTGGACAAATGGATACCAGATATACTCAAGCTCAAACCTGATTGTCTGGTAGTCTGCGGAGATCATTCGACGCCTGCCATGATGAAGAGCCATAGTTGGCACGGCGTACCACTTCTCATAAATTCAAATCTTACCAGATATGACAAAATCAAAAAATTTGGTGAATCCGAATGCAGATTCGGTTCATTAGTAAATATACCTGCAGTCAATATCATGCCTTTGGCATTGGCGTGCGCAGGAAAACTTGAAAAATATGGAGCTTAATCATGCGTAAGTATCTCGTAGCCGGAAACTGGAAGATGAATGGAACTTTGGACGAGGCAGTTAACCTGTCAGAAAAGCTGGCGGAAGCTGTCGGTGATTATACTGAAGTAGATATCCTCATCTGTCCACCGGCCATCGACATACCAAGCGTATCGTTCTGCATCAGAAACACCCAGATCAAACTGGGAGCGCAAAATATGAATGCCAATGCTTCAGGTGCTTTTACAGGTGAGATCAGCTATAACATGCTTAAGCCTTTCTGCCAGTATGTTATTCTGGGTCATTCTGAACGTAGACAAATCTTCGGTGAAAAGGATGCAATGATTGCTGAAAAGGCCAGGGCAGCAGTCGATAATGAGATTACTCCTATCATATGCATAGGAGAGACCCTCGAAGAAAATGAAGCCGGAAAGACCGTTGAGATCCTTAGATTCCAGCTAGAAGAATCATTGAAAACTCTTACAGCAGATGATGAGATAGTGATCGCTTATGAACCAATCTGGGCCATCGGTACAGGCAAAGCTGCAACAGCTGAGACGGCTCAAAATGTTTTAGCTTTTATAAGAGAGCATATGAAGAACAAGTTTGGTCAGGTCTATGCAGATAAGTTGCGTATCTTATACGGCGGAAGCGTCAAACCTTCAAATGCATATGACATAATGTCTCAAAAAGATGTAGATGGCGTTCTGGTGGGCGGAGCATGTCTTAAATCCGATGACTTCAAAGCCATCGCTGATGCTGCAATACAGGCAATCTGATTTCGATGACAAAAGTAATCGCAGTAGTCGGGCCAACCAGTATCGGTAAGAGTTCATTAGCCATAACCTTAGCTAAACGCTTAGGTACTGAGATTATCAGTACAGATAGCAGGCTAGTTTATCGAGGCATGGATATCGGAACGGCCAAACCAAGCAAAGCTGAACTAAATGAAGTTAAACATCATCTGATCGATATCATCGATCCAGATCAAACATATAGCGTTGCCGAATACAAAGATGCCGCCTATGAACTTATAGAGAAAATATCAAAAAAACATGGACTAGTGATTCTCTGCGGAGGGACTGGGCAATATCTGTGGTCTCTGATCGAGAACTGGCAGATCCCTAGAATAGTCCCGGATATCGAGTACAGGGCAGAATTGCAGGCCAAAGCCGATGAAGTCGGGATACAAGTATTGTATGAAGAACTGCAATCAATTAATCCAGATCGAGCAGCAAAAATCGATCCACGCAACACCAGACGTGTAATCAGGGCGTTAGAACTAATAAGACATACCCACGAAGATATAACAAAAAAAGAGCCACCGTTTGAGTATTTGATCATCGGACTTACAGCAGAACGTAAGGAACTCTATAAACGTATCGATGACAGAGTGGATATGATGATCGAAGCAGGACTAGAAGAAGAAGTAAAAGGACTCTTTAAAAGATATGATCCATCGTTACCTTCTATGTCAGGTATTGGATACAAACAAATGATACAGTATTTATCAGGTGATATGACATTAGAAGATGCAATCAATTCAATCAAAACTAATACACATAGGTTAGCACGTATGCAGTACAACTGGTTCAAACTAGAAGACAGCCGGATTCATTGGTATGATATTAATGATGAAAGGTACCTGGATGAGGTTATTAATCAGGCACAATCCTTTATCAGATAGGTAGTGAATTAGATAAAGTTACATTTATTATAGATAAATTCGATTGGGATACTTAAATGGAAGAGATTATAAAGAACAAGATAACTGAAAAAGAAGAGAGCAGAGAGGTTCTCATAGATCTGAGCAAAATAGGCCCAAGGATCTCAAATCTGCCGGATGAAGAAATCTTAAAATTCAGACGTAAAGCTGAACTAATGAATGAAGTTTTAGAAGAGATGGACTGCAAAGTAAATCCGTCAGATATGATGAATGTAACGACAGCTCATGTACCTGATAAATATACGGCATCTGAGTTCATATGTGATGTAATCGACCAATGTAATGTGATATTTGAAATGAAGGACCAAGAAAACGTCGCAGTAAATCTTGACCTGAATGACATAACATTAGTTAAAGCAATCAGTAATCTATCAATCTGGCATAACAAAAAGAACCCATATAAGAAAAAGGAATACCGTGAAGCTGATTCCAACTGAGAGAGTCGATGAAAAAGCGGTACTTGCTGCAGTAGATACCGGAAAAGGCTGGGATATCGATTCTTCATTAGCTGAACTGGAAGAATTAGCAAGAACTGCGCATTCCGTTGTAGTGGGTAAATTAACACAGAAGATGTCTGAGCCACATCCTGTGACTTATCTGGGAAAAGGCAAACTGAACGATCTTCAGCATCTTATAAATGAGACTCATTGTGACCTTGTCATAATCGATGACGAACTTGATCCAACCCAGCAACGAAATCTTGAACGTATCCTTAATGTAAAGATAATCGACAGGGTTGCTTTGATTTTGGATATTTTTGCAGAAAGAGCTCAGACCAAAGAAGGCAAACTACAAGTCGAATTAGCCCAGATGGAGTATCTCTTACCAAGGCTTTCTGGCCAATGGAGCCATCTGGAAAGACTGGGAGGCGGTATCGGAACTCGAGGTCCTGGTGAAACTCAGATAGAAACTGATCGACGTATAATCAGACGCCGTATCGCTAAAGTCAAAGAACAAATAGAAGATGTAAGACGTCACCGTAAACTCCTGCGTGATCACAGAAATGGTATGAATATAGTATCCTTGATCGGATATACAAATGCAGGAAAAAGCAGTCTATTAAACGCTCTTACAGAGGCAAACGTATATGCTGAGAACAAATTGTTCGCAACATTAGATACAACTGTCAGAAAGAGACATCTGGAATCAGGCCGGGATATCTTACTAACTGATACAGTCGGTTTTATTCAAAAGCTTCCGCCGCAGATAGTAGATGCTTTCAAAGCAACATTGGAAGAACTGGAAGATGCAGACTTGTTGCTGCACGTCGTAGACATCACAAACAAAAATGCTGCAGATCAATGCCAAACCGTTGAAGATATTGTCAACGAAATGGGACTTCAAGAAAAACCAATGATAACAGTTTTGAACAAATGCGATCTTTTAGAAAACAACGAAGAAACAAAAGATGAGATATCAGAGGATACGATTTTTGTTTCCGCAAAAAACGGTACAGGTCTTGATGATCTTTTAAAAATGATCGACGAAAAATTGAAGTGATCCGGAAAAGAGGACAACACCTGTCCTATTTTATTTGTAATAAGTAATCGCGCACAATATATATTATGTAAAATTAGGGGATTAATCACAGGCATGAATTCTTTACATAATATACAAGTAATATCAATCATATATGAAAAAGCCCGGAAAACAGTGGTTTCCAGGCACAGAACGTCCAGAATCCAAAAATAGCGCCTTTTCTGTAAATTTTGACCTAACCCTTGTTTCGACGCTGTTTTTGGGGATCGAAAAACTAGATTTTAGGTTTTCTCAGACCAATCAGAGCGATTTCAAAGTCTTTCTGACAATGAGGACAAGTCGTATGGATATATGCGGCCTGATTCATTACTCTTTCAACAACAGCAGAAACTGTTGAGTCGATGTTATCGAGTCGATCATCCAGCATGTCTAGTCTTGTTTCGATTTTATCGAGGCTTGTGGATTCTTCATCTTTTTTGCTCATCAGTTAATACCTCCATGCTGCTGATATATTAATTCTAACAAATCGATATTTATTTTTCATTTGATTATTTGATGTCATTTCGTTTACTTAAAAACTCTTTATACATATAATTTAGTAATATGACATTTATCACTTAAAGATTATTAACAGAGTGATTTAATAGGTTTTAACTAGAATAGGAGTCCCTATGAGTAACCTACTTGAAATTAAGGATTTACACGTATCAGTTGAGGACAATGAGATCCTTCATGGCCTCAATCTGACAATCAAACATGGCGAAACCGTAATGATCTTCGGTCCAAATGGCGGAGGTAAGACTACCTTATTGATGTCTATAATGGGCTTCCCAAAGTATAAGATCACATCCGGTCAGATCATTTTCGATGGTCATGACATTACTAACATGACCCTAGATGAACGTGCCCGACTAGGCATCGGAATGGCTTTCCAGCGCCCCCCTATCATCAAAGGCATCAAGACACGCGATATGCTCAAGGTATGTTTGAAAGATGAAAAGAGATTTGAAGAAATCCATTATCTTGCCGAACGTGCCAACATGACTAAATTCCTTGATCGAGGCGTAAATTACGGTTTTTCCGGTGGTGAGACTAAACGATCAGAGATGATGCAGATCCTTGCTCAGCAGCCAGAACTGGTCTTGCTCGACGAACCTGAATCAGGCGTCGATCTTGAGAACATGGCTCTTATTGGCAAGCTGATCAATGACGCTCTTGGAAAAGACAGCCATTTCGCTGACCGAACCAAGTCAGGACTTATCATCTCACATACTGGTCATATCCTAGAATACGTCAATTCACGAACAGGATATGTTCTCATCAATGGACGTATCTCTTGCGAAGGCGATCCCCGAGATATCCTGGCCAGCGTAAAAGAACATGGTTATACGGAGTGTGCATCATGTCAGAGAAACAAATAGACATTGAAAAACGAGCTAAAGCTGCTGAAGAAAAGAAAGCAGCTTTTGGCGAAGACATTGACCTCGATAAATATGAAGTTGAGACCGTCGAAAACAGCACTAAAGACCTATCTGAAGATTCAAAGACTAAGATCGGTCAGACAGGTATCGTCTTCGATTCAAAAGAAGAACTGACCAAGCGTGCAGCTACATTCATTCAGGTCGATGCCAATCCAATGCATTTCGATTCAGACCAGAAAGGTGTGGAGATCCTTTCCACACAGGAGGCACTGGCAAAATACGATTGGCTAGCTGATATGCTTTGGACCGCAGTTCAGCCAGATGCGGATAAATATACCGCTCATGTAGCTTTGAATGAATTCAACGGTTATTTCGTTAAAGTCGATCCTGGAGTCAAAGCTGAATATCCCCTGCAGGCATGTCTGCATCTTGCACGAGGCAATTCGGTGCAGGATATCCACAATATCATGATTGCCGGAGAAGGTTCAGAGCTTCACCTCATCACCGGATGTTCTTCAGCTACTAAGGAATCCGGCGTACATTTGGGCATCACCGAGATGTTCATCGGAAAAGGCGCACACGTCACCAATACCATGATTCATTCCTGGGCAGACAGCACTGACGTACGTCCTAGGACCGGAATCATCATGGAAGAAGACAGCGTTTATGTATCCAACTACATCCTATTGAAGCCGGTACGATCAGTCCAGATGAATCCTGCTGTATATATGAATGGAAAAGGAGCCACTGCCCGCTTTAATACTGTGGCCGTAGCTCTCCCCGGATCTGATATCGATCTTGGTTCAAAAGCCTATCTAAATGCACCCGAAACAAAGGTTGAGATTCTTTCAAGAACGATATCCATGGGCGGAAACGTGATTTCACGCGGTTATCTTGAAGGAAATGCAGTCGACTGTCAGGGACATCTTGAATGCAGCGGTCTCATGATCACTAATGAAGGCTACATCCATGCAATCCCTGAGCTCAAGGGCAACGTCCCCGGCATTAAACTCTCACATGAAGCTGCTGTTGGTAAGATCGCTGAAGACGAACTTGAATACCTTATGTCAAGAGGTCTCACCCGCGATGAAGCTACTTCTGCTATTATCAGAGGTTTCATCAAGATCGACATCGAAGGGCTTCCCAAAGAACTCACCGATGAGATCAACAAAGCTATCGAACAGTGTGCCGACGCACTATAGTATTGTTCATATCATAGAAACAATTAAGGGCAAGTCGATAAGACTTGCCCTATTCATATCATTAAACACGAAAAAAACTGGTTAGTGAGACTACCCAGTTGAAAATGAAATCGTTGGAAGATGGTGGGCCCGGCAGGATTCGAACCTGCGACCGATCGGTTATGAGCCGACAGCTCTAACCGCTGAGCTACAGGCCCTAAGAAAAGTGGAGCGTGAGACGGGACTCGAACCCGCGACAGCCTGCTTGGAAGGCAGGAACTCTACCAACTGAGTTACTCACGCTTGACGATTTATAAATTTTAGATTGAGCACATACAAATGTCAAAGATTAGTCAAACTCGATCATGATCGTTTCAAGAGGCTTTTCATAACCAGAAAGATCATTCATATATGTATCTAGGATATCTACATAAGTGTTAGTCACGAATTCATTCGTGGGAACATCTACATTACCTATCTTGATACTGATCTCTTTATTGGTGACTATAATAAGACGAGTCCCTTTAAGTGATTCATCCAAGTCAAGTGAATTGATCAGTGCATTAGAAAGATTATAAACGAGCTTAGTGTTAAATCTGTTAAGCTCAAGCAATGTTCCATTTACAGTAAGCTGTAAAGATTCCATATCAGAACTCCAGTCCTGACGATCTCTCTCTATCGTCAAAAGTAATACCGATCGATAAATGCTAAAATATCCGAAATCGGTAAACAGTATTTTACCACGTTTTAAAGACATGTAAGAGACAATATGACTAAGAAAGACTAAAACATGAAGAAACTGATAAGGAATCTGGTTTATATTTCACTCGTAATCATTATGATTGCGTCACTTACAACAGGATGTTTTATGAAGAAGAAAAAGGACTTCTGCATCCTGTTCACGAATGATACTCATTGTGAACTAGACAATGCTCTTGGATTCCCGACATTAATAGCATACCGCAATGCACTGCTTGATAAATATAACAATGAGGTAATGCTCATAGACTGCGGTGATGCTATCCAAGGTGAACTCATCGGTACCTTATCTGAGGGCGAGTATGTTATCGATATCATGAATGAAGCTCATTACAACTATGCCGTACCCGGTAATCATGAATTCGATTATGGTATCGATCAGCTGCAAACACTAATCGATAAAGCCGATGCTTGTTATCTCGCGTGCAATCTTGAATATATAGGCAAAAAGACCAATAAGCTATCTAATATAAAACCATACATGATTGATTCTATCGGTAACTGGAGAGTAGGTCTGATCGGTGTATGTACTCCTGAATCTATCACCGAATCCAACCCTGTCAATTTTAAAGAAGACGGTGAATATGCTTATTACTTCTATCAGGATGATGCTGAAAAGTTTTATCAGAAAGTCCAGGACGCAGTCGATGAATGCAAGAAACAAGGCGCCGAGAAGATCTTTATTTTAGCTCACCTCGGAGTTGCCGATCAATCCGCACCCTTCAGATCATTTGATCTTGCTGCAAATACAGAAGGGATCGACGTCATATTCGACGGACATTCTCATACCATCATGAACGAAACTAAAACTAACAAAAGCGGTAAAGCCGTTAAGATACTCTCAACAGGAACCAAATTCGCATCCATGAAGTCATTAACTGTTCATGCTGATGGTTCCCTCAGTGTAGAAGAAATGAGTGAATATCCCGAAAAAGATGAACAAATGGCTGAATTCATCGAAGAGATCAGATCTCAGTACGAAGAGATGCTTAACGAAGTAGTCTGCACCAGCGAGAAAGATCTACTCATTACAGATGCAAACGGAGTAAGGATGATCAGAAACAGAGAGATGGCCATCGGTGATTTAGTTGCAGATGCATATAGTTCGATAGAAGGCGTAGATATCGGTTTCATTAATGGCGGCGGCGTCCGTGACAATATCTATGCCGGTGAAGTTACTTATGAAGAAATCATAGCAGTTTGTCCTTATAACAATGAAGTTACAGTCATAAAAACGACAGGCCAGCAGATCCTGGATGCACTTGAGTTATCGGTCTATGCTACTGCACCAGAATATGAAAAAGACAGCAAGGCAACCGGAGAATTTGGAGGCTTCCTACAGGTATCAAAACTCAAATTTACGGTCGATACCACTATTCCCACTCCAGTTATACTCAACGCAGAAGACAGCTCCCTGAAAGAGATCAAGGGTCAGAGGAGAGTAAGTGATGTTCAGATCCTGAAAGATGGAACCTACTCCCCAATCGATC
>JAEEGK010032484.1_pt1 | contig 10208 bp, 10 predicted proteins | sample 8958771 | NCBI WGS metagenome assembly JAEEGK01 (sample SAMN16246547, study PRJNA631951) | gut metagenome | biome: gut microbiome; feature: rumen; material: SC-attached | host: Bos | place: Iran: Karaj | collected 2018-10 | reverse complement strand
GCTTCGCGTATTGCACGCCACTGCCGGTGCCGTGTGCAGGGGACTTAAGAAGTATGAAGAGGCGTTTGGGTACTGGGAAAAGGCTCTCGAGGTTGACGCCTGGCCCATGGATCCGTTGTTCTCCATCGCATGCTGCCTGAGTGAAATGGGTGAGTACGGAAAAGCAGCAGACGCATGGAAGCGGATCGTGGACGAATTGATAGCCAGAGGCTTTACCTATGAAGTGGAATGGCCTCGCCAGATGATGAACGAAGCAAAAGCGAAAAGTTGAGGCGTCCCCCTTGGCACTTTTGGTGCTGAGGGGGTTTTTCGTAGTCTCTTCCGACCCTAACTCTTCATTTTCACTTGCCTGGAAGCCAAATTTCCCTCCCAGGCAAGTACGCCCACGCTTTTTCACTTGCCTGGAATCCATTTTTTGCTCTCAGGCAATCGGGGGTGCCATACATGGCATCGGGATTACGCGCTTTCTTAATTTCCGATGCCTGCGACAAAAAATAGATTAATCCTGAATTTTTTGAGGAGGCGAGAGGCGGATAATAATCATTTGTTTTACGTAGTCATTTCCGGAAAAATATGCGATAATGGATTCGTAAGTGGAAACTGAAACAAACGGGGGTGCACATGGATCAGAACTATCCAAAGAAATGTCCTTGCTGCGGCGAAGGCATGGTTTATGATGTTTATGATATTTGTGGAGTTTGTGGCTGGGAGGACGACTTGGTTCAAAACGAGGATCCGACGTTCCCCGGCGGAGCTAACAAACTGTGTTTGTTGGATTACAGAGCTGAGTTTTTGGAACTGCGGAAGAAGAACAAGGACTACCGCTGGGACGACAGGATAAAGGATCGCGAAGTGGGAAACGCAGAAGAAATCGCAGAAGAAAACATAGAAGAAAACACGGAAGAAAACATGGAAGAAAGCAAAGAAGAAAACAAAATAGAGATCATGATGGTGCAGCTACTGTTTCGGCAGAAGCCGAAATCGCCAACGACGACGCAGATGCGGGAGGCGCTGGAAAGGTATTTGGGGGATCTGGGAGAGATACCATACGTGGAAACTTCCAAGGAGAGTACCGGTGACATGTTTATGTTTCCGCTTCTGAAATATAAGGCCGTACTGAAAGACAGACCGGACGGCGTGCCTGTGATGGCTACTTTTTTAGGATCTGACGGTGAGTCAGGGATTGAAGTGGATGACGCGCAGCGATATCAATTTTGGGACGTGCCAAATGGAAACGACCTGATCGATGAATGTAAATACACCATTTTAGTGAATACCATGCTGGGTGCGGCATTGTCTTATCGCGACCAGGCGGAGATCCTTCTGGCGCAGGTTGACGCGGCCATTGACTGTTATCCGGAGTGCATGGGAATTTACGTTCACCAGAGCGGGAAGCTGATCACGCCGGAAACGTTCCGGGCGCAGAGAAACGCCAGCTTGTCGGAGCGTTTCATCAGTATGTTTGTCAATGCAAGATTCTTTAATCTGTCGGATACGGAAGAGATGCTGGTGGATACTCTGGGCTTTTACGTATTTGGCGGTGCGGACGTGCAGGTGCATTTCAAGAACATGGATCCAAACCACGTGGTGAATTACGTCTATAATATTGCCAGTTACCAGTTTGACAATGATTTTCCCATTCAGAGCGGCGAGACCATTGATAGCCTAAGTGAGGACGGAGAAATGCAGAGAAACCCTCAGTGGGAAGTACAATATGAAGATGCCATGGTGCCGCCGCTTCGAACGGTATTGGACGTCAATTGCGGCGAATTTGCCGGAGGCAACAGAGGTTAGGAAACGTATTTTTGCCTGGAAGCATTAAGGAGAACATGCTCATGACTGGTGATTTTACAAGCTGCATTATAAAAATAGAGTTATCTAAAGAAACCATGGAAAAGGCCTTGGATGCTTTTTTGGACAGGATATTTGCCCTGCCAGAGATAGAAAGTGCGAAGGTAAGGGACGTGATCATTACCCGCGAAGACAGAGGGGTTTCCGTCAGGAAAGCATTTGAGGCCGGATGGCATGACTCTTACAGCGACGTGGATCTGTCGGTGAAGGTGCGGCTTCCAAAGGACGGCTTAGTCACGCCGGAGGCATACGCAAAAAGGATTGACAGATTTGGCGTCACGCAGGAGTCAGCCCTGGGATATTGTTTTGTACCGGAAAATTGCATGTATCGGATCATTTTTAGAAACGGAATGCGCTATGATCTGGGGTTTGAATTCGAGTTTGTAGATGACGCGGCGCTTACCTTGGGGGAGCGGTCCGACGTAAAAGAAGATAACGCCAACTGGCCCATGGAGAATGTCAATCGCTTTTGGTTCGTTCAAATTCAGGCGCTGGCAAAGCTGTATCGAAAGGATTATTTGATCAGCAGCCATCTTGCAAACGTGAATTGCAATGAGACGCTGGTCATGCAGATGGTTCTGCGGGATCTTCAATATGGGACGAATCATCACAGATATGGCCATTCGGAGGAATTGGAATACGTTAAATATCTTAATAAGGCACCTTTTCAAACGGAGGATCCCACGTTTAACCGCATTGCGGATCATTTATATGCAGCCGCGCAGGCATATGACAGGTTGGCTGCGGCGTTTTATCCCGAGTATCAAAGCCGGTGCAATGTTTTTTTGGAGATATGGGATTGTTATCATAAGACCCAGGCCTATGTTTGTAAGATTGCGTCCTGGGAGGAACTGAATCGTAAGTGGGACTATGAAATTGCCCAGAATCCCGGGGACGGGAATTGGCTCATATGGAAAGAGGAGGCAGCAGAGAACTTTCAAAAGGGTGTGTCCATTCCATACTACGGCATCCTGAATGGAACCATCATTTGTGAGGCTACCGCGGTGACGGATCCGCGATACGTGCAAAACGGGGAAGGAATGATGGAAGAGGGTGTGGTTTATCTTTGCGCGTTTCGGACCAATCCTGAATACCAGGGGCAGGGATATTTCTCTAAGCTAAAGGATTTTATGTTGGAGGATTTGCGGCAGCAGGGATTTACGAAGGCAATCCTTGGGGTGGAGGCCGCAGATGAATATCATCAGAAAATCTACGAGCACTGGGGTTTCAAGGGGTTTTTGAAATCCGGCGAGGAGACGTACCCGGATGAGACGGTCATAGACGTGGAGTATTATGGTAAGAAATTATAGAACTATTTGAGATCTCATGCGGGATATGAAAAAGGGGGTCTGAATGCAAGACATACCGAATCATGGGATTTGCAAAAGGGATTCTGATTAATCAAGTGAGGATATGGGATCAAGTTTGGGAGCGAATATGCGAAATGTGAATATATGGAAAAGGACCAGGCGGTGCTTCACGTATGGAAGAAGGAAGCGCATTATGATGATTATCGGGAACCGGTGAAGGCTTCCTTGGAAATGCTGAAGGCGCATGCCGGAAGTGTTTTTATCGTCGATGCCAGGAATGGATTTGAAGACGTGAAGGAGGACGTGGAATGGGGCTTCCCCGGCGGGGAATTATTCTGCGACCAGGTGGAGACGAAGGAGCTGAAGTATTTTTCCAAGGAGAATAAGCCCCAGCTGTTTACGAAATCTCATGATGATTTGTGGGAGGATATTTTTGGATAAGCGAATTTGAAGGATCGAGAGGGTCGCTTATGAGGAACAAAATGTTATTTGTTGGTTTCAAGGGGAAAAAGAATTCGTCGGCCCTTTTGGTAAGTGCGCTGTCACCTCAGCATTATTTGCTGACAAATTCATTTGCGGGCTTGAGAAAAGACGTGGAAGAGTTGTCGCCGGATTATGAAGAAGTATGGCTTTTCGGCGTGGACAAAAGCTTGATTGATTCCATTCGGATCGAGGGGGTTGCGGAAAAGGATGGCGCTCTTCGTTCCACGACGCTGGACGTGAAGGATCTCGCGGCAAGGTTTTCCGGGGCCGGACTGAAGGCAACCGTGGCTTCCCATCCGACGAAGTATCTTTGCAATGAAGCATACTGGCACCTGCTGGGGAAATATGCCGGAAAGGCCGTATTGATACACCTTCCCACGATAAAGCACTTTGAGGAAGAGTGGATTTCAAAAGTGAAAGAGGCGTTGTAGCGCGGCGTGAGCAATACCTCGCCAGAGGGGACGGAGCCCGCACGGGAGGTAAAGCGAGGAAGAATCTTCTGAAAAATACCTCGCCAGAAGGGACGGAGCGTTTGTAGGAGGAAAAAAACAACAGAAGTACGCCAAATGCCGCTACGGGTTGCCTTTTTAGAAGCATGAATGCAGCAAAAGCAACATATTGCGGCATATAGGGCGAATTACATTGTTTATTTAGAATACACGAGGTTGAAAAGACAACGTGGCAAATGTGATGGCGGATATTTGTTGTTTATTCGGAATACACGAGGTTGAAAAGGCAATGTGGCAGAAACGATGGTGGCTACAGGTTGCTTTCTCCAGTGGAGCAAGATGAAAAAGCAACATACATGGAGTAAACGGGAAATGATGTTGCTTTTTGTAGGAGGCGTTTGGAGGCGTCAAGAAGCGTTTGGCTAATTACTTGCAAGGGAGGAGCAGGGCATGAAATTCAAAGCAGTCATCTTTGATTTATTTGAGACCTTGATCACGGAATGGGGTCATGAAAAGTATACCAAGAGAATGCTCTGCGCAGACCTTGGCGTCACCAGGGAAGAATTGGACGTCTATTGGAAAGAGAAGTCAGAGGACCAGTATATCGGAAAAATCAGCTACGAGGAAATCATCGCGTACGTCTGTGAAAAGCTTGAGGTAGTCATTGATGAGGAAACCATAATCCGGATCATGGAAAAAAGGATCAAAACCAAGGCGACGTGCTTTGAGCACGTGCTTCCGGAGGTGTATCAATTGCTTCAAAACTTAAGGGCTAAGGGACTGAAGATTGGCATGGTCAGCAATTGTTCTTCGGAAGAGGTGAGAGTTCTTCGGGCTTCCAAGCTATGCGATTATTTTGATGAGATTCTCCTGTCATATGAGGTTGGCATGCGATTTAAGGAATATAAGGACGCCCTGCGCCAAAACGCAAAATAAGTCGAGGAAGTTTTTTCCAGACGCATTATCCTTCCACCAGATAACCTAACGCACAGAATTGAAAAAGTAGGAAATATGTGATTAAATAAGGCCATGCAACAGAAGTTGTTACATAGTAAAATAAGGTCTTGCAACACGGGACGTTACGTGGCCCGAAAAGCCCAAAAATAAGGAAACGTAACAGGAGACGTTACGTTTTGAACGTGCAAACTGCTTGCCAGAAAGGTCCCAAATGCGGTACGCTGACGTCATCAAAGGCACCATGGGCTGATGAAAAAATAAGACGGTGAGGCACCGGAAAGAGAGGAATTGTTATGGATCAAATGGGAAATAAAATTGCCAGAAGACGAAAAGACCTTGGCATGACGCAGGTGAGTCTGGCAGATGCGCTGGCAGTCACAAGGCAGACGGTATCCCGCTGGGAGGCAGGGACGGTTTTGCCGGATATTGATAAGATCGGTGACATTGCGAGAATACTTGGCGTCAGCTGTGACTATCTTCTGAAGGATGAAATAGAGGAATGCGACCCGGGGACGGAGAAACGGATCCCCTCCGCGGTGAGCGGACTTCTTATGGAGACGAAGGGGAAGAAGGTCAAGCTTGATTTTTGCGAAGAGGAAGTGGACGCCGATCTGTACGACGTGGTTTGCACCGTGACGGGCTTTGAAGGCAACTGGATAAAGGTGATGGCTCATGCAAAAAAGGGAGATTTTGAGAAGCTGATTCCCTTATCGTCCATCTTTTCAATTGAGATCGTAAAGGAGGATGAATAATGGAATATCTCGTATGGATACCGGCGATTCTCGGTTTATTTGCCTTTCTGAGCATTGGAGAACTCAAGACGCGCATCAGCAAATTGGAAGATCAGTTGAGCTCCATGAAGGGAAGTCCCGCACACGCGGAAAAAACGGCGCTAATGAAACTTTTAGAAGATTATGTTAACAAGAACGTGGAACTGGAATTCCGTGGCGAACAGTATGACGGTGACCTAAGCGTTCCGGGAACCACCTGCACCGTCCTGGCCGTGGATGAGGAATGGGTCTTTGTCCGGATCGTAACCAGGAAAGAGGAAAAGGAGAAATTGTTCCGTCTTTCCCAGATCAGCGGCGTGAAGGGAATCGGATAACATGCAGCCGAAATGAACCTGCAATCGAAATGAACCTGCAGTCGTAATCGAGCCAGTTGGCGGAGAATGATTCTGCGAGCAGATAGGGGGAGAAGAGGAATGAAGAACTTAAAAACATGGGACTTAAGTCGGCGGATCAAGAGTATCTTGGTCATGATCTGCGTCGCAATGCTATTGGCGGCATGTGACGGCGGGAGTAAAAAGGATCCGGCTTCGGAAGAAACGCAGGCGTCTAAGGACGGGGTAACGGAGGACGCGCAGCAAGCCCGGGAATCCGCGACTGACTTGGAAAATACGACAGCGTCGACCGCGGAATCGACAACAGGGCTGACTGCGGAATCGACAACAGGGCTGACTGCGGAATCGACGGCAGAGCCCACCGCGGAACCTACCACGCAGTCCACCACGGAACCAACCGCGCAGCCGACGGCAGAGCCCACCCCAGAGCCGACGCAGACACCGGTGCCGGAGCTATCCAAGGATCCGATGGCGTATGGTGATCTCACGAGTTATTTTATGAAGGCGGCTTCGGAAGTCATCCGCGATTATGATCGTCCATACAGATACGAGTACTGGGGACCGGATCACGAAACAGAAACGTACGGCGGGTTCACGTTTGACGAAATGGTTTATTTTGGCTTTGAATACAGCGGAGAGAATTTTGATGCTTCGAAGGAAGTTGACACGCTCATTATTTACAACAATAAGTCAAAGAAGCTTAACGTGGGCATCGGCGGCGATCTCAACGTGAAGATGACGTTTTCGGAGATCAAAAACGTCATGGGAGAATGGCTTCACGGACCCGTGGCCAGCGGCGATGGAACGCAGTATATCGCATATGGGTATTATCAATACCATAATTATTACTTTACGTGGAAACAATCACCGCTCCAGAAGGACGTTCCGGCAGAATCCGTGATGGTTTATGACCGTTATGCCGCCAAACATGGCGATTCGATAGCTTATGATTTTAGAATACCCGTCCAAAAATATCTGGAGGATAATAAGAAGCTGATCAGTGAGCACAAGGAGCAGCTTCTTAAGGAACTTCGGGCGGATTATCAGTATGAACCGGTATGTAAATGCAATTTTCTTACAACGATTCAGGCGGATGCGCACAACGCGGTGGAAGTTTATGAATTTGCGGCCTATGGTTGTCCGCCGACCTATGAAAAAAAGACGGATGGTCGTGGCCTAGAGGAGTTCATAGTCAATGGCGTGGACAAGTCGAAGGAGCTTTACAGTTATCGCGTCATGCTTCGTATTTTGACGGACGGGCAGGTCTTTGATTACTTTTTCTATTTTGACGAAGAAAATGACCAAGATTTCCTTTATTGGGAAGACGCGATCTACGGCGGTATCAGTTGGCTGGGAGCTGACGAATTAGAAGTCAATGCCCTTCGTGAGATGATCGGGATTCCGGGAAAACAAAAGGAGTGCGTTGTTACTTGTGCGTTAACCAAGCGTCCCATCACGGAGGATGGCTGGTCCCTTTCTGAGAATTTCACGGCATATTATTTAAATGGCAGCAAAACTCCATGCCTGATCGACGTTTCGGAAGCTTATGAAAGTAACGACGGCGGCTTAACCCAAAAGGTTTTGCAAACCGCAGACGGTCAAGATCTTTTGAACGAACGAAAGCTGGTGAGAGAAGGCAAGGGTATCCTATACGGCTGTGAAGTGACTTGGAAACTTTACGACACGCCTTCCGGCATACCTGTTGTCACCACCTTCAAGGACGATGGAAATTATACTGGCACCTGGAAGGAGTATGTGATACTCGATGATTGCCTGATTACGGTATATTCCTTTTCTTCGGTAATATAAGGACGCTGTATAAGAAATATGGCTTGGTGCAAATGAATTTCTGAACGTGAAATATGGTTTGATGCAAATAAATATCTGAACGTGAAATATGGCTTTATGCAAATGAGATAACGCGCTACGTGGTCGAAAAACCGGTAGCGTGTTATTTTTTGTTGTATATTTGCCTGCAAGACAGTAGTTTTTCGAGGCTACGGCTGTTCCTGCTTGCTTAGATTTCATATTACTCTTTCAGGTAAGTGGTTTCGCGCGTATCCACTTGCCTGGAATCCAAATTTGCCGCGCAGGCAAGTAAACCCTCGCAAATAGGTATTCTAAGGAATGTCGGTTCCTCAAACCTCCTTATTTTATTGTTTTTTTTAGCAAGTTTTTCCTTCAAGTCCGGCTGCCAGCACTGTTAGAAAATCCCGAGAATTCAAGCTTCTCGGGATTTTTTTCATCCAATAGAGGAGTTTTTGCATATAGGATTTACGCATCATAGTATCATATGATAAATCCTTTATTGATTTCTGTTATCCTGTCTGCGGGCGGTATTTTACCAACCTTCTGGAGATTTTTCGCTTCAAGGTATGGTTCCAAGACGGCCGTCTTTTCTCTTATCTCTTCCAAGCAATTTTCGCAGAAGTTCTTGGACAATCCCGCATCCCTGCCTGTTTTTATGAGATCTTTGTCTGTAATGTTACTTCCCTTTCCGTTTACCGAGGTTGTCTGTTCTCCCCAGTAAGTGTCGCTGTATGTCAGATCATATGCGGGAGCAAGTCTCCAGCCGTAATTGTTTGTGTAAAGGAAGGAGAAGTTCTTCGTATGATCGTCCCTGTTGTGGGTGAAGCAGTTAAAGCACATGACCCTATACATCTGTTCCTTGTCAGAAGCGTTGTCCTTTGTCAGCATGCGGACAAGCTTTTGATAGGTTTCGTAGTCACATGACGGGGCGCGGAAATCAGCTTCGAGAAGACCAGCAAACGTAATGCTGAATACCTTTTCACCTGCCTTGCGGTCGAATCTTTCCGTCTTAAAATATCCTTCGCAGACGGAAGATTTTATCAGATCCGTTTCCGTCATGGAGATGCCACAGTCTTTGGCGCACAGTGAATAATCGTATTCCCTCTTTCCGCTGATTGCAGGATCTTTGCTTGCGGGAAACTTTATAATCCAATCCCTGCCGTTCTCGGAGAGAAGTATCTTGGGCCTCGTGCCGCCGCTGGATCCGCCTAAATGATAAAGTATGTCCAGCTGGTCGGAAGTTTTCGAAGACAATATTTTATCACATTCTTTCGCGATCCGATCATAATCCAGTCCCGCGGTCTCAATGCGAAAGTCCTCTTCTTTTGTCGGATGGTATTCGAGAGCGCCCATGCCAGAACGGCCGACGAAAGCCAGCCTGTCAAGCGTTGATACGTCGCCCCTGTCAATCCCAATGGAAGCAAGATGGCGATCCAGCAAAAGCTGTCCCCAGCTGTCAGGGAGGCTATCTGCGAATACGCCGAATAACCCGCTAAACCGTTCCCGACATTTTTCAGGCGGAACAAAGACGCCGCGGCCAAGGGGAAGGGACAAGGGGCTGATTGAGAAACCGTTTCTGATCCATGAATCCGCATACTGAAAAGCGATCACGTGATCGGGAGTTTCAGCCAAGTATCCGACCAGTTCACCGTAACAACGTACTTCCAGTTTTTTAGTGCGCGTCATTGATTACCTCCTCTATGCTGGCATAAACGGGGCGGGTGAAAAGATCCCTTACCTCGTCTATCACGCCAAGTTCCATGGACAGTTTAATGAACGCCTCAAGCGATATGAGTCCTGTTTGCTCAAATCTGCAGAGGGAAGCGTAGCTTACGTTACAACGCATCGCAAGCTGCCTTTGCGTGATCTTTTTTCTTTTTCGTATTCTTTTTAGGCGCTGCGCCAATTCTTTTGCCACGTCGGATGGTGCAAACAAAAGCTGATCATAATTATCCATGCCGTCACCTCTTTTGGTTGATACTAATATATTAGTAAAATGAGGCCATTGTGTCAAGTAATTGTTAAAATATTAGTAATAGTAAATCTTGGAAACAGGCCAATCTCCTTATTTTAATGGGTTTTAAAAATTCGTCGACCCAGGGGGTTCGGCAGTCAGCACTTATATAATTACGAGAAAAGCCTTGAAACGAATGCGTTTCAGGGCTTTTTCCATTGACATTGGCGGGAATAATCTGCCATGTGGGAGTGTTGCCAGAAACTTTGATT
>JAEEGK010032480.1_pt1 | contig 10209 bp, 6 predicted proteins | sample 8958771 | NCBI WGS metagenome assembly JAEEGK01 (sample SAMN16246547, study PRJNA631951) | gut metagenome | biome: gut microbiome; feature: rumen; material: SC-attached | host: Bos | place: Iran: Karaj | collected 2018-10 | reverse complement strand
TTGCATATGTCGCAAGAAATGAGTACTTTTACGTCGCCAAACAAAAAGACTCATTACACCAATGCCAGTGCACAAAATTACAAAATTTCTGTCAGAGATAAGCACATTTTTCAAGAAAAGTGACTCTGAGCATGCAATGTTTACCATTATGGACGTGATTAAGGGTATAAGAATGAACGAGCAGACGCTCTTCGGGCGCAAAAGCAGGTGCAACAGCAGATATTCGCTGCTGCAGGTGTTCCAGCTTCTGTTGGTATGTCCTTGTTTCATGATTCGCAATCCTTTTAATATCTATGGTTCGCCATTAGGCGGCAAGCTTGGTTGTCGTAAAGATGTGTTCTATGAGTTCCTCAACGATGGCCGTACCGACTGGCGCAAGCTGATGTACCACCTCGTCTGCCAGCTTTGGACGAAGGTCCTCATTCGCAGTGACCATAAGTCTGACGACACGTGCCTGATGATTGATGACACGGACTTCCCCAAGACGGGTCGCCGCATGGAGAATATCGGCCGTGTCCACTCCCATCTTGAGCACCGCTGCATCCTCGGCTTCAAGGCCCTCTTTCTCGGCATTACTGACGGCATCAGCCAGATGCTGCTCGACTTCTGCATCCTTGGCGAGAAGGGCAGGAAGGGCAACTATGGGATGAGCCAGAAGGAACTTTCCAGAAGATACAGCATAGAGCGGGATGAGGACACGGCCATCAAGACCCGCCTTGACGAGTATTCGGTGAACAAGATAGACCTCACCATAGAGATGATCCGCAGGGCTATCAAGCATAAGATACGCTTCCGCTATGTACTGGCTGACAGTTGGTTCACATGTGCCAAGATCGTCAAGTTCATACGCTCCCGCCATGTCAAGTGCGACTATATCGGAATGATAAAGATCGGTGAGGAAGGAAAGACCAAGTACCACTTTGAACGCAAAGCTATCACGGCTCCTGCCATCATCAGGAAACTGAACAAGAGGGGTGAGAAGAGGTACAGCCGTAAGCTCAGATGCTGGTACGTGAGTGCCGATGTCGTTTTTGCAGACACGCATGTCAGGCTCTTCTTCATTCGTCGTAGCAAGCGGGGGACATGGAGCGGACTGCTCACGACTGACCTTTCGCTGGGATTCTTCGAGGCATACAGGATTTACTCCAGACGCTGGTCTCAGGAGGTCATCTTCAAGGAAAGCAAGGGACTGCTCGGACTGGGGAAATGCCAGTCTGCCAACTTCGCAGCACAGATTGCAAGCACATCCCTTGTGGCACTCCAGTACAACATCCTCTCTGCCGTGAAGCGATTCATGGACTACGAAACTATTGGCGAACTCTTCAGACAGGTGAACCAGGACAGCCACGAACTGACCATCAGCGAAAGAATCTGGCAGGCGATTCTTGAACTGGTGGCAGCCATCACCAAAGTCTTCTCCACCAGTGATGAAGAGGTCATGGATGCCTTGGTTAATGAATCTGAAGAGCTTGCTCATATCTGTGAATTATATCAATATAAAATGGCGAGTTAGGAACTCCCGAAACTTAAATTATCTAATGTTTGCTATCATATCTTGTCTGTCCTCTGTCGCTATACTGCCACAAAACGGATTCCGCCGGGGCTGCGCCGGAGGGCGATGATGAGGGCGCGATGCTTGTCGGCCCACCAGTCGCTCACGTTTCCCACGATGACCGCCGAGTCAATAATCTGCAAGGCCCGCTCCGGCTCGTAGTCATAGACCATCAGCGCCTTCTCTGCGGTATAGAGCGTGTCGGTTGGCAAATTACTGATTATCAACGTTTAAAGCATTCCAGTATTGTCAATGTCATAACCTCTATTTTATAGTTTTCGTTGGCAAAGTAACCAAATAAATGTGAGACCACCAAACGTTTCTGAAACTTTTTACTACACTTCCTGAAATTTTTATCTTTTCCAGATGTGGTTGACAACCGATTTGTTAAATGGGAGACAATACCCCACTCATCGTCCAACGCTTAGCCTACTGTTGTTTTAGATTTTCCAATAACGTGCCTTTATCATCAAATAACCTGCCTTTGCTGAGAAATAGCCGTGCGTTATTGAAAAAACAAGAAAACACCTACCCTCCTACCTGTGCATGCCTGAAACCCCGATAGACAGAGGGCTGACGATGAGGTAGGTGTTGGTCAAACACCTACCTAACATGTACCTCATTAAGTGAAGTGACACAGAAATAGGAGATCAAAATGGAAAGGTAGGTGTCAGGTAGGTGTTAGGTACATGTTGAAGCAACACCTACCTCTTGCAAATCACTCACTTATAGATGATTAACCCATGCACAGGTAGGTGTTAGGTGTTTTTGCGAAAAACCTTCTTTTCTCAAGAATCTTGGCACCCGGCAAGTCTTCCCAAAAGAGGCGGCGGCTCTCTTGTCTTTTGCCGTCGGCAAAGCAATGGATTGCCGTCACCTCTTTGATGCTTTGCCGTCACCTCTTTTGATCGGGGCTGAAAAACCGTGAGTTAACTCGATTCATCGATTGAGTTAACTCATTAGCCGTTTTGAGTTAACTCACGAGATTTTGACAGTTGTTTTCTGGGACGCGTTCTAAAACTTTCTACGACGGGAAGAAAAAAGTTTTAGGACGGGACGTAGAAATTTGGGAAAAAGTTTGGTGGTTTCACATATATTTATTTACTTTGCCATCGTCTTGCAGACTTCAGTCATGTCCTATGGGCAGTTTGGGGTGTTGCAGAGACTTGGATCCAGTTAGCCCGATGGGCACCTGTGGCAGTGGTTGCAGGGTGTCTGTCACCTTCGGGAGAGCGGGATTGACTTTACATCGATGGTTTGACGCTATCGCGGTGTGTGCCTCGTGAGGCATTGACTGCCATTCGTCAAAAAGGACGTTTACGAACGTTGATCTTCATGCTTTGAATCTGGTAAATTAAAAGTGTTATTTGAAGATGACGCAATCGGGACGTCCACGTGGGTGATTTATCCACAACTTGCTTCTATGCTATTATTGTATGGAGAACGACGACAATAGAAACTTGTTAAAATAACATGAGTGGATAGGACATTACATATAGAAGCGACATAAGAAGCGTTGACTTTTTGATTCTTGTTCCAAATATCGCCAATATAAAGAACTATCAAGATGAAAAAGAGTTGATGCTCGCGTTTAGGCGCGAGCTGATACTTGTATTTGATAGTTGGGCGTTTGGCGATGCCTTTGGAACAGATGCAGAGAATCAGTTTCGCGCCATTTCTATGCCCAATCAGGACAGTTTAATGACCTTGACCGTCATATCTCCGCAAAACCAGCGTATGTAATAAAAGATAACATCAAATTGGAAAAAGACAAATGAGAAAGCAAACATTCATCAACATTATCTTCGCCATCGTTGCAATACTCTTCGGCGGTCCATCTGTTCACGCCGACATCATAAAAGGGCGCGTTGTAGATGCTGAGACAAAGGAACCGTTGCCTGATGCCTCTGTGACGCTGACGCAGAAATACGACATGGGGTCATCAACGGCATGGGGCAAGGCCGACTCATTGGGCGTGTTCTATCTGCATGCCGATGGGAAGTGTACCATCGAGGCATCGATGCTTGGCTACTACTCGAAGTCGAAGACGGTATTGGCTTTCAGTGACAGTCGAAAAGACACGCTTGACATCGGCGATATTGAGCTAAAAATGTCGCCGCAGATGCTGAAGATGGTAGAGGTGACGGGACGCGCCCGCCGCTTCACCGTGCGAGGCGACACCATTGTGTTCCATCCCGAGGCGTTCCACCTGCAAGAGGGCGCTCGCCTTGACGAACTTATCAGGAAACTGCCGGGCGTGGAGGTTGATAACGAAGGAAGGATGTCGTGGAACGGCAAGCCCATCCGTCTGACCATGGACGGCGAGAGCATGCTGGGCGGCGCCCAGCTGATGAGTCAGCTGCCCGCCGAGGCTGTGCAGGACATCAAGGCGTACAACAAGGCATCGGAGTTCTCGGAACGCACGGGCAAGGACGACGGCACGCAGGACATGGTGCTCGACCTCACCATCAAGCCCGGCTTCCTTGACCGCTGGTATGGCGACGTGACGGCGGGCTACCAGACGCCGGAGTACTACGAGGGCGAGCTGACGATGAACCGCCTCTCGAAGACCGACCCCGTGATGGTGTTCGCCAATGCCAACAACATAGACAAGCGTTTACGCAAGAGAATGAACGGATGGAGCGGCAGCTGGGGCAGCGGCTACGGACAGGAGCAGGGCGGTGCTGCCGGCTATCAACACAAGTGGAACAAGAAGGAGGGCACGCAGGAGATGAAAAGCCAGTATAGCATCACGGGCCGCCTGGTGCATGATGACAACTGGGACACATCGCACGAAGAGACAGAGAACTATCTGCCAAATACTGCCGCCACGCTCACCAGCAGCGAGCAGTATTATCGAAGTCACAAGCTGAACCCCAATTTGAACCTCGACCTGCGCTGGGCCAGAGACTCGCTGAACACATTCAGCCTCCGTGCCACCGTAGACCACAACAAGAGGCATTCGCACAGTCGCCAGACTATAGAGCAGAGCGAAGCCCAAGGCTCCGATGTCCCCTATGCAGCGACACTGTCGCAACTCAACAGCACTCATAACGAAGGCCACTCTACCGAACTCAGCACCTCCGCTGGCTGGGAGCACTACGTGAAGGACGGCTCGCTCGGAGCCAGCATCTCGCTGAACTACAGCGACAGCAAGACCGACAGTTGGACCGACCGCACCGTCACCTCGCATGTCGCCTCGCTCGCGTCTTCCCAATTGAGTCAGTTCTTCACTTCGCCCAACTCCCGCCTGTCCGTGGATGCAGAAGTCCATCACGCCCGCTGGCTCACGAAGAAATGGATGATGGCTGCGCAATACAAATATCATAAGGGCAGCAACCATGAAGACCGCGAATTCTTGACCAACGATATAGCCGACGCAGCCAATAGCTACCGTAACAGACTCTCCAACAACAACCACATCTTGCGCATCGACCAGACCGTCAACCTTGCGCCCTTACAACTCATGCCAAGCGTCTCCGTCAATTGGAGACGCGAACATCAGGACTATCGGCGCGGACTGCTTGACACCGCCGCCGTGCGCCACTCCTTCCTCGTTGACCCGTCGATTCGTGCCACGCTGAAACTCAGCAAGACCGTCGGTTTCGAAATGAACTACAGCTTCCGTACCAGTCGGCCGCAAATCCTACAGACCATCGGCTACCGCGACCTCACCGACCCGCTCTACATCACCGAGGGAAACCCCAGCCTGAAAGATACGCATAGCCACAACGTAAAAATCGCGTACAACATGGTGCTCGCCCGCAGCCAGACATCGCTCAGTGCCAGCGTAGCCTATAGTACCAGCGACCGCGACCATGTGACGGCTCTCAGCTATAATCCATCTACTGCCGTCTATGTCAGTCGTACGGAAAATATACGAGGCAGCTACACATGGGAATATCGTATCAATATAGACCAAGCCCTCGGCGAAATGTTCCGCTTGGAGAACGACTTCCGACTCAACACTGGGCAGCACTACGGCTACCTGACTCTGCGACCCACGCAGACCGAGCGAACGTTGAACCGCCAGACCAACTTTCACCCAAAAGACAAGATCACCCTGTCTTATGACAAGAACTGGCTCAAGGCATCCGTGTTCGCCAAGATTGAGGCCGACCGTCTGCGCTTCTCTGCTTCGCCTGAGCAGAACACCACACTGTGGGACAACAGCTTCGGCTTCAACGGCGAGGCAACATGGGGTAAGTTTGTCTTCGAGACCGACCTCACCGAGACCACGCGCAGAGGTTATGCGGCTCGGTCGATGAACCGCAACCTGCTGCTTTGGAACGCCGCCGTGACATGGAAGATACTGAAGAACAAGGCTCGCCTGAAACTGGAGTTCGAGGACATCCTGAACAAACAGGACAACTACCGCAGCGAACGCTCCGCCTATCAGCACAGCACCTCGTGGGAGGACTTCCGCCATCACTACGTCAACATCAGCTTCACATATCACTTGGATGCGAAGAAAAAGGATTAGCACACTGGTTCTTATGAGCGTATCTTCCCATTTGTATCTGTATCGACCAACGAGTGGGTATTCATATCATTAAGAAACAAACTCTTCCAATATATTACATGGCATAGACGAGACTTCCCTGCAAGGCGAGTTGTACATCATTGTCCACAACAAGGATGCCCATGGTCGCAAGGGAGCAATCATTGCGATTGTCAAGTGAACGAACCCTGCAGATGTGCTGACTGAGGATAAGCGGAGAATGGTTGAGAACATCACGATGGACCTTTCTGATTGCATGCGTGCCATAGGAAGAGAAGCATTTCCTAAAGCCACAGTTATCCGTGATTACTTCCATGTTGTCAAGCGAGGCGGCGAAGGATGCGAGGAGATACGTCTGCGCCTGAAACAAGAGGCTGTAAAGGAACTGAACAGGCAGAAGGCTGAGTTCCGCAAATATCTTGAAGGACTGGCTGCGCAGAGAAAGTCTTATCGAAAAAGAATGAAAGAAAGACACGGAAAAAAGTAGAAGAAAAGCAGCTGCGCTATTTTCCCGACTCTGATCCGCGCGTGGCGGTGAACCATCTGGTGAGATCTCATCGTTTCTGGAAGAACTCCTGAGGACCAGTGGTGTAAAGGTTGTCGAAGTGGGCGGAATTCACGATATGGACGTGCGAGCCCAGGGTGCGGTGGGCGCAGTAGAGGTAGAGGTCGCGATAGGTGGTCGATGGCGATGCCGTGAGGTGTGTGATGAGGTTGTGGCTAAAGCGGTCGCAGCGCCACACGCCGAGTGAAGAACTCCAGTTGTCGGCAAAGGACTGCTCGTAGGAGCCGGCGCTCGACATGGCCAATACCCCCGTGATGCCAATCAACGGTGTGATGACAGCCTCAGAGAAGCATGGCTCTGTGAGGATGAGCATCTTGCGATAGAGACGTTGCTGCTGCATCTGGCTGATGGTCTGTTGGAGAAGATCGGCAGTCATGCCTTGTCCGATGTCGGCATGGCACCAAGCCAGTTCGTCAGCCCCGTTGGAGGCACGGTTGTGGCCGTGTCCACTCCAGAAGAGTAATACGTTCTGTCCTGCATCCTTTGGCAGCACGACAGGTGTGGTGGCTGTCTTATTGCCCAGCAAGATGTTGCTGATATCAGCAGGGCTGAGTGCGACGTTGTCATAGTCGATGACGGTGTTTGCCAGTAGGTCGGGTCCGTCGTCGGCAGCGCGGATGATGCCTGCCTCGGTGTTCTTCTTGTCGTTGGCCAGTGCCTTGTCTATGATGATGATGATGTGGTCGTCGTCATATCCGTTCTTGCGCAGCAGCTGATACATGCTGAGCACATCGGCCTGATGGCGGTAGTTGTTCCAGCCGTTGCTGCCCTGAACCAACAGGGCATACTGGTCGGTGAGAGCAGGATAGGTGATGCCAGTCTCCTTGTTCTCTGCCACGTCGGCAAAGGCTTCCTCCGCGTTCTCTACCAGCCAGTTCCAGGCGGCCATCGTCGAACTGGTTCGGTGGGAGCCGTCGCTGCTCAGATAGTTGCGATGCTCTATCCTGCCGTTCTGGATTTGCCAGTGTACGTAGGTGGTGCTGACTGCCGAGGTGTAGTTTTCGCTGTCGAAGCAGATGTCGCCAGAGGCACCCTTGAAGCTCATCAGCTGCCCTTGCTCCAGAGCTTTCAGGTAGAGCTGCATGGATGTGGCACTCCAAGCTGCACCGCCCAATTGCCGGTCATGCGGGGTGGTGATTTTGACGATGGCGTCGTTAAGTGAAGAGTGAAGAGTGAAGAGTGAAGAGTGGAGAGTGGAGAGTGAAGAATCTGCTTCCGTTGTGGGGTTGTGCTCCACATAGCTGGCGGCGAAGGCGGCCAGCATCAGGGCATCGTAGAACTTGCACTCGGCAAAGGTGGGCTTGGTGCCGAATATCACCTCGTAGCTCTTCTCAAAGCCCGTTGTTGGGTCGGCGTAGGGCGAGAATCCCTGATAATACTGGATGATGTCGGCGCCTTCCGTGCCAAGGGCATCGATGCTCTCCTGCATCAGGTTGGTGAAGGCGAAGTATATGCGTCCCCAGCCCTCCAGTATTTCCTGGATATCCTCTTTGCTTTCTTGATAGAACTGACCATTGGGGTCTATCTCCCACCAGTCCATGCGCAACCGAGCCATGTCGTAAAGCTGCTGTATGGTTTCGATGATACAGAAATTGCCAATGCTGAGACTGCCGAAGGTGGGCAATTGGTTCAGCTCGTCATAATAGTCCTTCATACGGCGCCGCAGGTCGGCATCATCGGTGTACTGTTCGTTGTGTGAGAAAGGTATGCCCATCTCTTCTGCCTGATATGGTCCCCAGTCGAAGAACGTACGTCCATAACTATCGCTGGGCGAGAACATGGCAGCAGGAGTGCTGGTTTTAGGTTGATAGTCAAGAGTCCTCACAAACGAGGCATACATATTCATCAGTACTTCGCAAAAGGTGACATCTGTCTCGGTGAGTGCCCAGAGGAACGGTCGTTTGTTCTTCACGCCTGCGGTGCCTACGGCGAAGCGGCGTATGACCTCCTCGCTGGTGGCTGTGGGTGCGATGACGGGCTTCTGCGTTTCCTGACATGCAGGTGCCAGCAGGGCTACGCCGTCATTGCTGAATGGCCCTATAACAGCCATTACATCCTCCCGATCGGCCAAGGTCTGGCCAAGCAGCTGAAGGTCTTCGGTCAGCTCATCGTGCCACTCCAGCTTCAGGCTAATGCAAAGTGTGTCGTGCAGCTGTGCCTGGTGCAGGTTGTCGAGAAACCACTGAGCCGTGCGCTCAAACCGAGCCTTCGTAGCTGCGTCGGCACTGGTGGGCGCCACCACTGCCACCGTCTTCTCCACCCATCGCCGCGACTGCTGATAGACGATAGTATCGGCTTCCTGACTACAGGAAGTGAAGAGTGAAGAGTGAAGAGTGAAGAATGCTGCGTACAGCAACATCTTACATCCCACATCTGCCATCTTACTTCTTCTTCTCATGCTCTTCCTCCTTTCTCACGGCCTCTTCGTGAATAGCCTGCTTCATTTCCTCTGTCAGTGTAGGCACCGTGGTGCCCTGATAGCCCTGGGGAATCCAGATGATGATCGGGCGGCTGATGATGACCTCTGTATAGCCAGAAGCCAAGCCCAACGACTGATGCTTGGGAATGCCTTTGCCCGAAAGCCACTGGCGTATGCAGGTGTCCATAGTGCGCCTGATGTGCTTTACAACAGAGTAAACAGAATGATAGCTGTCGTAGAAATAGTCGATGCCCACCAGAGCGAACGATACCAGATTGTTCAGGCGGGCAAAGGTATTGAAAGCACCGCCGCACACAGGCACGATTTCATCATATTTCTCTGCTTTCCATTGCCACATCAGGCGGAGAGCCGTGCTGTCGGCAATGCTAAAGCCGCCCTGACCTGTCTCGTCGAGCCATGTAATGCCCAGCTTCGTATACTTCTTCTGTTTTTCACTCAACAGTCGCATCCCGGCCTCAAAACCATCCTGAAAGCCTTGCAGTGCTTCGACTACGGCCTCCGTCTGCCGGTTGGCGCCCACAAGCATCACATTTGGATACTCAGTCTCGGCCTCGATTCTGCCCGCTTCGTACATAGCCCCGTAGTAGGGCATGAAGAGCGTCGAGCCTTTGCCTTCTAAAGGCACACGTGTCTCCAGATAGAGCAGGTCGGCATGGGGATTACTCTCCAGTCGCTTGTTGTTGCTACGTATGAACTCATCGTAACTCGTGCCGGCGATGATGAACAGCCGCCTGACGGAGTCGCGGGCCGACTCCATCTGGCTGAACATCATCTCCAGATACTGCAGTCCCTCGTCGTGTGAACGTGGTGAATGCTGCATGGTGCGTAGCCCCAGCTCCAAGGCCGTGCGCTCCACACCCTCATAGATGAGGTCGTTGTAGGAGCGGTCGCCCAAGGCGTCTTTTCCGTAAATCACTGTGACGATCGGTGCCGTCGAGGCTTTCGGCTCGTCCGGGTCGGGTTGGTAGATGGTGTCGCCGTCCTTGCTGCAGGCGGCGAGCAAGGCCAAGATGGCCATCATCAAGAGGAAGATCTTCTTATTCATTATATTATTTAATATGTATCTGACTGAATTTAAATTACTTATAGTTTTCGGTTTGGGTTGTGAAGCCTTTGGCTTCATGCATGATTGATAGGTATAGCCGTATTCG
>JAEEGK010032476.1_pt1 | contig 10211 bp, 10 predicted proteins | sample 8958771 | NCBI WGS metagenome assembly JAEEGK01 (sample SAMN16246547, study PRJNA631951) | gut metagenome | biome: gut microbiome; feature: rumen; material: SC-attached | host: Bos | place: Iran: Karaj | collected 2018-10 | reverse complement strand
ACCTCACGCCATGCTCCTTGCACGTCGCCACGATATTGTCCAAATCCTCCTCGGTGAAATTGACCGTTGACTTAGCCCTCATGTTGAGGATTCCAAGCCCGAAATACACCGACTGCGCCCCGGCGTTGATTGCCGCCGCAAGCGTCTCATAACTCCCCACGGGAGACATTACTTCTATCATTTCTTTAATGCATAATGCATAATGCATAATGCATAATTGCCATTCGGCAGCATACACTAAACACTATGCTAAATTGAATTCTTGATTTATAATTCACAATTCATAATTGCCATTCTGCGGATGCCCGATTATGCATTATGAATTATGCATTGCCATTAATTGTGCATAGACAAAAGCCACAGCAGCACCGCCGTGAATATTCCGCAGCGGACAAAGAGGCCTGTGGTGCGTTCCTTGACCTTCATCTTGAATCTCAACAGCAGCAACGCCACTATTGATACCGCCAAAAATATCAGCGTGGCGATGATGAGTTTGTGGACGTCCACATTCTCGTCAAAACTGAATACCGACATTGTGGTAAGGCAGCCCAATACAAACGAAATATATACCACGCGCCTGACCACTATCCTCAGCCCCGCCACTTTGCCCTCGAAGGGGCGCAACGCCATAATAAAATACAGCAACGCCAATAATATCAGCGAGCCTTGGATGCATTTGAGCGAGTAGGGGACGGTGTTTATCATCAATATCGTCGATGCAAGGAATACAAGGATCAATATCGTTTCCAGTATGTCGAACTTATCTTCGACGAAAGTGATTAGTTTTGACTTGTACATGATTCTTAAGGTTTTGTGGTTGGTTTTGCTATGTCTTGTTGGCGTTGATTAAAAGTCGTAATAAAAATTCTGCGGGCAGAGCGACATTCCGATTACGAGCATATTGTTTCTGTAGTCATAATTGGCAAAATCCACATCGCGGCTCTGCATCGTCAGATAGACGTTCCACTTGGTCTTGCGGTTGAGCATATAGCGGAGTGTCAATGACTTGCGGTCGCTGTACTGCGTGTGCTGCCACAGACCTTCCAATGCTACGCGCTTGTATTCGAGTTCGGTGGAGATGAAAATCTCGTCGATGTCGTTTCTTACTACGTTGAGCGTCGTGAGCGGGTAGCCATAATTCCAAAAATCGGAACTCAGCCTGCCGTCGGAGATGATGGAACTCGTGTACTCCATCTGCAAATGGCTTTTCAATCCGTTGACGTTGCCAAATGTCATATCAAACCAATGCAGACCCAATTGGTATCCGCGGAAATCCTTGGTGCTGATGGCTCTGTTTTTGCCCTGATAATTGTACTGTCCGTAAAGTTTGATGTATTTTATGGGCGTATAGTTGACATCAAAGCCAATCTGCACGCGGTTGTCGTCGTTGAAACCATACGATGCGAGCGGCAGACCTATCACCGGCACAAAAAGCATTGCATTCGGGCTGTATTTATAGACTCCGTCCTTGTCGGTGTTTTTCCACATAACGCCTTCTACGATAGAGAGTTCGAGTTGATTGTTGGGTTTCCATCCCGCCACGTGGTAACTTGCATATTTATAATGGCTCTCGCCGGTTTCGTGCGTGGAGAAATAGCTCCAATGGTCTGACTGCATATATCCCCAAAGCACGTAATAATAGAATTTGCCGAAGTTCAAGTCGGTGCGCAGGAAGGGATAATTGAAGCTCAAATCGCTCAATATCACCGACCTGTAACCCGAGCCGATGGAGTTTTTGCCGTTGCCGAGGGTGATGGTGAGATGCTTATTGACATTGACGGAAAGATGCCCGAACACTATCGCCCAGTCCTTGCCGTCGTCCTTGAAAGCCTTGCCGAAGCCCTGACCCGGTATGCCGCGCATCACGTTGATGATGCTGTCTTCGTAACGGGTGTAGCGCGCTTGGTTTTCGTAAAACTCTGTATTGAAGTAAATCTTCTTGCCAAGCCGTCCAAATGCCTCAAAACCACGAGTATTAAGGAAATAAAACTTGTCGCCGTCATTGTCGGCATTTGGGTAAACGCGCTTATAATACGCAAGCTCCGTCTCCTTGTCGTTGCGGAGGTAGGTGCGCTGGAAGTGGAAGATTGGGTTGACGGTGATGGCGTGTACGTCGCTCGAAAATTGTAGGAAGTCGTCGTCAAAAAAATGCGTCTTGAGCCATTGACCGGTCGTAAGAGGTTCTTTCTCAATTGGCAACGACTCGTCAGACGGAATGAGGACGGGTTTCACAGCCGAGAATGGCGCGTCGTCCGATTCGTCGGCGGCAATATCCGCCTGCATGTCGAGGTCGTACATACGTCCCAATGGCTGAAAATACCGCTCCTGTGCGCCTGCAGCGAAGCCCGCCGCCGTGATTATCAGCGTCAAAATTATTTTGGATAGTTTCATGATATGCGTTTTGTCTTAAAAATCAGGCAAAATTAGCAAAAAAAACGGAATATTCGACAATTACGCAAAAATAATTAATGTGGAGACCACGGTTATAGAAATCGCCGTGTGTAGAGACGATGTGCACATCGTCTCTACGCCTCACATCGTTCATTCAGTTTTAAACCAATCCCCATCTTTTGCGTCAATATTGTTACAACAATTAAAAACCCAATATTAATATGATAGACTTCAATTATTATACGCCGACGGAAGTGGTGTTCGGCAAGGAATCGGAGGAGAAGGTCGCCAAGATGGTCAAGAAATATGGCGGCAAGAAGGTGCTGGTGCATTACGGCGGCAAGAGTGCGCAGAAGTCGGGATTGCTCGACAAGGTCTGCAACCTCCTGAAAGCCGAGGGCGTCAATTTCGTAACGCTCGGCGGCGTGGTGCCAAATCCACGTCTCAGCAAGGTGCACGAGGGCATCGACCTCTGCCGCAAGGAAGGCGTTGACTTCATCCTCGCGGTAGGTGGCGGCAGCGTCATCGATTCAGGCAAGGCGATTGCATACGGCATCGGCTACGATGGCGACGTCTGGGATTTTTATACCGGCAAGGCGCAGGCAACATCCTTTGTGCCGCTCGGTGCTGTGCTCACAATACCGGCTGCGGGCAGCGAGATGAGCGATTCGAGCGTCATCACCAACGAAGACGGCGACGTAAAGCGTGGCTACAACAACGACATCTGTCGTCCAAAGTTTGCGATAATGAATCCCGAGCGTTCCTACACGCTTCCGCCATATCAGACTGCGGCTGGCGTTACCGACATAATGATGCACACGATGGAGCGTTATTTTTCGCACGACGTCGATATGACCCTTTCCGACAATATGGCTGAGGGACTCCTGCGCACCGCCAAGGAATGTGTTTTTGCAGTGCTCAAAAATCCCGAAGATTACCGCAACCGTGCGCAGATAATGTGGGCGGGAAGCCTTGCGCACAACGGACTCACCGGCTGCGGACGTGTCGGCGACTGGGCTACACACCAGATAGGACACGAATTGAGCGCATTGTTTGACGCCACACACGGCGCCGCACTCGCTGCAATCTGGCCGAGCTGGGCACGTTACGTGATGAAGGAAGACGTGTCGAGATTTGTGCGTTTTGCCGTCAATGTAATGGACGTTCCCAACGACTACTCCGACCCGGAAGGCACTGCAATCAAGGGCGTTGAGGCTATGGAGCGTTTCTATCACGCAATCGGAATGCCCATCAACATCCCCGAACTCATCGGCCGCAAGGTCACCGAAGATGAAATCAAGGAGATGGCACGCAAGTGCACCCGCGATTACACAGTGACGCAGGGCAAATTCAAGGTGTTGGCAGCCGACGACATCGCCAACATTTACAGGATGGCGAATTGACAAGCACCAAATCAGCAATAATTATATATAAAGACGATAAGCGGGGGATGCAAGTGTCCTCCGCTTATTTGTTTGTGGTGGGTGATGTTTTTTATTGATGACAATTATCCATAAATCTCCTTCCTCGACATCCTGTGCTTGCCGCCGTCCTCAAAGCATATCGAGAGGTAGCTCTCGTACCGCGAAAATTCTATCTCGCCATTTTCGACGGCTTCTTTGACGGCGCAGCCGGGTTCGTTGGTGTGGGTGCAATTGTAAAAGCGGCATTCGCTCAGCCTGCTGAAAAATTCGGGGAAATTGTGGGCTACATCCTCGTTGGTAAGACCCGCAGTGCCAAAACTCCTGATGCCCGGCGTATCCACCACGTATCCGCCAAAATCCAACGGAAACATTTCTGCAAATGTTGTAGTGTGCTTGCCGTCCAAGTGCGCCGACGAAATTTCGCCCGTGCGGAGGTTGAGTCCGGGGTTGATGGTATTGATGAGGGTCGATTTGCCTGTGCCGGAGCGTCCTGAAAGCAATGTGGTCTTGTCGCGCAGGAGGTCGCGGAGGGTGTCGATGCCTTCGCCCGTTACCGACGACGTGCAGTGGCACTTGTAGCCGATTTTTGTATAGAGGTCAATTCTACGCTGCAACTCTTCCGCGATGCCCTCGTCCTTGCAGAGGTCGCATTTGTTGAAGACGATGATGGGCGGCACTTTGTATGCCTCCGCCGACACGAGGAATCTGTCGATGAACTCCAACGGAGTTTCGGGCATTATCAATGTCGTAACTATCAGGCATTGGTCGATGTTGGCGGCTATCACCTGCGACTGACGGCTCAGGTTGGTGGCGCGGCGGACAATGCAGTTTTGACGTTTTTGTATGTTGGAGATGACGCCCACCTTGTCGTCGCTGTCCATAGAGAAGTCCACGACGTCGCCCACGGCTACGGGGTTGGTGCTCTTGTTGCCGTCGAGCCTCAGCCTGCCGCGTATCTTGCAGGGGATTATTGCGCCGTCGTCGCTATTGCGGACGAGGTAGTTGCTGCCGGTGGATTTTATTACTGTGCCTGTCATATTACCTAAAATATTTCAATTCCCACGGGGCAGTGGTCGCTGAACCTCAATTCGGGACGGATGAAGGCGGAGTGGAGTTGGTCTTTGAGGTTGTAGGTCACCATATTGTAGTCGATGCGCCAACCGAGGTTTTTCTGATAGCTGCCGCCACGGTACGACCACCACGAGTATTGCTTGGGCGTGTCGTTGAATTCGCGGAAGCTGTCAACGTAGCCCAAATCCACAAACCTTTGGAACCATTCGCGCTCCTCGGGCAGGAATCCCGACACGTCCTCGTGCTTCTCGGGGTTGTTGATGTCTATCCAAAGGCGGCAGATGTTGAAGTCGCCGTTGATGATGAGCTTCGGAAAGTCCTTGCGAAGGTTTTCCACGTATTCGGTGAAGTCTTCGAGCCACTGCATCTTGAACGCCTGACGCTCGTCGCCGCTTGTGCCCGAGGGGTGATAGACCGAAATCACCGAAAATCCGTCGTAGTCAGCCCTGATGACGCGGCCCTCCTCGTCGTACTTCTCGATGCCCATGCCGTATTCCACGTGCTTAGGTTCTGTCTTGGTGACGATTCCCGTGCCCGAATAGCCTTTTTTCTGCGCCGAAAACCAATAGCACTTGTAGCCCAATCGCTTGAACTCCACTTCGTCTATCTGTTCGGGTTGCGCCTTGGTTTCCTGAATGCAGAGGATGTCGGGGTTTTCTTGTTTGAGCCAATTGTAAAGGCCTTTTGTGACGGCGGCGCGTATGCCGTTGAGGTTGTAGGATATAATTTTCATTCGCTGAATTGTGTTTGTCTGTTGCTTGTCTTGAATAAGTTGGTGATTTTTGACAGCATATCCACCTTGTAGCGGCAGTATGCGTATTTCTTGAAGCCCATCTTTTCGAGGGCCTGCGGCGGGATGCCGCATTTTTGGGAGTCGATGACGAGGATGCCCGGCTTGTGCGCGAAATACTTGTTGACGATGTGCGAGAGCAACAATATCCGCCCGTAGCTTGAGTCGGTGGGCATATTGGCTGTACCAAAAAAGGGCACGAAGATGTAGCTGTCGCCAAATACCACCAACGCCGAACCCCTCGGCGACACATTGCGCTCCAAGAGTTCGGTGTAACAGCCGAACCTGTGCTCCACAGCCTTGTTGGCCAAGTTTTTGAGCATCATCGCGGTCTTGAAGGAGAGCGATTTGTCGATGTCCATAAAATCGCTGTATATCACCGCCTTGACGGTGTTCATAATGTGGTCGCGGCAGGTGTATCGGTTGTAATTGACCGTGCCAACGAGTCCCTGAACATCGATGTTGGATATGCCTTTGAAGGTGTCCAACTGATAGATGTATTCCTTTGAAAGACGGCCGTTAACCTCCACGTTGTCAAAGAAATACTTATCCAATGTAATGTTGACGTACTTGAAATTTTGGTCGATGAAGTCGATGAAGCCCTGGCAGATTTTGGGAGTCAGGTTGTCTTTGCTGTAAATGCCCGTCCAAAGCATTCCGTAAGGCAGGTACATCCTGTCGGCGTCGCGGAATACGGGCATCACCGCGTCATAATTGCCCATCACGATGCCGTCCCACGCGAGCGAAATGTTGTTCAAGTACCACACGTGACCGAACACGCAGGCATTGAGGGAATTGCCGACGCAATTCTCCCACTTGTCGAAGTCGATGTCCTTATGATGGCAGTACTTGATGCTCACGATGTATCACTTTTATGATGCGCAAAGATAATATTTTTCGCGGAAAAATCTACTATTCTTTTTTATTTTAACAACGAATTAAACGAAATAAACGAATCTGCCCAATCGTAGAGCCGATGTGCACATCGGCTCTACACGAATATAACGAATACAAATTAACTGTTAATCTTTGTATCTTTCTTTAATTATTCTCATTACTTCTTTATCATCCTTGTACATACCGTTTTGTATCTGCCAATAGCCTGCCATTGCGCGTGCAATGAGGTGTTCCTTGTTGACGCACACGTATTCATACTTGGCATCCTCTTCCTCATCGTCGATTGTCGGCGCGGGGGCTTTGGATGGTTTGGTAGACGGCATATATTCGTCAAGGTTTATGTTGGGTTCTTTCATCATTGTCTTAATCTTTAGTGTAACATTGCGCAAATATAATAAGGTTTTTGAAATTAAACAATTACAATGAATTAAATTTTTGCCAGCCGTAGCCGTAGAGACGATGTGCACATCGTCTCTACACGAAATATAACGAACACACAACTATGCCGCCGTCACAGCAGTCTTTCTTCGACGAAACTGTAATACGTGTCGCCGGCGATGATGATGTGCTCAACGACGGAGATGTTGATTTTTGCCAATACGTCCTTGATGCTCTGTGTGAGGTTGATGTCTTCCTTGGACGGCAGGAGTGTGCCGCCGGGGTGGTTGTGACAGAGGATGATGCGGGAGGCGTTGCAATTGATGGCATTGAGGATGAGCTTGCGGAAGTCAACAATGACGTTGCCCGCATTGCCATCACCAACCTTTGCCGTGGAAAGCAACATCCCCGAATTGTTGGTGAACAATGCCCAAAACTCCTCCACCGCCTTGCATTTGAGAAATTGCAGATAGTTGTACGCCTCCTGTGGCGAATTGATCTTGACCCTTTCGCCGAGGTTGGCTATGTGTATGCGCCTGCCGAGTTCAGCCGCCGCCTTTATGATGCAAGCCTTAGCGGGACCGATGCCGTCAACAGTCTGATAACTTTCCATAGAATTGCGCACGAGCGACACGAGGTTGTTGTCGCAGGTACGCATCACCTCTTCGCCGAGCTGCACCGCCGACTTGTCCCGTGTGCCGTTCACAATTAATATAGCCAACAATTCCGCCACAGAGCACGTCTCCGCGCCGTGGTGCATAAGTTTCTCGCGAGGCTTGTCGTCTTCATTCCAATCTTTGATGGGCATATCGATACGTTTTTGATGAAAAAATTTTGCATAAAGGTAATGATTTTTTTGGAATATAACGACAAAAAAAATATTTTTGCGTATTATTAACACCAACTATCGCTTGCTATGAACAGACAACAATACGCCTACGAATATCCGCACGCCGCCGTCGCAGCTGACTGCGCGGTGTTTGGCTTTGACGGGCAAAATATCAAGATACTTCTCATCAAACGCGGCATAGAGCCTTACAAGGGGCTTTGGGCGCTGCCGGGCGGCTTTATGCGCATGAACGAGACCACCGACGAGTGCATCCGCCGCGAACTTCGCGAGGAGACTTCGTTTCTGCCGTCGGTCATCGAACAATTTGCCGTATTCTCAGCCCTTGACCGCGATCCGAGGGAGCGCGTGGTGTCGGTGGCGTATTATTCGCTCGTCAGGCAGTCGGAGGTTGTGGGCGGCGACGATGCGAGCGATGCGCGTTGGTTTGCATTAAGTGCGCTGCCTGAGCTTGCCTTCGACCATAAGGAGATACTCGCCAAGGCGTTGCAGACATTGCGGGAGAAGATACATTTTGAGCCGATAGGTTTTGACCTGATGGACAGCCGCTTTACCATACCTGACTTGCAGCGATTGTACGAGGCTATTTTGGGCGTCAGGTTCGACCGTAGGAATTTTATGAAGAAGATTCTGCAATCGGGCGTCATCTCCGAATGCAACGGAGGCATTGCCGCACCCGCCTCCCGTCACGCCGGCCGCACGCCAAAGAGTTACACTTTCAATAAGGATGTCTATGAGACAATGAAGGGCAGCGGACGTTTCAAGATGGAATTTTGAAACAGCCGTTGCCCTCGATTTCGATTGATACTTGATTATTGCTTTACCAATGTCTTGCCGTCAAATTTGTACTTGACGGGTTTAATTGCGGCCCACAATTCTTCGGAGATTTCGGTGGAAGCCGGGCGGATTTCGATTATGCCGTCGTTGTCATAGTTGATGTCGAGGCTCTTCAAATCTTTGTTCGGCTTGGGGTAGTCCTGTTTGATCCACTTGAGGTCTTCCTTGAACGGCGTGGTGTTGACGCCCTGGAAGTATTCGTCGAAAGCAGGGAATTTGATGGGGTTTCCGATTTGGGTGAGCTGGTCGTTGCTGTAATTGTAGCATCTTGTCAGATTGGTCGCTCCGCCGTCGCAGCCTGCGTCTGTCATGAAAAATACGAAGTACGAATCGCCTTCGTCCATCTTGTAGCAACGCACCGACGCCCGGTAATAGCAGTCTGACTGGTGCATGATGCTTATCTCAAGCGGCGAAGTGTATTCGTCGAAAGTGCGCTGTTGGGTGGTCGCCTGGTTGTATTCTGCCGTCGTGATTGAAAATTCGTTTTTGTTGAGTTCGAGCAGCTTCTTGTCGATGAGTTTGAGCACGTTTTGGGCGACGTCCACCTGAGGCTCGTCCTTCTTCTGCTCGGGTTCGGTTTGTTGCGGCTGTTCGGTGACTGTGGTCTGCTTGACGGTGTCGGCGGCGGGTTTTTGCGTTTCGGTGGTTGGATGGGTCTGCGCCGTCTGTTGCTGGCTGCCGCCCGATGTGCATGCCGCGAGTGTGGCGCACAGGGCAAGGGCGATGATTTGTTTTGTATTCATAATGTTTGGTATTGGTTAATGATGTTGATGTCAATTGTAATTAATTGTTATTGTGATTGCAATTCCACCACAGACAGTATCTTGTCTGCCGCGCCGAGGTTTTTCTCCACATATTCGCGTGAAACTTGTCCGGCGCGTTTGAGGAGTACGGAGTCGGAGAGGTAGCGGTCGAGCACCGAGTAGAGTTCCTCCTCGTTTCTTACTGTTGCCGCCGCGCCGAGCGACACGAGGTCAACAGCCTCCTTGAACCTTTTGTAATTGGTACCAAAAGCCACTGGTATCGAATAACTTACAGCCTCCAATATATTGTGGATGCCCGAGCCGAAGCCACCGCCCACGTATGCTATCTCGGCGTATTTGTAGAGCGATGACAACATTCCGAAATTGTCGATAATCAGCACTTTGCGGTCTGCCACCGTATTGCCGTCAGCCTTGGAAAAACGGATGCTGAGTATGTCGCCGAGCATCTTTTCGATGGCGGCGAGGTGTCCTTCGTGGATTTCGTGGGGGGCGATGATGAGCTTGACGTTGTGCTTGCCTTCGAGACGGCGGAGCGCGCCAAAAATGATGTTTTCGTCTGGCGGCCAGGATGATCCGGCGACGATGACGCGGGATTCGCCCACAAAATTGTCAACAACGGGTATCGGCTTGGCGTTGCGGGTGATTTCGCATACGCGGTCAAACCTTGTGTCGCCGGCAATGGTAACATTCTCAATGCCAATGTTTTTGAGGAGCTTGACAGAATTGTCGTCCTGCACGAAGATGTGTGTGAAAAAGCTGAGGACTTTCCTGTATTTTTTGCCGTACCAGCGGAAAAACACCTGTCCCTCCCT
>JAEEGK010032475.1_pt1 | contig 10211 bp, 9 predicted proteins | sample 8958771 | NCBI WGS metagenome assembly JAEEGK01 (sample SAMN16246547, study PRJNA631951) | gut metagenome | biome: gut microbiome; feature: rumen; material: SC-attached | host: Bos | place: Iran: Karaj | collected 2018-10 | reverse complement strand
AGGTCGCAGGCACCGCCCCACACGCTGCCGTTGACGCAGGCGATGACGGGGATGGGCGTCTCCTGGACACAGCGCAAGAGCTTCTCCATGGGGACGTCGTAGGCCAGGGGGTCTTCGCCGTTCTGCGGCAACTCGCGAATGTCGTGGCCGGCGCTCCAGACGCCTTTACGGCACTGGGCCTTGATGACGATGCCGACGCACTCCTGGTCGTAGCCGTAGCGGATGGCTTCTTGTAGTTCTTCGCACATGGCCTCGCTGAGGCAGTTGAAGTGGTCGGAGTTTTGCATCTCTATATAGCAGATGCGATTGTTTATATCTTTTTTTACTAACATAAAAAAAACGAAAACGAAAACTTCTTTTGTGAACACGGATTGAACGGATTAAACGGATGTTTTTTATATTGATGACAATCTTGTTCAAGATTGCTTTGTTATAACAAAGGTTGATATTGTTTGGAGGTATCTTGAGAGTGAACTCTCAGAAGTACCTCAAAATAATCTCAACTTATCATCAATATAAAAACACCTATTATATATCTGTGTAAATCTGTCAGGTCCGTGGTCGTTATATTACTATCCTTTCTTTTTCCAGTTCATCGGAACATCCGAAGTTGTAGAGTAAACCTAACTTGTAGCCTGTGGCATGAAGGTAATTATAAACCTGAGACCGGTGAGCATCCTCAAGATTGCTTACCGCCTTCAGTTCTACAATTATCTTCCCATAGCATACGAAGTCTGCTTTGTAGGTTTGCTTTAACTCTACGCCATCGTACATGATTCTTAGTTCCTTTTCACGCTCGTACGGAATGTTGCGTCTCTGAAATTCTATTTCCAGTGCTTCCTGATAAACTGCCTCCAAGAAACCGTAACCTAATTTGTTATAAACTTGGAAAGCTGCTCCATTGATGGCATAGCTCAAATCACTGTATAGCAACATATTTCTTTTATTGGAACACGGATAGTTCGACTGGCTCACCACGGATTGAACGGATTGAACGGATGTTTTTTTATATTGATGACAATCTTGTTCAAGATTGCTTTGTTGTGAACAAAGGTTGATATTGTTTGGAGGTATCTTGAAAGTTCACTTTCAGAAGTACCTCAAAATAATCTCAACTTATCATCAATATAAAAACACCTATTATATATCTGTGTAAATCTGTTAGATCCGTGGTCGTTAAGAGAATTAGAGAAACCCCAATAACCATGAACCCTTAACCATGAACCATGAACCAAAGTTTATCCTATGGTATAGACTGCGACGACGGCGAGAGCCATGAGGATGGCGATGGTGATGAGGGCGATCTTCAGGTATTTTTCGATTACCTTTCTGCGCTGGATGGCGGCAAGGCTTTTCTGTTTGAAGAGGCTGCTACCATCTTTTTTATGATGATGATGTGTATGTTCGGACATAAAAAATTTTTTTAAGTTTAGAGAAAAAATTTTTTAGATAATAGATAAGAGATAAGAGATAATAGATAAAAGAATCTTTATAGTTTATAGATAATAGATTATAGATTATAGTTGTTTTTCTCGGTCGCTGTCGCGCCCACTATACTCTAAGTCGCCATCCCAACTATTATCTATTAACTATTATCTTTTAACTGTCAACTGTTAACTGTTAACTGTCAACTGTTATCTGTTCACTATTATCTTTCGTCTTTTTGATTATCGAAATCAAAAGGCGAAGAAGTTCGTCATTATCTGCCTTAAGCGAACTAAACTCTTCATCGGTGAAGTACTCAGCTGAATGGATGACATCGAGCCAATAATCTGTCTCACCAGATTCTTTTAGAGCTATATTAAGTTTGCTAATAAAGTCCTTGCGGCTCTGCGCGTAGAGTCCCTCGCGCACGTTAGCACCTATGCTGGTTCCTGAACGAAGGAGCTGTTTTGACATTACCGATTCGCGCTTCTTATCACACAGATATCGATAACACTTCGCTATTCGCTTACCAAAAGCTAAGCTTTTATCTCCTAATACACTCTGCGTTGCCACAGGTTTGTAGTTTATAGATAATAGATAATAGATAAAAGTTAATAGTTAATTTTTTTTGTTTATAAATAATAGATTATAGTTGTTTTTCTCGGTCGCTGTCGCGCCCACTATTATCTGTTAACTGTCAACTGTTATCTGCCAACTATTATCTGTTATCTATTATCTATTAACTATTTAAGGATGTTGTAGAGCAATGAGGTGAGGGAGACGAGGATGCTGGTGGCGGAGAACCAGAGGGTGGTAGTTTGACCGACTTTGGAGTTCTGGGCCTTGATCTTGTTTGGTTCTACGTATACTACGTCGTTTTGCTGGAGGTAGTAGTACGGGGAGTTGATGATGTTGGCATCGTTGAGATTCAGGGTCTCGACTGATTTTTTTCCTGTGGCATCTTCACGGATGAGTTTCACACGGTCGCGCACGCCATAGATAGTGAGGTCGCCCGCCTGTGCCAGGGCTTCGAGAATGGTAATCTTCTCGCGTGATACCTGGAAGGTACCTGGGCGATTCACTTCTCCCAAGACAGATACGGAGTAGCTTGCCATGGTGACTGTAACCACAGGATTTTCGGTTTCTGCCATGTAAGGGCGTATCTTCTCTGTAACGAGTTGTTCTGCCTCTGACTTGGTGAGTCCACCTACCTTCAGTTTGCCGATTATCGGGAAGTTGATATAACCGTCGTTATCTACCAGATATGGCATAAGGGTACCTGCACTAGCCTGAACAGAGCGTCCTTGTGTATAAGAGTTTTGCAACAGGAGATTAAAGGGTGTAGATACTTCAGGTGTTGTGGTGTTGACCGAGATGGTAATCTGGTCTTTTGGCATGATGCGCGCATCATATAGGAATCGTGACTGTTCGAAGTTGATGCTGTCGCTGTTCTGCAGATAAGCTATTTTCTTTGTGCTGCCGCAGGATGAGAATAATACTGTTAACAGCAGGAATATTCCGAAAAGGATGTTGATTTTTTTCATTGTTTTATATTGTTAAATTGTCAAATGTCTAAGGTCGAATGTCGAAGGTTAACGTTTACCGTTTACTGTTTATTTTGAACACGAATCTCACGAATAGCACGAATTTATGATAATTGACAGTTAGCTATTCCGTAAACATCGAAAGAAACAAAAACCTCGAAAACCCCTTCTTCTGTCTTGATGCTCCTCCAGAGCTTTGTGCTAAGTTATGTGTCTTTGTCTTTAAGAACAAGTTCTTCAGCCAACGTCACATCCCTCATCACATCACTTCGTTCTTACAAGACCTCGAAGGAAAAACCCCGCTTCGCGGAAAAACACCATGCGGGTAGCGTTGGGATTTGAACAATAATTTAAAATAATTGACAAAAAATTTTATTGGAATAATTATTGGTAATTGTTTGTAATTATTGTTGGAAAATATTGCGCCAAGCAATAAGCATAAAGCCTTGATGGCTTTCCCCAATAATTTGAAATAAAAGATTACAGTTATTGTTTATCTACGCTGGCTAAGGTTTTTCTTGTCGCAGACAAGGGTTTTTCTTTTTGAAAGTTTATCTATTCGTAAGAATAGGTCGTGATGTTGACAGGAAGATGATGGAAGCTTGCTTACAATCAGATTCCTGGCGACAGCAGGACTAGGGCACGGAGTGCTGAACTTTCAAAAAGGGTTTTTATGGTTTTTGTCAAGAATTAGAGAATTAGAGAATTTCTGAGGGCTGAAGGATGATGTCGATAACGATAACTTTTATCTATTATCTATTAACTTTTAACTATATTATAGTTGCCACCAGTGTTTTTTCCTGGGGGCGTGGGGTTGGCTGTGAGGGGACTGTGCCACGATTTCATCGATGACATCGTCCCATTTGTGGCGATTCTTTATCATCTTATATATAGTACCCCAGTCGGGAAGGCCACCCAGGTTACGATCGTCGATGAACACATCGACTTTAAGCTTACGCGAGAAGTGGGGGTTGTTATCTGTGGTTTCCTCGGGGTAGTCGCGGTTTACCGCATAGAACTCGAGGCCGCGCTGGCGGCACCACTCCACTGCTTCGTCGAGCAGTTTACCTTCACGTACTGACCAGAGGATGAGTCGGTGACCATCCTGGCGAAGCATTTTCAGGGTATCGATGGCGAAGGGGATTTCTTCACCTATCTCCGGGTATTTATGGGTAACTATTGTACCGTCGAAATCTACTGCGATGAGCATAAATTTTAATTAAAATTAAAATTACGAAAACGATAACGAAAACGAAAACTTTAACGAAAACGATAACGAAAACGAAAACTTTTAGTTAGCGAAAACCTTAACGAAAACGATAACGAAAACGAAAACCTTAACGAAAACGATAACGAAAACTTTTAGTTAACGAAAACGATAACGAAAACGAAAACCTTTAGTTAACGAAAACGAAAACTTTTAGTTAGCGATAACGAAAACTAGGTTCGTAACGTGCGAATTAAGCCAGCAAGCTGTTTCTCTATATCTAGTATTCCAGGCAAGAGGTCTTCATAACTCAACTCGTTATGGTCATCTTTATCTTCTTTATTCTTAAAGTATCCTATTCTATTTGCTATCAACAGTTGGGTCTCAACTTCATAAGCTGATCCGAGCGCAGTATCAAGATAATGTGCGAATTCAACATTTGATGGTTTAGCAGAACCCTCTGCAATGTTTGAACTGATGGAAACGACTGCCCTTTGTAACTGGTCACAGAGCCCTTTCTTCTCAAACCAAGGCATATCAGAAGTTACCTGGTACACCTTCGATGCATATACGACAGCATCTTGCCACACCTTATAGTTTCTGAAGTTCCTCGCTTTCTCCATCAGTTTTCGTTTTGGTCTTCGTTTTCGTACGAAATCCAGTTTTCGTTTTCGTTTTCGTTTTCGTTATAAGCTAAAGCTTATTTTTTAATGGAATCATCGTCTTTGTTGGAGTAGCGGGATTCGGCATAGCTGCCGTAGCTGCCGTAGTTGCCATAGCCGTATTTGCCATAGCCGTATTTGCCGTAGCCATAGCGGCCATATCCGTAGCGGCCGTATTTGCCGTATTTGCCGTAACCGTAGTAGTAGCCGTACTTCTTCTTCGACATGTCAACACCATTCAGGATGACGCATGTGTTGAGGAGTTTCTTCTCTTCTACTAGGGAGTTGAGAAGTCCGATATTTGCCTTTGGTGTGTAGTCGGCACGACATACGAAGCAGTTTACGCTGGCATAACGTGCTATCTGCAGTGTATCGGTAACCAGTCCGACAGGGGCGGTATCGAGAATGATATAGTCGTACTGTTTCTTAAGCATCTCGATAATCTGGTGGAGATTTTCACGTGCCAGGAGTTCGGTTGGGTTTGGAGGCGTTGGACCAGCCAAGAGCAGGTCGAGGTGGTCGTTGACACCAGAAGGACAAATGATGGTGCGCAGGTCGGATTCGGTAACTGTATCCTTGACGAGCAACTGGGTGATACCTTGTGTGCGGTCTTTCAGACTGAACAGGCGTCCCAGGGCCGGTTTTCGGATATCGAGTCCGCAGAGGACTACCTTCTTACCCAGGAGGGCAAAGGACACGGCAAGGTTAGCAGCCAGGAAGGTCTTACCTTCGCCTGAGGTACTGGAAGTGAAGAGGATGACCTTATCGCTCTCCTTCATCATGAACTGTATGTTGGTACGCATCGAGCGGAAAATTTCGTCAATCTGGTTGTTCTTATTTGCCTGTACCACGATGCCAGCAGAGGTCTTCACAGAGTCGCTTGCCACCGGCACATCAGCTACAATAGGCTGTTTTGTGAGTCGTGCCACTTCGTCGTGACCTTCGATACGATAACTGAAGAACTGGATGAGGAAGAGGACTACAAATGGCAGACCTAAGCCGAGTACCATAGCTGCGAGCAGGATGATAGATTTCTTTGGACTTACCATGCCATTATATACTGGTTCGTCAATCATCTTTCCCTTATCAGCGGTAGCTGCCAGAGAGATAGAATTCTCCTCACGCTTCTGCAACAGCAACAGGTAAAGACCGGACTTCACCTCCTGCTGACGACCAATCTGGTTGAGTACACGTTCCTGTTCCGGAGTGTTACCGATACGTCCCTGATACTTAGTCAGCTGGCGTTGCAAACTCTGGCGCTGTATGTCGGCAGAGCGACGTGCCTGCAGGAGAGCAGTACGGATGGACGTCTGCAGTTCGTCGATGGTTGATGTGAGGGCAACTACCTGCGGTGCCTGCATGCTTGCAGTCTTCAGGTAGCGGTTGCGCGTCAGCACAGCCTGATTATATGAATTAATCAGCGATGTAGAGGCTTCATCGGTCATGCCTACATTTGAAGGGATAATCTTATACTGGTTGGCAGGATTATCGACAAACTCACGAAGGTAGTCCATCAGTTGTATCTGAGCATTTATTTCAGTATATTTAGATTCGTACTGAGTGCTCTGAGTCAATGACTGAGTAGCATCCATCTTAAGTTCAGTCACTGCATTCTGCTTCTTATAATTCTCGAGGGCGCTTTCGGTAGAACCCAACTCAGCATCAATCTTCTCCAGACGGGCATTGATGAACTCCTCAGTCTTCATAGCGATTTCGTTCTTATCGGTATTAGCCTGCCGATTGTAGCAGATGGCAAGCTGGCGAAGGTAGTCGAGACCTCGGCGTACGTTCTGGTCAACAAGGGTGAGCTGAGCTATCGAAGTCATCTTGGATGTAGGTGCCACGTTGAGGGCACTAGCATATGCTGCAGCCACTGCCATAGGAGGCACGATGGTTACAAAATACTTATCGCCTTCATCATCTGTATTTTCTTCATCTTCTTTATCCTCTATACGGATATCAGTATTCTTAGTGAGCGTGAGAACTCCATAGTCGGTTTTGATGACAGCCGGCAGATTAGCCAGTTCCTGTTCGAACTCACTTTTGGGTTTTCCGTTGTACATGAGTTGACCTTCGACTTCGTACCCCTTCTCACGTTTTGTAATCGTCATTCGTATAGACTTCATACCCTCCAGCAATCCCTCGTCCCAACTATCGAGCATAGCAGAATCGGGTTCTACATTAATAGGTTGAGTCTTATAAGCCAGCTGTGTTTTCACACGACCTTTGTTATAGTACTGCACATAGAGTTTCAAGTCTTTCACAGCATCGCGTGCCAGGATGCGCGACTGGAGAATCTCCACCTCGTTTTCGATACCGGCAGAATTGGTCATGAAACCTAACTCCTGCATGTTGCCCAGCATCTGATTAGTAGCAGCACGACGACGACTATTTGCATCGTCCTTTATCAGCATCTTTGCAGACACCTGATAGGTAGGTGTGGCATAGCGCAGGTAGATGAGTGCTGTACAAGCACAGATAAATAACGACAACAGGAACCACTGCCAGTTGAGAACCAACATGGCAAATAGATTCTGGAAACTAAAGATGGACTGTTCTTCTTGAAGTTCTGATGATTCTATGTTTTCATCAGTCATTTTTGATACGTCTATCATATCTGGAATATTAAATTATTTTTCGAATTCGAAAGAGTTTATTTTCAAAAAAGCAAATAGATATTTTCCGCATCTCAAGCCATTATAATGTGTGATTCAGCGAGATACAGTAATTTTAAACATTTTTAACCAAGAGAAGGGATGTGTGAGAAAATCGATTTTCCCTTTTTGGTTGGTGCAAAGTTATGGATTATATCTGAGATGACAAAAAAATAATAACATGTTTTTTAACATTATTATATAAAAAGGGGAAAAACGGTAACGGTTATAGGTTAAAGGTTAACAGTTAAAGGCTTTAGTGGTTATTGGTTATAGGTTATTGGTTATTGGTTATTGACTTTAGAAAACGAAAACGAAAACCTTTAGTTAACGATAACGATAACGAAAACGAAAACCTTTTAAGCGAACACGAATCTCACGAATCTAACGAATTTTGACAAAAACCAGAAAAACCCCTTCCAATAGTATAAGTCTTAACAGACTTTGCAGTAGTTAAAACTACAAGCCCATTGTGAGCGAGCTCCCATGTCCTTATATTTTTTAACTCCTGCACCTGCCTCCACCAGGTTATACTATTGTCAGGAAAAAACAGAAAAAACAATTTTAGTTTACGGTTTACTGTTTATTGTTTACAATGTTTTTAAGGTTTTTGCTTTTTGAAAGTTTTCTATTCGTAAGAATAGGTCGTGATGTTGACAGGAAGATGATGGAAGCTTGCTTACAATCAGATTCTTGGCGACAGCAGGACAATGGCACGGAGTGCTAAACTTTCAAAAAGGGTTTTTATGGTTTTTGTTTAAAGAAAAATATTCGTGTAAATCCGTGAGATCTGTGTTCAAAAAAAGATAACGAAGGACGGGTAACGGTTAACGGTTAAAGGTTAACGGTTAAAGAGGTTTCTCTAATTCTCAAATTCTTGATAAAAAAACTTAAATAACGGAAGGAAGTCCGGGGACGGGATGTCCTCGGACCATGAGAAGTTAGTTAGAACGTAAGGTGGGTCTCTCCTGCCCAATCGGTATTGACCGTTACACCGGAGATGGTGGTGGAGGAGGAACCGCTGCCGCTGAAGAACGCGCCCGAGAGCCACGTGATGTGGTTCTGCTGCAGGGGTACGTCGAACTGGCGGGTGTGGAGTTCATTGCCACCGGCATCGAGAGCCGTGACCGTCAGAGCGATGTTGTCCGACAGGTCGTGCAGGAAGGTGTAGAGATCGAACTGCTTACTGCCCGTAGGGGTGACATCGAACTTCACTTCTTGTTTGCTGTTCACACATCCGAGACCCGTCACTGCATTGAAAGCGCCGGAGCCACCGGTATAGTAGAACCGCAGTTTCTTGACTTCCGCCGGAATGTCGTCGGTGATGACGAAGCGGCAGAGCGCCACGATACGGTCAAGCGACAAGGGGAGGGTCTGCGGTTCCTCGCCGACAGTCACGATGTCCGAATAGAGGAAAGTATCGGTGTAGCCCTGGGCATTGGTGAACTTAATTTTCGACGGGTCGGTCATCGTGGGATTGCCGTCGCTGCTATGTGCCACAGCAACAAGCTGGTAAGATCCTTCGGCCAACTGGAACGAGGCGGTGCCGAAGTTGACGTCACCCAGCTTCTGGTTGACCTGCGACTGGCGGACGCCATCCAGGTCGTAGACCGCGAAGTTTAGGCGTGTACATGCGTCGGCAACCTCAGAACGTGTGAATGCAGAGAAGGGAGTCTGCTCCAACTGGAAGATGCTGACTGTGAGGTTTCCGTGTTCAGGGGTTTCCTCCTGAAGATTGGAGAACTCAGGCTTCTCGCAGGCCATTGCCGCAAGCAGCAACAGGGTAAATGACAATAATTGCTTCATAACTATTAGGTTTTAGTTTGGTGTTTTGCTGAATTTACGATTCCTCAGCCCATTCCTCGTCGGAAATATAGCGGAGGAATTTCCGGGGAAGATTCTGAATGGCAACGGCTGCCACATCCTTGATGGGGATGACGACGCACTCGTTTTTCTGCACCCTTTTGATAACCCCCTTCACGCCGGCAAAAACGCCGTCGGTAACCTGTACATGGTCGCCGGGCTTGCAGGCATAGTCAAGGTTACGCATGTAGAACACCTGACTGTCGTGGACGGAAGAGACACGGATGAAGTCGGCCATCTGCCTGTCGGGCACAATCAGTGCCTCCATGCGCTCCCGTCCGTTCGTCTGAACGGGATGCATCATATAGCGCAGGGGTTCGAAGTCTTCCCTGCTGCGCTTCAGACTGCTCAGCTCGGTATAGGTGGTATGAATGAATATCAGGTTTTCTATAGCCGGAACCAGCTGCCACTGGTAGTTCAGCAGCTTTGGCTCCATAGGGATGTAGTTCTCAATGCCCAGCAGATCCAGTCCGGACTTAATCTTCATTCCCCTGGAATAGGTGACCCTCATAGGGTACCACAGTAACGCGTTGCGGTCAATCATTTCTCTTATTGGCTACAGCGCATAACTTGGGGTCACCGCAACTTTGACTGTTGCAGAGACGGGTATCAATATCCTTGTGGAATGCTCGTATTGTACTGACCATCAGTGACATACAAAGACAACTTCCCATGCTAATCTCCCAAGGAAGAATAGGATTCTCCCCCAGGTGACCAGAATTTCCGTGCAAAGGTACGCTTTTTTTTTGATATTACCATCTTTTTCAGCAAAAAAAAACGGCATGCAGGGGTTACATGCCGTTTCATTTTAAGAGTATGTGCTTTGTAGCAGGGGCGTATCCTTTATTCAAGGTTC
>JAEEGK010032474.1_pt1 | contig 10211 bp, 7 predicted proteins | sample 8958771 | NCBI WGS metagenome assembly JAEEGK01 (sample SAMN16246547, study PRJNA631951) | gut metagenome | biome: gut microbiome; feature: rumen; material: SC-attached | host: Bos | place: Iran: Karaj | collected 2018-10 | reverse complement strand
GAGGGGAAAAGCAGGCCGCCGCTGCCGGTGGCAGAACATAGCGGCCTGGTTTTATCGTGTATACTCTTTTATCCCACTCGCCTGACGCATGGTTTTCGATATAAAAAAAATCATCCACCCGCATAGCGGGTGGTTTTTCACATGCGGGCATAGCCCTCTGTTCCTCGCGGACACGTCAAACGTGTAATACGATCTGCCAACTGCGTAGGGATTGTTACTTGCCGACCTTAAAAGGGCCTACTTCACTCATCACAAGCTGTTCACCCATCTGGTCTTCTTTCAGTTGGTTCTTGATGTACTCCGCAATTCGGCTTGTGTTCTTTCCGGCTGTGTCCACGTAATACCCTTTGCACCAGAATTCTCGGCTCCTGTACTTGTATTTCAGTTCGCCGAATTGCTCATACAGCATAGTGCTGCTTTTTCCTTTCAGGTACCCCATGAAGCTCGATACCGACATTTTCGGCGGTATCTCCACCAGCATGTGCACATGATCCGGGCATACTTCTGCCTCTATGATCTTTACGCCCTTCCATTCACACAGTTGCCTCAGTATCTTTCCTACTGCCAGTCGCTTCTCTTCGTAGAATACCTTTCGCCTGTATTTCGGTGCAAACACAATATGGTATTTGCAATTCCAACTCGTATGCGATAAACTGTTGATGTCATTCAGACTCACTTGAATGTCCTCCTTTTGCTATTCCTTGTGCAGTTGGCCGACCGCACTTTCCAGTATAGCAAAAGGAGTTTTTTATGTCTTCCTCACCGCTTAAGCTTTTTGGAACCACAGGCCTAGCCTGTGGTTTTCAGTATGCAAAAAAAGGCCTGTTTCCTCCGATACGGGAAACAGGCCATTTTTATGCGATCGGCGCGGGAACAGGAGAACGCGCCGGGATTTGGCAATGGGGCAGCTTCGCCTTATGAGATCCGAAAGGAGACGAAGTCCGCCGCGTCGCCGCCGTGATAGCAGAAGTACAGCGCGTGAGTGCCCGCGGGGATCTGCAGCGCCGCCGTGCCGTTCATCGGAACCGTGGCAACCGGTTCTTCTCCCCGGGGATCGGTGGAAACGTCAAAGACTCCCTCGCCCCGGCCGGTGACGGAGATCTCTCTTTCCGTCCCGTCGAAGGCGAAATACTTGAAGCCTGCGGTTGCGCCGTCGTGCATGTTGGCAATGTACTGGTCGCCGTTATCCTCCCTATCCTTGCCGGTCTGGGTGAAGTACGGATGCAGCGCCAGACGCTTTTTCGGATTCCTGCCGTCCACGCGGCCGGTCTCGTGGTTCTTCGCCCAGAGATTGCAGGCGATGCGAGCTTCATAACAGCCCTTGGCGCGCAGGGGCCCGCCGTTGAGGCCGCAGGAAGTGACTTCCGCCTGCTTGAAGCCGCCGTCCGCCCTGCGCTCCAGCCTTTCCGCGCAGGCCTGCCGGGCGTAGGAGCTCCGGTCGGTCTGGCGGTGATAGAAGATATACCAGTCCTCGCCGATATTCAGAAGCCCGCCGTGGGTGTTGCCGAGATAATTGTCGGCGTGGCTCTCGTCCTCATTCCCGTTCAGATAGAGGTCCCCCAGGTCCACCAGAACGCCACCGTAGCGGAAATCCCGGTCGGGATAGTCCGACATGGCATAGCAGAGGTCGTGGTTATACTGGCTGGAATACACGAAGCAGTATTTGCCGTCCACCCTGCGGATGGAGCTGGCCTCGAAGAAGGCGTGGGGAAAGGCGCCCTCCTTGCCCTTGGTCGGGAAGAGCAGCTTCGGCTCCTGCTTGATGGTCACCATGTCGGGCTCCAGCTCCAGAACTACGCCGCCGTCGTTACGGAGATCATGCCAGCGGGAGGCCACAAAGGGCACTTTAAGGGCAAAACCGGAATAGAGCCAGACCCGGCCGTCGTCATCGGTCAGCACGCCGGGGTCGAAGGGGAACTGCTCGCCGGTTTTTTTGCCCCAGACCCGGCCGTTTTTGTGATGGACCTTGCCGTAAAACTCATACTTGCCCGCCGGACTGTCGCAGACCGCCACGCCGATCTCGCCCAGGAAGTCAAAGGCATAGTACAGATAGTAGCGCCCATCGGGCCCCCTGGTCACGTCCGGCGCGTAGAGGCTGCGGATGCCCAGCCGATTGCCGGGGTCCTGGGTCTTTTTATAGATCACGCCCTCAAAGCGCCAGTCGGAGAGATCGTCCACCGGCGCCGACCAACAGACATAGTTGTTCACGCAGAAGATCGGCGCACCGAAGGCGTCGTGGCTGCCGTAGACATAGACCCGGTCGCCGAACACATGGGGCTCGCCGTCGGGAACGTATTCCCACGAGGGAAGATAGGGATTGAAGACCTGCTGCTTCATAGGGCTGCACCTCTGGTTTTGATTTCGTTCCCATGATATCACGATTCTCTGCGAGAAGGAATCCCTTTTACGCAAGCTGCCGCTTTATTCTATCTGGACTGTCGCTTTTGCGGTATGGGTGCCGTCGCTGAAGACGGCCCGGATCGCTTCGCCCTCTCCCGCACGCACAATCAGCAAGGCTTCGCCGTAGTAAGTGTCGGATTCGGCGTTGAGATAGCTTTGCTCATAAAAGGGGCAGCCCGAACCGAAGGCTTCGAGCGTGCCGCCCTCGACCGTCGCCTTCAGCATGCCTCGCTCTGCGGGCTTGGTCGTACCGTAATTATCGGCATAGCGCACGCGGATGAACGCCAGATGACCTTTCCGGACCGTTGCGGTCTCGGGCTCGGCAATCAACTCCGTTTGAAGCTCCGCGGTTTTGAGTGCATTTCGCCCGATCTCGTTTCCCGCTCCGTCATAGGCGATCGCCTCCAGCGTTCCGTTCTGATACGGCAGCTTGAAGCGGAACAGACAGTCCTTGCCGTTGAAAGTCTTTTTCCCGACACGCTGATCGTTCAGCCGCAGCTCGACGCTGGCAGCGCGGGCATAGACCTCAACGTTCGCGGTCTTGCCCTCATAGCCGCGCCAGGACCAGCTCGGCATGGCGTTAGTCATCTTCCATGCGCTCGGGCTGTGCTTGCCCTTGTGGCAGAGCGGCCGCACCGCCAGATACGGGCCGATTTCGCGATCAAGCGCGACGCGTGTATAGAGCGCTTCGCCCAAGGCCTTGCCGGTCAGGTCGATCCGTCCGCTGCCAGCGGAGATCCAGCCGAGTCCTGCGTTGAAGTTTTTCGCATAGTCTGCGTACTCCCAGCTTCCGATCATCACCTCGCCGAGATAGTCGGCGCCCGCCCAGACGAAATCGCCGATCAGCCGCGGATTGTCCCTGGCCAGCTCCCAGAACTTATAGGCGTCGAAGCAGAAGGTCTCGGAACCCAGGATCAACCGGTCCGGGTAGTTTTTGAGATCCTTTTTGTAGCGCTTTTCGCCGTAGTTATAGCCGGCGATATCCATGTTTGCGAAGGATTCGCGTGTGGTGACGTCGCTGCCGTGCAGCGTCGCGCCGATTTTCATAAAGTCCGCGCCCATGATGCCCGCCAGGTCGTTAAAGAACTTCGAGCCGGTGCTGCTCTCCTTGGCCCGTTTGCCCTCGGCCTTCGCCTTGGCGGCACGCTCGGCTTCCTTCTTTGCCTTCTCGTCCGAATACTGGCCGAAGCCGATGTGATTCAGGAAATTGAAGAAGATATTGACGCCGCAGGTTACCGGGCGCGTCGCATCAAGCGCATGCAGGAACGCCGTCATGTCCTTGGCAAGCTGAATGCCCTTGGGCTGCGCGGTTTCCGCCACCTCGTTGCCCGTGGAATAGAGGATCACGCACGGATGGTTATAGTCCTTGTCTACCATGTCTCGCAGATCCTGCCGCCACCAGTCGAAGAAGAAATCGACGTAGTCATACATCGTCTTGTGGATATACCAGTGGTCGATGTATTCATCCATCACATACATGCCCAGCCGGTCGCAGATCTCCAGCGCCGTCTTGGAGCAGGGATTGTGCGCCGATCTGAGCGCATTGTAGCCGTTCTCTTTGAGGATCCGGATGCGCCGCTCAAGCGCGTCCGGATCGCATTTTGCGCCTAAAATGCCGTTGTCATGATGCACGCAGGCGCCGCGCAGGATCTCTCGTCTGCCGTTTACCAAGAGCCCGTCCCTGCCCCAGCTGAGCGTTCGGAAGCCGAAGGATTCGATCGTCTCATCCTCGCCGTAGGTGACGCGGCAGCTGTAGCGCTTCGGTGTATCCGCGCTCCACGGCGTCACGTTTTCCGCACGCAGGATGAATGTCCGTTCCTCGCTCTCGGCGCTTGCAAGCACCTTGTCGCCGTCCAGCAGCTCGACCTTGACCGCGCCCTCGCCGGTCGTTTTGACCGTGACCTCGACGGCCGCAGGTTCGAGCGACAGCGTCCGGAGCCTCACGCCGTTCACATCAATGTGCCGTTCCGGCGCTGTCCAAAGCCACACCGGGCGATAGATGCCCGCGCCCGAATACCAGCGCGAATTCGGCTGATCGGCGTTGAATGCGCGGACCTCGATCCTGTTTTCGCCTGCGTGGACGAAAGGCTTTAGATCGACGTAGAAATTCGTGTAGCCGTATGGACGGAACGCGGCTTTTTCGCCGTTCAGATAGACCTCCGCCTTGCGATACACCCCCTCGAATTCGAGCATCAGCGCACCGGAAAGCTGGTGTTCGGTCAGCGAAAACGTCTTTTCGTAGGAATAGTCGCGCCCCTCGAACCAGGCGACGTTCAATCCGCCCATGGATTGCGCGGAACGCGGCTCGCGAAGCATTGCGTCGTCCGGAATGCGTACCGGGAGCGGCAGCTCTTCCGTGTTCAGATGCTTGCAGGACCAATTATCAATCCATTCCGTGCGTTTCATATTCTATCTCCTTCCGTCTCTCCGATCCGACGGCATTAGGAGCTGTGAAAGAACTTCGCTCTCTCACAGCCCAGTTTTTAGTAAGCGGAGTTTTTAGTAAACATCCTGGGATGCCTTCATTTATCAACTTCTAAATGAGAATGAATGACATCTTTCTGCCTAACAAATTCCGAAAATTACCTATTTTACTATAAACTAAAAACTATTAACTAAAAACTACAGGGGATGTGTTATTTCACATCCCCTTTTCTTGTTACTTCTGGTACTGCGCGGGGATCTCGATGGCGTTGACGCTGGGAAGCCCCTTGACAGTCTCGGTCTTGGTAAAGAATTTCTCATACAGCCTGTCAAGGAAGCTGACCTTGCCGCTCTCCTTCACCGGATGGACAAAGCGCGCGGGGACCTGATCGATGGTCTGCCAGGTCGCCATGGCGTCCTTCATGGACATGCCGCCCAGTACCGCCGCCTTGCGCACCGCGTTGACGGCCTGCACCTCCTGCATCTTCCTGCCGGAGAGGGAGTAGCGCGTCATGCAGAAGACGGTCACCAGCCAGGCCGCCATCGGCAGCAGGCAGAAGCAGATGATGGCGGAAAGCTTCATGCCCTCCATATAGGGCGTGCCCTCGGCGGGCAGGGCGTTGAGCCCCGGCACCAGGAAGACGATGAAGATCTGGAGCAGCAGGGTCTGCAGAGAAGAGATCAGCTTGTCCACCAGCGAGAAGACGGTGCCCATGATGCCCGGGACGTAGTTGCCGGAGCGGTAGGTCTCATAGTCCGTGCAGTCGGCCACCATGGGGATGGTCAGGTTGTCGCAGCAGTTGAAGGCGCCATAGCCGCAGCCGTAGAAGACGATGAACAGGATGGTGTAGAGATTGATGGTGACGTGGAAGCCTCCGTCCGTCGAATAGAGGGAGAGCCAGGTAGCAGGATTGCTGTTGTTGTAGAGGCACAGCAGGACCAGCACCCCGAGATAGAAGAGGAAGGCGAAGACCGTGAACTGGGCCACGCCGCGCTTCTGCCCCTTCTGACCGGCAGTCCTGCTGCCCCAGACGAAGAAGATGCCCATGAAGATGAAGCAGAGGGCGTAGAAGGGGATGAACAGGCCGTTGTAGTCGCCCATCAGGCAGCCGTATACCAGAAAAGCAACGGTGCCGGAGGTGGCGACGGTAGAGGCGAGCTTGTTGAGCCCCGCAGAGAGCACCAGCCAGCGGATCTCCTTGTTGCCCTTCAGAATGCCCACATAGTCCTTGAAGGTGGCGGGCTTTTCGGAAACGCCCCAGAACTCCGGCCGGTCCTTCTCCGCGATAGCCGCCACCGCCATCGCCGTGTAGATCGCGGACAGGATGATGACGAAGGGCACCATGATGTTATAAAACTGGGGACCGTAGGCCGCGCCGCGCAGCATGGTCTCGGCGCCGTCCGCCGTGTAGGTGATGGTGCCCTTGGCGCAGATCGCCTCGTTGGTCAGCACGCCGCCGGCCATGACGTTGATCAGAACGATGGAGCCGATCATGCCGATCATGTTCCAGATGACGAACTGGCTGCGCTGCTTCGGATCGTTGGTCAGGCAGGTCTGCCCCGCCTTCGTGCAGGCGCACTGGGCGGTGTAGCCGATGACGTATACGATGTAGCTGACGATATAGACCACCCAGCGGAGCCAGCCCAGCGAATCGGGGATGCCCCGGAAGAAGACCATCATCAGCAGCAGCGAGAGGGCCAGCAGGCAGTTGCCGACGATCATGAAGGGACGGAACTTGCCGATCTTCGTCGCCGTGCGGTCCATAAGCCCGCCGCAGATCGGGTCGGTGATGCCGTCGAAGATCCGCATCAGCGGCGCGAAGAGCGAGTTGAAGGTGCTGATGACCAGCACCACCCCCGCGCTGGCCACGGCGCCGCCCAGGGCCGCCGCCGTGGAGCCGGAGAGGTACATGATGGCATAGTAGGTGAAGTAGGTGTAAAACGCGAAGTATACGTTCGTTGCCGCGTTGTTGAACGGGAACAGCGCGATCTGCCATTGCTTGGCACGGTTGACGGCAAGGTTCGATTCCATGGTTTTCCTCTCCTTATTCTTTGTTGGTCCAGTTGGCGCCCTTGTCGCCGGTATCCTTCAGTGTGTATGCCGGGTTCGGGACGGAGACCTTGCGGAACACGGCCTCGTCCGCCCATTCGCCGGCGGCGGCGCGGACCTTCGTTTCGTTGCTCATCGGCACCGTGAAGGTGAACACATGCTGCCCGTGCCGGGTTTCCAGCTTGTCGCCGTTTACGAACAGCGACACCTCGTTGAGATTGGAGTAGACCTTCACCTGGATCTTCTCCTCTGTGCGGTCGACAAAGCGCTTGGAGCAGATGTGCACGAAGGGCTCCTTCGACCACCAGGCCTTGTAGAGATAAAAGCTGTCCTTCCTCGTCTTGCGGTCGAAGGTGACGAGGCCCTTGTGGTTCATGCCCGGCTCACCGCCCTGGTTGCGGGCGTCGGCGGCGAAGTCGAACATGTTCCAGACATGGGTGGCCCACATCCAGGGGTGGCGCTCAAAGCACTCGAGCATGTACTCGTGGTATTTCGCCTGGTATTCCTCGCTGTGGTCGCCGCGTCTGGGATGGCTGCTGTGGAGGTTCGGCATGCCCTCGCAGCCGTACTCGGAATAGCCCAGGCAGCGGTCGGGGTAGACGGTGTGGAAGAAGTCCATCCAGAGATCGTTGAGGAACAGGCCCGGGACATACCAGCCCAGGTAGAGATTCCAGCTCACCACATCGGTGATGTGGGCCACAGGATTGAAGGGGCCGCACATGGCGTAGCAGGCCAGGGTGGTGAAGCGGCTGGGATCCATCTTATGGCAGAGATCGTTGAGGACGCGGTGGTTGTCCAGCATATCCTTGTTGTCCTTGGTGCTGATCGTGATCTCGTTGGAAACGCCCCAGCAGACGATGGACGGGTGGTTGAAATTCTGGACGATCAGCTCCTTCATCTGGCTGATCGTGTTCTCGCGTCCATTGGGCATGTGCTCGGAGATATACGGTATTTCGGCCCAGACCACCATGCCCTTTTCATCGCAGAGGTCGTAGAAATACTGGTCGTGCTGGTAGTGGGCCAGGCGGATGGTGTTGGCGCCCATCTCGCAGATGATATCCATGTCCTCGTCGTGCATCGCCCTGGTAATGGCGTTGCCCAGGCCCTTGCGGTCCTGATGGCGGCTCACGCCCCGCAGGGGATAGCTTTTGCCGTTGAGGTAGAAGCCGGTTTTGGCATGGTAGTGGAAATCCCGCACGCCGAAGCGGGTGGAAACCTGGTCGCCGGAGGCGAGACGCGCCACGGCGGTGTAAAGGTAGGGGTCCTCCACGCCGTTCCAGAGGCGGACCTGGTCGATGGTGAGCGACGCCTCGTCCCCTTCTCCGGAGGCGACGGTGTTCCCCTCCGCGTCCAGGATCGTGACCGTCACGGGCTCCTCGCAGTTTTTGAAGGTCTTGACTGTGACCTCGCCCTTGGCGTAACCCGCCACGGGCTTCGCCGTCACCTGGATGCCGGGGCCGCCGTAGTAATCCAGGTCAAAGTGCTGTTTGTTGGCGATCAGCAGCTCCACGTCGCGGTAAATGCCGCCGTAAAAGGTGAAGTCCGCCTTCTGGGGATAGACCCAGTCGTTGACGCTGTTGTCCGCATAGACGGTCAACTCGTTCTCGTCCTTCAGGAGAGAGCTGATCTCCGCCCGGAAGGTGGAATAGCCGCCGTCGTGGGTGCAGAGCGCCTGCCCGTTCAGGATCACCCGCGCGGAGGCGTTGACGCCGTGGAAGACCAGATACACACATTCCGTTTCCGGTTCATGGGCCGGGCGGGCAAAGCTTTTGTCATAGCGGCATTCGCCGCGCTTGTAGTCGTCCCCGCCGTCCTGCCCGTCGATGGCGTTCCAGGTATGGGGCAGATCGATTTCCGAAGTAATCCCCAAAAGATCGGTGAAGCGCCATTTTTCATTGAGTTTGATCGTTCTGCGCATAATATCCCCCCAGTTTCTTTTCTTTATTGTAGCACATCCCCGGGAAGAAAGCCACAGGGACCGCATAAGCTCCCGTTTTTTCAGCGTAGTTTTACGCATCATCCGCGAGCGTGTGCGGAGTGGTATGCGGAACGCGGCGGCGAAGGGAATTGCGGCCTTGCGCTGCCGGCGGCAGATTCAGCAAGGCCGCAATTTCTGCAGCGGTCGAAAAATGCGAGGATCAGCGTAAGCCCGATGCATTTTTCGGGCACCGCAAAGCGGACGGCAGACCACAGACCACGCTTGACGATGTTCCCGCAAACTTTCTTCGGCATTATCAGCAGTATAAGAACGGGGCGTTTGACCTCATTTGTAGGGGCCAACGCCTCCGAAACCCTTACGTCATAAGGCTGACCAGGCTTCCAGACCTGTGACCAGTTTTTTCGAAGCCTGACCAGCTTCTTAAAGCCCTACCCAGCAATCGTATACGCTTTGGATTAACGGTGTACCTTTTCAGTCTTTCAGCAAGGACTTGAACCTATCATTGAAGGCATGAAGGAAGCCGAACAGCGTTGATGCTGTTCGGCTTCCTCTTGGTATGTATTCTATATTATTCGTGCGCAAGGTGTCGCGCAGAATTCAGATTTCCTTCATCTGTCCTTCTGTCAGCACGTCCAGCATGATCTTTGCGCCGAGCTTGAACGCATAGCAAAACGTCTCGCAATCCGTGAGGACGGTGACCTCGCGCTGGGCGTTCATGTAGTCCTCAAAGAGCTTCTTTTGCTCCTCGTTCAATGATTCAGTCAATGTATCGCCGACCTTGACAACTTCATCGAGTGCCTTCGCATACTGGCTGTTGTGCTTGAAGCCGCGCTCGTTGGGGCGAATATCGCCGAGGTAGAGGTCTTCAAGTATCTGCATCTTCGGCCTCCTCGGTGTAGACCAGCTCATGCAGCACGATCTCTTCCGCACGGTTTCGGATGCTGTTCATGCGCCCGACCCATGCCATCTGGTCGCTCCGCTTGAGCGCTTGCGTGACGCCTTCCACTGCCGCCATTTGCTTTATGAGCTTGTCCATCATGTCCTGCGCCGCCTCGTTCGTTTCGATCAGGTGCTGCGTCAGAGTGCCTTTCAAAAGCATGCCGTTATAGGTGCCCTTGCGGTGCTCTTTCAAAAAGCGCTTCCGCATCCGTCCGTAAACGCCGATGTTGCCTTCCGGCTGCGGCTCCATCGTCAGATTGGGGATCAGATAATCCCCGATTTTTGTGTACGTCAGTTCCATCGTTTTGTCTCCTTTCGATTTTCGGTCAGTTTAACGAATAGTACGTTTTGCATCGTCTTGCAAGGAAGTCTCGCCGCGCTGTTTTTTCAGCGCGGCGAGAAGCTCTTATCTCGTGATCGTTGCGTCCACGTACGGTTCGTCGGAGAAATAGATACAGA
>JAEEGK010032471.1_pt1 | contig 10212 bp, 9 predicted proteins | sample 8958771 | NCBI WGS metagenome assembly JAEEGK01 (sample SAMN16246547, study PRJNA631951) | gut metagenome | biome: gut microbiome; feature: rumen; material: SC-attached | host: Bos | place: Iran: Karaj | collected 2018-10 | reverse complement strand
GAGGTAGAGCTCGACGGGGTAGCCCATCTTCTTGGCGAGTTCGTGGGCGTAGAGGGAGGCGCCGTAGTTGCCGCCGCACTTGATGTGGCCGGTGCCGAGGGGGGCGGCGCGGTCGTAATCGTCGAGGACGATGGCCTTGACGGGCTTGAGTCCGCCCTTGTAGTAGGCGCCGACGGGGGTGACGAGAATGATGAAGGTGTATTCGTGGGAGGGCGCGACGCCGATCTGGGGGCCGGAGCCGAAGAGCAGGGGGCGGACGTAGAGCGAGCCGCCGGTCCCGTAGGGCGGGACGTAGTCGACGTTGGCCTGGACCACGCGGCGGCAGGCCTCCTCGAACAGCTCGACGGGCACCGGGGCCATGCAGAGGCGCTCGGCGGTGTTGTACATGCGCTTGGCGTTTTCCTGCATGCGGAAGATGGAGACGGAGCCGTCCTGCTGGCGGAAGACCTTCATGCCTTCGAAGCATTTCTGGCCGTAGTGGAGGCCGCCGGCGGCGATGTGGATGGGGATGTAGGGCGAGTCCATGAGGCGGCCTTCGTCCCATTTGCCATCCTTCCAGGTGTATTGGATATGGCATTTGGTCTGCATGTAGGCGAAGCCGAGGCTCGCCCAGTCGATGTTGATGTTGCTCATGCTGTTGGTTCCTTCTGTTGGTGCTGAGGAGTTGTCCGTCAAAAAACTTGGAATCTAGATTTTGTCTACATCTGCTTCGCGATGCGCTGGGCGATGGCCTCGATCTCGTCGGGGAGGAGGACGCCGCCGTTCGCGGGGGCGCCGGAGGCGGACGCTGCGCCGCCGATTGTTCCGCCGCCGCCGGGCGGGGTGGCCTTCTTGCCGCCCATCGCGGCGGCCTGGCACATGGTGACGGCCACGACGCCGACGATGTCTTCCGCCTTGCAGCCGCGCGAGAGGTCGTTCATCGGCTTGGCGACACCCTGGAGGATGGGGCCGAGGGCGGTCGCGCCCGCCAGGCGCTCCACCAGCTTGTAGCCGATGTTGCCGGCCTGGAGGTCGGGGAAGATCAGGACGTTCGCGGCGCCCTTGAGCGGGGAGTCGGGGGCCTTGGAGGCGGCGACGCCGGGGACGATGGAGGCGTCCGCCTGCAGTTCGCCGTCGACGACGGCGTCCAGGCCGGGGGCCGCGGCGAATTTCTGCCTGGCCATCTCGGCGGCGGCGTGGACCTTGTCGACGAGCTCATGCTGGGCGGAGCCGCGGGTGGCGAAGGAGAGCAGGGCCACGCGGGCCTGGCCGCCCTGGAGGGCGGCGTGGGTGCGGGCGGCGGCGAGGGCAATGTCGGCGAGCTGTTCGGCGGTGGGGCAGGGGACGACGCCGCAGTCGGAGAAGATCAGGACGTCGTCGCCGGAGGGGGTCGGGGTCCTGAGCTTCATCCAGAAGGCGCTGCTGGCGGTGGTGATGCCGGGGGCGGTACCGATGCACTGGAAGGCGGCGCGGAGCATGTCGGGGGTGGAGGCGATGCTGCCGGCGACCATGCCGTCGGCCATGCCCTCCTGGACCATCATCGCGCCGACATAGAGGCGTTTTTTCAGGGTTTCGCGGGCCTGGTCCATCGTGACACCCTTCTTTTCGCGGCGTTTCTGGAAGGCGGCGACGAGGCGGTCGAGCTCGGGGAGGGTCGCCGGGTCGAGGATCTGGAAGCCGTTGGGGCTCACGCCGGCCTTTTGCAGGGCGGCTTCGGCCTCGGCGGGCGAGGCGAGGACGGTCACCTTGGCGATTCCTTGTTCCGTGACCAGCGCCGCAGCCTTCATGACGCGGGGATCCTGGCCTTCCGGAAGGACGACCGATCCGCCGAACTGGCGTGCCTTGGCAATCAGTTTTTCCATACTAGACTCCTTCTGATGATGTATCGCGTCAAGCCTACCCCTCGGCCCGGGCCCCCGCAATGCAAAAACGAGGTGGGGAAAGTGAAAAGAGAGGGGGATGGGGTGGCCGGCCGGCGACCGGGCATCAGGAGGGGGCGGGGGGAGGCGGGGGTGGCGGCTCGGCGAGCCAGCGGAGGAGGGGGGAGAGGATGGCGAGAGCGACGGAGGTGCCGAGGTCGTAGACGCGCTGGAGGGCGGCGGGGGAGGAGGCGGTGCGGGAGATGCGGAGAGGTTCGGGGGGGCGGATGACGAAGGCGGAGCGGAGGGCCTGGCGTTCGGCGACGTAGGCGGTCTGGGCGTTGTAGAGGTCGGCGCGGCGTTCCATGGCGTCGGCGAGGGCGGGGTAGCGGCGGCCGAGGAGGCGCCGGGTCCAGGTGACTTCGGGGCCGGAGGTCTTGCGGTAGGAGGCGGGCTGCGTGAGGATGACGATGGCGCGTGGGTAGCCGAGGGTTTCGGCGGTGCGGAGGGGGATGGGGTCGGTGATGCCGCCGTCGAGGTAGAGGTGTCCGTCGATGGGGACGGGGCGGGAGACGATGGGCATGGAGGCGGAAGCGCGCATCCATTCGAGCCCGGTGTCGTCCATCTTGTCGATTTTTTTATAGAAGGGGACGCCCTTTTCGGCATCGGTGGCAACGACATGAAACTCAACCGAACTGTTGTTGAAGGTTTCAAAGTCGAAGATGTCCAGCTCGCAGGGCAACGTGTGGTAGGAAAACTCCGGAGCCACGATGTTGCCGGTCTTCCACAGGGCCCGCAGGCCCATGTAGCGAGGATCGTCTTTGAAGCGCAGATTGTAGCGCAACGCGCGTCCGGCCTGTCGCGAAATATAGTTGCAGCCGAACAAGGCGCCTGCACTCACACCCACGACGCCGTCCACCAGGATGTCGTGCTCCTGAAACACGTCCAACACACCGGCGGTGAAGAGTCCCCTCATGCCGCCTCCTTCCAAGATGAGTCCCGTCTTCATATTTGTATGAATTAATTGTTTAGTGCCGTAAACAGCCGTTCGAGCGCCTCGTCGGCATTGCCGTCGGTCTCGTCGAGAAGCGATACGAACTTGGAACCTATGATGACGCCGTCGGCAGCTTCCTGAGCCGCCTGGAGCGTGCGCTTGTTGCTGATGCCGAAGCCGATCATGCGGGGATGCGTGAGATTCATGCCGTTGATGCGTTGGAAATAGGCCTGTTGGGCGTCGTCGAAGCGGTCTTTGGCGCCGGTGATGGACGCGCCGCTTACCATATATATAAAGCCGTCGGTCTGGCTGTCGATGAAGCGTATGCGCTCCTCCGACGTTTCGGGCGTGATGAGCATGATGACGCGCAGGTCGTAGCGATCGGCAATCGGCTTTACCGTTTCCAGGTAGTCCTTGAAGGGCAGGTCGGGAATGATCATGCCGCTCACGCCGCTCTCAACGCACGACTGGCAGAAAGCTTCGATGCCGTAGTGGAGAATGGGATTGAGATAGCCCATCAAGATGAGCGGCACGCGGACTTCTTCCTTGATGGCGTTCAACTGTGCAAAGAGTTTGCGCAGCGTCATGCCGTTGTGCAGCGCCTTGGTGGCGGCGGTCTGAATCACGGGGCCGTCGGCCAGAGGGTCACTGAACGGGATGCCGACTTCGATGAAATCGATGCCGCGACGCTGCATCGCGAGAATGACGTCGGCCGTGCTGTCGAGTCGGGGCGCTCCGGCGCAGAAATAAAGGCTCAGCAGTTTGCGTTCGCCTTTTTGGGCAAATACTTCGTTAATCTTGTTCATGGAGGAATGATGTTAACAGGTGGATGTCTTTGACGGCCGGACGGATTTCGAATCGGGAGTTGAGATCGATTCCGGCCATTTGGGGATGATGGAAGGCTCGCAGCCGCTCTTTGTCGTCGGGGCCGATGCCGCCGCTGAGCAAAAAGGGCGTGTCGCCTTTATAGCTATGGAGAATGTCCCAGTCGAACGACTTGCCGTTGCCGCCGACTTTTTCGGCTTTGGTGTCGAAGAGGAAGTAGTCGCAGAGACCTTCGTAGCGCTTGCTTTGCTCCAAGTCTTCCTCGCGGGCCACGTTGAGGGCTTTGACGACAGAGAGGGAGGGCAATTCCGTGCGAAGTTGACGGATGAAGTCTGCGTCTTCGCAACCGTGCAGCTGAAGGATGTCGAGACCGAATTCCCGGACCTTTTCCCGGATGAACGCCATCGGAGCGTTCACGAACACGCCGACGCGCTTGCACCTTGAGGGCAGATAGTCCGGCTTGAGACTCACATTGCGTGCAGAATGCGCCCAGAAGATGAAGCCCATCCAATCGATGCCGAGCGCTTCCACTTCGCGGATGTTTCCGGCTTCGCGCATGCCGCACACCTTGCGTATCATAGGGCGGAGATGAATTGGTGCAGCGCCAATCCGGGCGCTTCGGTCTTCATGAAGTTCTCGCCGATGAGAAATCCGTTGAAACCGGCCTCTTTCAGCGCTTTCACCGTGCGGGGATCGGAGATGCCGCTCTCGCTCACCTTGACGACGTCTTTCGGTAGCAGTTCCGCCAGTCGGAACGACGTCTCCACGTCGGTGACAAACGAGCCCAGATGCCGGTTGTTGATGCCGCAGAGGTCGGGCTTTAGCTCGGCGTATTCCAATTCCGCCTCCGAGTGCATCTCCAAGAGCACTTCCAGCCCCAGTTCGTGCGCTTTATTTAAAAGGTGGTGGCATTCGTCCTTTGTCAGGCAGGCCGCGATGAGCAGCACGGCGGAAGCGCCGCAAAGGGCCGCAGCAGCGAGCTGGAGCTCGTCGACGACGAAGTTCTTGTAGAGAATAGGCACGGTAACGCCGCTCTTTCGGGCCGCACGGATGAAGTCGTCCGAGCCGCCGAAGTAATCCCTGTCGGTGAGAATGCTGACGGCTGCGGCGCCGTTCTTCTCATACGAGAGGGGTATCTCGTCGGCGCGCCCGTCTTCCTTGATCCATCCCTTCGAGGGAGAGCGTCTCTTGAATTCGGCGATGATGCCGCTTTCGGAGTTCAGAAGGGCTTCCTTCAGCGACGGCTTTTTGGCTTTGAGCGCTGCGATTTCTTCCAGCTTGTGTGCGGTGATTTCCTGCAGGATGTCCATAGGTGTCAGGAGTTGAGTTCAACGAATTTTTTGAACGTACGAAGGGCGCTGCCGCTGTCGATGGATTCGCGGGCGATGGCGACGCACTCTTCGATGCTCTTCTCGCCGCGCTCCAGCACCTGAATGCCGAAGGCTGCATTGGCCAGCACGATGTTCTTCTGAGCTTCCAGCGCGCGGTTCTCCAGGACGGCGTCGAAAATCTCGGCCGCTTCTTCCTCGGTGGCACCGCCGACGAGTTCTTCGGGTTTGGCACAGGCGAATCCGAGGTCCTGCGGACGGAAGATGCGCTCGTATTGTTTTGTGGTCACTTTGAAGTCGCCCGTGAGGGAAATTTCGTCGTATCCATCGATGGAATTGACGATGCCGTAGTCGATGCCGAGTGTCTGATACACGTTGCTGTAGAGGCGCATCTGGTCGAGATTGGCCACACCGAGCAGCTGGCATTTGGGCTGTGAGGGATTCACGAGCGGCCCCAGCAGATTGAAGATAGTGGGGAAGGGCAGCGCCTTTCGGATGGGGCCCACAAACTTCATGGCTTTGGCGAAGAGTTGGGCGTGAAGATACACGATGCCGGCTTCGTTGAGACTGCGGTTGAGGCGGTCCACATCGTCGGTGAACTTGATACCGTGATGCTGGATCACGTTGCTGGCTCCGCTCACGGAGGTAGCGGCGTAGTTGCCGTGTTTGGCTACCTTATAGCCCGCACCTGCGATGACGAAGCAGGCTGTGGTGGAGATGTTGAAGGTGTTCTTGCGGTCGCCTCCGGTGCCGACGACGTCGATATAGCGGTCGCAGTCGAGGATGGCAGGCACGCCGGTTTCCAAGATTCCATCGCGAAATCCGAGCAGCTCGTCCACCGTCACGCCGCGCATCTGCAGCGCCGTGAGCAGGGCGGTGATTTGTTCGTTGGGATATTCGCTCTGGGTGATGCCGATGAGCACGCGCTTCATTTCCTCGCGTGTGAGGCATTCGTGGTTGAGCAGTTTGTAGAGCAGTTCTTTCATAGTGCCAGGAAGTTTTGGATGATGATGCGTCCTTCGGGTGTGAGCACGCTTTCGGGGTGAAACTGTATGCCGTGAATCTCCATCGTGCGGTGGCGCAGCGCCATCACCTGACCCTCGTCGCTGACAGCGGTGATTTCAAGGCAGTCGGGGAAATTCTCCCTGGAGACTACCCATGAGTGGTAGCGCCCCACCTCAAAATCCGGTGCAATGCCCTTGAAGAGAGGATCTTCCGCGATGATGTGACAGGGTGTGGCAACGCCGTGAAACACCTCCGAGAGATTCTCCAGCGTGCCGCCGAAGGCTTCGCCGATGGCCTGATGTCCGAGGCAGACGCCCAAAATGGGTTTCCTGCCGGCGTAACGGCGGATGACGTCGAGCAGCAGTCCGGCTTCTGAAGGGATGCCCGGACCGGGACTCAGGATGATCTTGTCGAAGGTGTCGATGTCGTCGAGATTGAAGCGGTCGTTGCGCACGACGCAGACTTCCGCGCCCAGTTCCTTCACCAGATGACTCAGGTTGTAGGTGAAGGAGTCGTAGTTGTCTATAATGACTGTTTTCATAGCTTTATCCTACATCTTTTCCGCCAGCGAGATGGCGCGGCGCAGAGCGCCCAGTTTGTTGTTTACTTCCTGCAGCTCATACTCTTCGTTGCTGCGGGCCACGATGCCGCCTCCGGCCTGGAACCACAGTTCACCGCCTCGGGCCACGAAGGTGCGTATCGTGATGGCCTGATTGAGCGATCCGTCGAGGCCGATAACGCCGATGCAACCGCCGTAAGCGCCCCTGTTGTGGGGTTCGTAGGCCGAAATCAGTTGCATGGCGCGCACTTTGGGGGCGCCGCTCAGCGTGCCGGCAGGGAAAGTGTCCATGAAGGCCTTCACGGGATCGGCGCCGTCGTTCAGAGTGCCCGACACGCGTGAGACGAGATGGATCACGTGGGAGTAATACTGCAAATCCTTGTAGAAGTCCACCTTGACGTCGTGACAGTTGCGGCTGAGGTCGTTGCGGGCCAGGTCCACCAGCATCACGTGTTCGGCATTCTCCTTGGGGTCGTTGCGCAGGAATTCGGCGCCTTTGCGGTCGGCTTCGGCGTCGCCCGTGCGGCGTGTGGTGCCGGCGATGGGGTCGATGTAGGCTTTGAACATTGACCGTTGACCATTGACCGTTGAACATTTGTCGATGCGGCAATGCGTCTCGGGCGAAGAGCCGAAGATGCGGAAGCCTCCGAAGTCGAAATAGAAAAGGTAGGGGCTCGGATTGATGCTCCTCAGGGCGCGATAGAGTTTGAAGTCGTCGCCGTGATATTTCTGGATGAAACGGCGCGAAAGCACAATCTGGAACACGTCGCCGCGCTTGCAGTGTGCGATGCCCCGACGGATGTTGGCCTTGTGCTCTTCGTCGGTGAGGGTGGAGCTGGCTTCGCCGTCGGGATGGAAGTCGTAGGTCTGCACGTTGCTCCTGTTCATCATGCGCAGCACTTCGTCGAGCGTCTCCTCCGATCCCAGCGTGGCTGCCGTGAGGCGGTTGCTGTGGTGGTCGAAGGCAATCACCGTGCGGAAGAGGATGTAGAGGATGTCGGGTGCATCGTTCTTCTCCTGCGTCTCGTCCTTCACGTCGATGGGTTCGAGATAACGCACGCTGTTGAACGAGGTGTAGCCGAAGAGTCCGAAGAGTTCCTTGTTCTCGCCCTGAATGTTGATGTTGTCGATGAGAGCGTGTATGGCGTCAGAAGGGCTGAAATCCTCGGTGACTTCGTGTGTTTTTGTTGTGCCGTCGGGATATTTCACGCAGGCTTCTCCGTGGGCTACGGCGACGGAGGCCAGAGGGTCGATGCCGATGAACGAGCGTGAATGTGTGGCGTCGTGATAGTCGGAGCACTCCATCAGCGCGCTCTGGGGATAGAGGTCGCGCAGGCGCAGATAGACGCCGACGGGCGTGAAGAGATCGCCCAGAATGGTGCGGCTTGCGGTGTTGAACTTAAAAGTTTCCATATTCTCCTGCCATTGATTTGTTTTTGAGATAGGTTTCGACGTCTTTGTCGCCGCGTCCGCTTACGGTGAGCACCACGACTTCGTCCTTGCGGAACTCGAGTTTCGGGAGCACCGCCAGCGCGTGTGCCGACTCGATGGCGGGGATGATGCCCTCCATGCGGGTCAGCTCGTAGCCGGCTCGGATGGCTTCATCGTCGTTGATACTCAGCACGTTGGTACGTCCGCTCTTGGCCATGTGGCAATGCATTGGGCCGACGCCGGGATAGTCGAGTCCGGCCGAGATGGTGAAGGCCTCTTCGATCTGCCCGTCCTCGTTCTGCATCACGAGCATCTTGGCGCCGTGCAGAATGCCTGTCGAGCCCTTGTGTATGGTGGCGGCGGTGTGGTCCGTCTGCCATCCGTGACCGCCGGCTTCGGCGAGCACAATTTTCACGCGTTCATCGTCCATATAGTGGTAGATGGTGCCGGCTGCGTTGCTGCCGCCGCCGATGCAGGCGATGAGGGTGTCGGGATAGTCGCGCCCCTCCTTCTCCTGCAGCTGCCATTTGATCTCCTCGGAGATGACGCTCTGCATGCGGGCCACGAGGTCGGGATAGGGGTGGGGCCCCATCGTCGAGCCGACGAGGTAGTAGGTGTCGGAGGGATGCTGACACCAGTCGCGAATGGCCTCGGAACAGGCGTCGGAGAGCGTCATGTTGCCGGTGCGTACGGGGTTGACTTTGGCGCCCAACATCTTCATTCTCTCTACGTTGGTGTGCTGGCGTTCCACATCGGTGGCGCCCATGAAGATCTCGCACTGCATGCCCATCAGGGCGCAAACGGTCGCTGTGGCCACACCGTGTTGTCCGGCGCCCGTTTCGGCGATGATGCGCGTCTTGCCCATCTTGCGCGCCAGGAGGATCTGGCCGATGGTGTTGTTGATTTTGTGCGCTCCGGTGTGGTTGAGGTCCTCGCGCTTGAGGTAGAGACGACAGCCGTAGTGCTCGCTCAGGCGTCGGGCAAAGTAGAGGGGCGAAGGTCGTCCGGCGTAGTCCTTGAGCAGCGAGCGGAACTCCGTCTTGAACTCCTCCGAAGCGATGATATCGCGGTACGAGGAGCGCAGCTGCTCCAAAGTGGCGTAGAGAATCTCGGGCACATAGGCGCCGCCGAACTCTCCGTAATAGCCGTTTTCATCGACATTGTAGGTCTTTTCCATCGTTTTTTTGTGTATGTGTGTTGTTGTTTATGTTGCCTGGTCTCAAAAGAAAGGCCCGTCGTGGGAGCGACAGGCCTTTTTCTATTTCTTCTTGCAAATCTTTCAGGTGCATACGGCGGTCTTCTCACGATCTTTGGAACCTTGAGCTGCGCCACCACCAGAAGTTTGCCGTCATTTTCATTGTGTGTTGTTTGTGTCTTTTTACGTGTTTCGACGTTTTCGAGTGCAAAAGTACGACTTTTTTTGTAATCTGCAAACATTCAGGCGATTTTTTTTTCGAAAATTTTTCAAATCCTTGTTTCATCCTCCCCTCAGAGGCTTCTCAAAGGCTTATCAGAGGGTTCAATTGTGCCATCGTCTGAAGTTCCGGCCGCTAAGCCGCCGCTAAGCCGCCGCAGAGCCGCTGCATAGGTGCTGCATAGGTGCTGCATCAGTGCTGCATAGGTGCTGTTTATACGAGAGATAGTCGAGAGGTGAACGAGAACTGAACGAAGTCAGAACGAAGGTTGTGGGGAGTAATGTATTTAATGAATAAACAGCATCATTTTGAGGGAGAAACATCAAAAAATTAACTTTTTTTGAAAAAAAATGCTTTCGCGCGTACACTCTTTTAAAAAAGATGCGTATCTTTGTCCTTGTTGCAAAGAAATTTGTGAAACAAAATATAAGTCAAACTCTTAAATCTAATCAAAAAACAAACGAAAAAGACAGTATGAAAACCCTCCGAGCTCCTCAGCTTCAGGCTGATGAGCGCAGCGACGCCCGGGCGGTGCCGGCTGCATTAAAGATTTCGAATTCAAAATCTTAACTAACTAACAAAATTAAACAATGAAAAAACAACTATTCCTATTCCTCTGCACTTTGCTCTCCATGCTGGCGGGCGTGCAGAAGGTTCAAGCCTACACGGTGGAGAACCTCGTGGAAGACGGATGGACGCTGGTGAACACGGAGTCCGTCACGGGAGTGGCCGATAACTTCTACGTGTTGGTAGATGCTTATTCTTCTGCTTACGTGATGTCCGCTCAGGCCGATCATTTCCGTCCTTGCTACAAGAC
>JAEEGK010032470.1_pt1 | contig 10212 bp, 7 predicted proteins | sample 8958771 | NCBI WGS metagenome assembly JAEEGK01 (sample SAMN16246547, study PRJNA631951) | gut metagenome | biome: gut microbiome; feature: rumen; material: SC-attached | host: Bos | place: Iran: Karaj | collected 2018-10 | reverse complement strand
TCAGAAGAAAGCCAGCTGTCAAAGCAGAACATGATAGACGCGGTAATGAATACGACTAATCAGAATTTCTACATCATCCTGACCGACTGGAGGCCTGTCGGCCTTAAGGGCTATCGCCCCACCGACCGCGACCAGAGCAAGTACGACACCGTATATGCCGCCAATGCAGATAATCTTGATGACGAAATCCCTTACTATGGAAAAGACGGTAGTTTCTGGGCCTTTAAGCTGCCCGTACTGACCAGGCATGCCTGGGAGAAGTACAGCTTTGGCCTGGCCTACCCCAAGTATACGAATTTTATTGCCACCCAGGGGCAGGAAGACAGGGACTGGTACCTGTATCCGGACCAGCACTATCTGACCTGTTGGTGGTAAAACAGGATTAACCTAAACAATGGAGTACTATTTCCTCGAAGGCATTGAATATTGGAAGTATTACATAATGCTCCTGTACTACCGGTTCATAGAACTATCGCCGGAAATACAAGTAGTATCAATATTCACTTCAATTTGCGTTATCACCTTCATTTTCCTTGTTATCGGTAACATACACCATAACAACAAGAAAGTCCGCAGAAACCGCGGTATTCAAAGGCTCGACGAAAAGTACAAAGCAAAGATAATTGAGATCGCCCAGAGGACGGACCTCATGGATCTTAACGACATCACTGAAGAACTTGATATCCCCAAGAACTACAGGATGAAGGAAAAGACCACCAGCCGAATCATCCCTATCCTTATCACCGTTCACAGAACGTACAAGGACAAGATTTTCCGTCCCAACTGGGAAAGAATCCTGCAAGCATTCAAAATTCCTCCATACTTCGAGATGCTGATGCGCTCCCGTAACATGGGTAAGCGTATCAAGGCCCTTATGCAGATTGCGGATATGGACGCAGACCTTAAGGAGGCCGTTGCGTCCCGTTATCTTTTTGCAAAGGACAAGAAGATGCGTATGAACGCCCGTCTTCATGTGGCCAGGTTCGGTACCTCTTACCCTTTCAAGGCTTTGGAAGAGGATGCTAACCTTGAGTTTACAGAAGAGATGATGGTAAAGTACCACAACATTCTTGTTTACCGCAATGCGAACAACCTGTCCATGCCCAACCTTATCCGTTGGTGCAACCGTACTCCGGTGAACGAGGAGTTGCGTATCTTCGCGGTGAACGAGATTCGTCTGTTCAAGCGTTACGACGACTGCCCTGAGCTCTTGGAAATGCTTCGCAACTGCCGTGACGAGGGCTTTGCCTGCGCACTTATCAAGGCACTTGGAGAGCTTGAATACATCCCTGCAGAGGGCGAGTTCCGTCACCGTTACGCAAACGCATCCTTCGCAGAGCGCCAGGCACTAGCCGATGCCCTTGGCGCCATCAACTCCGGTAACCCTGAGGTAGTGAACTACCTTGTTTACGACTACCGCGAGTCAACGGATTACATTTCAAAGATGAAGGCACTCAAGGTGCTTTACAACTACGGCCGAAGGGGCAAAGACGCCTTCAACATGCTTAAGGCAGAGGCTGGCGATGAAGAAAAGCCCCTGTTTACTCATATAGAAAATAAACTGCTGGATTCACGTAAATATGCCTGAGTGGTTTCAAACATTCTTCAATTACGCCGTTATCTTTTATTCGGCGTTCCTGATCGCCAGTTACATTGCGATGGTGCTCCTTGCGTACAAAGAGCATAAGAAGCATCGTACCTACCATTATGAGAAGCACGTTATCGACCAGATGCGTACTTCCCCTTACACCCCGGGCGTATCGATCGTGGCTCCTGCTTACAACGAGGAAAAGACCATCATTAACAACGTTAACTCGCTTCTGTCATTGGACTATCCTGATTATGAGGTGGTTATCGTGAACGATGGTTCCAAGGACGACACCCTTAAGCTGCTTATCGACAACTTCCAGCTGGTAAAGGTTCCCTACGCTTACGTAGAAAAAATCAAGACCAAACCGGTAAAGGGTGTGTACATGACAACGTCCGACAACCCCGTGTTCAAGAGACTTACCGTTGTGGACAAAGAGAACGGTGGTACCAAGGCGGACGCCTCCAACGCAGGTGTGAACATCGTGTCCAACAAATACTTCGTATGTACCGATGTGGACTGTATCATCGACAAGTACGCACTTTACAGGGTGGCCTGGCCTACCATGACCTCTACCCGTAAGGTTATCGCCGTGAGTGCATCAATGCGTATGTCAAACGGTTGCGACGTGCGTAACGGTCAGATGATAGAGCCTAAACCGCCGCACACTCCTATCCCTCTGTTCCAGGACCTTGAGTATGCCCGTTCCTACCTTGTAGGTAAGCAGGCCCTCTCTGCCATCAACGCCATGCAGAACGTATCCGGTGGTTTCGGATTCTTTGATACTGAGATTGTCATCAAGGCCGGTGGATATGACGGTGACTCCTTTGCAGAGGATATGGATATGCTTGCCCGTATGATCCGTTATATGTGCGACTCTGGTGAGGATTACCGTGTAGTCCAGATTCCGGAAATCTGCTGCTGGACCGAGGGCCCTGGTAACGTAAAGGTGCTTTCCCGTCAGAGAACCCGCTGGGGACGTGGTCTGCTGCAGTTCTTCATTGTGCACAGGGATATGGTGTTCAACAGGACCTATCGTCAGTACGGTATTGTAACCCTGCCTTACATCCTTATCTTTGAGATGCTGGCCCCGGTTATCGAGTTCCTGGGCTACATATCAATTATCTGGCTCTTCCTGTCCGGAGGTATCAACTACCACACCGTATGGCTGGTGTTCCTGGCCTTGTACAGCTTTGCCCAGATGCTTACCATGATCATTATTTCCTACGATATTTACAGTGACAACTCCTTCAAGAAGCGAAGCAGTTACCGATGGTTCATGCTTGCCTCTTTGCTGGAGCCTATAATGTACCACCCGCTAAACGTGTTCTTCTCTTTGAGAGGATATGTAAAACACCTTATCGGAGCCCAGATGGTTTGGGGTAACATGACCAGAAAGGGATTCCAGCAGCCTGTCCCCGGTACCGAGGGTGCCGAAGGCGCAACGGAGGGCGCAGAGGGCGCTGCTCCTGCAGAGGAAAGTGCAGTGGAGGAAATTTCAGAATAGGATTTATGAATGTATTTAAAAATAAGAGCATCATTGCACGTCTTGCGTGCGTTCTGGCTGCTGTAGTGATTACAGTTGCCGGAAGCAATGCGTACGCAGAAATCAAGCTCAAAACACCTGGCCACTATTCAGACCAGGTGACCGCGCTGTTTTCACAGCACCATTGGAGCAAGGGTAAGGAACTTTTGGACGAAGGTCTATCCAAATGGCCTAACGACCCTAACCTTCACTACCTGGCCGGCCGTTATTGGATGAACGCCAAGAACTACGACAAGGCCAGATATCACCTTGTCAAGGCCTGTACAGTGAACTATCGTCACGTAGAGGCAAAGCAGTTGCTTGTAAACCTGGAAGAAGCCACCGGCAACCTTACCAGCGCAATCTGCTATCTGAACGAATTGCTGGAGGTCAACCCTTATTCCAAGACACTCTGGCTAAGGAAGATTGACCTTTACAAGAAAACCGGTAACTTCGAGGAAGCCAACAACCTGCTTAAGCGTCTGAACATCATCTATGCAAACGACGCCTACGTGTCCGGAGAGTATTATTCAGTGCTTGAGAACACCTACCTGCAGGCCAGAAGGAACGGTGACCTTGCCAAGGCAGAAGAGAACCTTAGGGAAATGGTTCACATCAACCCGACGAACGTCGAGTATCAGCTTGCTTATGCAAACGTCATCCTGCAGAGGGGACGCCACAGCGATGCCATCGACGCCCTGTCCGCTGCCCTGAACTTTAATCCCGGTAACCCGGAACTGGTCCGCAAGAATGCCGATATCTTGATGGAGGTCGGCCGTGACCATGAGGCAGTGGCCCTGGTTCGCGGACAGATGCAGCAGTATCCCAGTCCTGAGCTTAGGCAACTGTACCAGAATATGCTGGAAGGCTCTGCCACCATGCAGAAGGAGGCAGATTCTTATGCCCTCTACAGCAAGGTATACGCCACAAAGCATACCGCCGAGTCTCTGGATTACCTGCTTAAAGAATCTGTAAGAAGGGGTTATCACGACGATGCCCTTACCTATATAGACGAGATGCGCAAGCGCCGCGGCGATTCCCCGGCACTGGTTATGAACCGCTACAGGGTTTATCGTGCCATGGGAGAGGACGAGCTTGCCATCAAGACCATCTACGACGGTGTGGCAATGTTCCCCACATCATACGACGTTAACCTTCAGGCCTGCCGCCTGCGTATGGACGAGGCCCGCGAGGCCATCGCCGACGAGCGTTATGCCGATGCCATCGATAAACTGGAATTCATCAGAAACAATTGTGTAGAAGAGGATTACAGGGCTGCAGCAACAAGGCGACTGTTCGTCTGCTACAAGAACTCTAACAGGTTCCAGGAGGCAGAGGAGATGCTTAAAGAAAGGCTCCGCTACGATCCTGTTTACCTGGTTAATATAGAAAAGGCCAACCTCTATGCCTCAAAAGGCAAGCAGGACGAGGCCCTTGACATTGTTTACAGCGCATGGCTGTCCACTCCGGCAGATTCAAGCCTTGAAAGGACTCAGCTTGTAAATGCCTACGAAGAAATAGCCCTTCCTTACCTGCGACAGAGCAGGGAAGAGGGAGCATCGCCCAGGGTAGTGGATATCTGCGACAATTTGCTGGCTATGGATCCTACCAATTACTGGGGACTCCGCTATGCCGCAAGTTCCGCAAAGGACCCTATCGACTACGTCTATACCGGTTTTGACTATTATCCGGAGGATGTTTACTTCCGTGCCCGCAAGGCTGCCCTTCTTTCACAGAGGGAAGGCCGTCATACAGAGGCACTTGAGCTGCTTGACCCGCTGCTGGACGAATTCCCGGGGGACGAAATGGTTACTGCCGTTTACAGTGAGGTATCGCTGCGCTATGCAACAGAGCTTCGCAAGAATGGCACCTACGCTGATGCTATTCCCGTACTGGACAGTGCATTGGTGCGCCGCCCGGACCACAAGGAGCTTCGCTACGAGCGCGGCCTCATCTACGAGAAGCAGCGCATGTGGGACTCTGCATACGTTTATCAGTCCGTATATGTTCCTTCCTTCCTGGAAGAGAAAGAATACAGGGCTCATATGTATGCACTGCTCAATAAGATGTACAAGAACAGGCTGAACTTCAGCTTTGACCTGATGAGGTTTGCTGACAGCTATCAGCTTACGGGTATGGCAAATATCACTTATACCCATACTCTTAAGAACAAGGATACTTATTCCGTAAGGCTGGGCTATACCGGCAGGGACGTGACCCTTGACCCGGAGAAAGGCAAGAACCCCGACGCCCTGCTTGGCGGCCGTGGTTTGCTGCTTGGTGGCGGCTGGACGCATGATTTCAACCCCCTGTGGGGCATTGAGATCAAGGCTGCCTGGGCAAATCAGTACTTCCCCCAGCTTTCTGCCGATGTTACTGTTACCCGTCATTTTGACAATGACCTTGAAGGCCAGGCCGGCGCCTTCTACAGACTGCTTGAGGACGATGAATCTGACAGCATGTTCGGTGCAAATGTCTCAGCATCAAAGCAATGGGACCACCTTTACGGCGGGGCAAAGCTTACGGCGGGCTTCCTTAAGAGCAAGTTGTTCTTCAACTTCAGCGGCCGCTTCAGGTTCTATCCCTACCTTGGCGGAAAGAACTTCCTTGAAGTACAGGCCGGCGCGGGTACTGCCCCGGAACTGTCCTTCCTGAACTATTACTACAGCGCTTCAATTTACAACCACATGAACTCCTTCCTGTCCGCAGGCGGAGGCTGGTTGATAACCCCTAACATAGAAGTGTCGCTAGGCGGCAGCTGGAGCACCCTGTATAACCTTTCCTCAGAAATTGTAAACTATCGTAACTTGTTTATAGCAAATGTTTCGTTCACTTGCGCATTCTAAAAAGGGCTTGATAGGCTCTGTATCAATAATACTTATGACCCTGCTGATTGCAGGGGCGTCACATGCCTGCACATCGACGGTAGAGTTGAAGTCAGAGATTCAGTATTATATATATCCGTCCGTGGGTACCAATTATGACGACGTAAAGATGGCAGAGTACCTTAAGACCCATCTTCAGGCACGTACTCCCAACCAGATACTTAGTAAGAATTACGGCCCCGGAGTACGTAGCGTAGAGGTTGCCATCAGCGACGAGTTTGCCGGTGACTATCAGGTACTGTACACTTCCAGCGGATATAAACTGTCTGCCCGTACGCCCAGAATCATGATTTGGCTGTGCTATCAGTTCATCAAGCACGTCGGCCATATGTACGATTCCAGCATCGCCATCGACGACCTGCCGCCCTGCATCTTCCCGGAGAAGAGCTACACCGGAGATCTGTACTTCGAGTACAGGGACATAGACATGCCTACCAACAAGACTCCGGACATGACGGAGCTGCTGTGCCTCTTTAATATGGAGAACGACTGGGGCCTGTGGGGCCATCAGCTGGGCCGTGTGCTGGGTAATCCGGACGATGGTTATATCCAGATGGACCCTGAGAACTTTGCCAAGATTGGCGGTATGACCCGCAAAGACCAGTTCTGCTTCAGTTCCGACAGGCTGTACGACCTTGCAGAGCAGTTCATAGTGGATCAGTACGGAGACAGCCCTGACTACAGCGTAAACATTACAATCGGTCCTAACGACAACTCCCTTGTTTGCCAGTGCCCCAGGTGCGTAGCAGCAGGAAATACTCCTACCAGTGCAACTCCTACCGTTGTGGCATTTGTAGAAAGGCTTGCCAACCGCTTCCCTCATCATCAGTTCTTTATTCCGGGATATTCAACTACTTACGATCTTCCGAGTCATGTGCTGCCTGATAATGTAGGCGTCTTCCTGTCTGCAATGGATTATCCCCGCGTACTGGGAAAGAGCGATTCGCCGGAGGCAAAGGCCTTCTTTGACAGGCTGGAGCAGTGGAAGAAGTACTGCAAAAAGGTCTATATCTGGGACTACATCTGCAACTTCGACGACTACCTGACTCCTTATCCCATACTGCTGGTAATGCAGGAACGTATCCAGAAGTACGTAGAGCACGGTGTTAAGGGCCTCTTCCTTAACGGTAGCGGCTATTTCTATTCAACCCTGCAGGAGACCTATACCTTCATACTGTCAGAGCTGATGATTCACCCGCACCTGAACGTGCCCAAGCTGGTAAACGACTACTTCCGCGATGCCATGCCCCATATGGGTAACTTCTTTGCGGCAGTGTTCAATTCACTTGAAAGACATGCTGCAGACCAGGGTAAGCCGCTTCCGATGTACGGTGGTATGGACGATGCCATCAATACCTTCCTTGTAGAGGACAACTTCCGCCGTTACTACGACGTCCTTGTGAACGCAGAGACCGGCGAAATGACCCACCGTGAGAAGGTGATTTACGAGAAGACAAAGCAGACCGTATCCCTCTCATTCATGGAGATTTGCAGGTACCACGGTATTGGAAAGCTTGGCTTTGCAGACTTCGTGGACGGCAAACTGGAGCCTAATCCTGAATTCCTGAGCGCCCTTGCCAGCCTTAAGGAAATAACTGAAGAAGATGACCTTGTGATTCTTACCGGCAACGAGACTGCTGCTATGGACCACATGGACAGGGTGAACGAGAGCGGTTTGTATATTGCCGACTACGAGAACGAATGTGCCCTGTGGATAAAGGAACGCCTTTGGGACGACAACCTTATACTGAACACTCCTATTACCCTGAGGCGCGGCGATATCCGCGAAACAACCAAAATGCTGACAGACGCAGTTGTTGGTATATCCAGGAACTATCACTGGGGCTGGCAGATTGTTCCCCAGAAGAATCTTGTTATAGAAATTCCTGTAGATAAAGCGCGTGGTGCGCACAATATTCAGATAAGTTTTCTTAACTTTGTTAGACACGGAATGGCTCCGCCTAACAAGATTGACATTATGGTGGACGGCAAACTTGCAGGTACGCTTAAAAGGGATATCTCCGACGAATACCTTGAAGACGGAGAAAAGGTTACCTTCAAGGGCCGCTTCGGTATGGTACCGAACAACAGCCTGGAACTTGTATTTGACGCATCCAACACTCCTAATGTTGCTATAGACGAGGTATTTGTAACTAAATGATCAGAACTGTAATTAAATATATTGTGGCCTTGCCGCTTGTAGTTTCCCTGTTTTCCTGTGCAAGGAAGGTAGAGTATACTACAATGGAGATTACAGACCCGGCAAGACATTACTATCCTATCCTTCAGGGGCAGGAACTCTCTATTATGGTGACATTCACCAATACCGGAGAGGTCCCGCTTACCATCAAGGATATCCAGGCATCCTGCGGATGCATAACAACAACTGACTCCGGCGATATCCTGATTCCTCCGGGCAAAGACTATGCAATTGTCCTTTCTTACGACAGTACCAAGAATGTGGGTAAGGTAGAGCATAAGGTCCGTTTCTTTGGAAACATCGCCCCGACGGGTATGGCGGAAATGAAGTTCGATGTTCATGTTGTTCCGGATGCCAGCTACCACCACGACTACGAGGAACTGTACGCAGAACGGAATCCTTTGAAAACGATAGTCGACGGTTTAATCACAGAAAACGGAATGGGCTATTTTGTAGACTAATAACCAATTATGCTGCCAATACCAAAACCACTGATTGATAATGTACTTAAACAGGCAGATATAGCAGACATATCGCGTGCTACCATACGCCAGACAGTTGCTGTTGCTGCCGAGCTCGAACAACAGACAGGAGAAAAATTCACGCGCCTTGAGATTGGCGTTCCGGGCATCAATGCCTGCGCCATTGGCATCGAGGCCCAGAAAAAGGCACTGGATAATGGAATTGCATCCATTTATCCGGTGATTAGCGGCCTGCCGGAACTAAAAGAAAACGCATCGGCCTTTGTAAAGGCCTTCATCGGCATAGACATTCCACCCAAATGTATTGTACCTACCGTCGGCTCTATGCAGGCGGCATACAACCTTGTGCTGGAATGTTCCCAATTGCAGGAGGGCAAGGACACTATATTGTATATATGTCCCGGCTTCTCCGCCCATGGAAGGCAGCCGGATGCGTTGGGCATTAAGAATATCACCTTCGACATTTACGAATACAGGGCAGAAAAGCTCCGGGACAAGCTGGAAGAATACTTCAGCCAGGGGAATATCGCTGCCATACTGTATTCAAACCCCAACAATCCGGCATGGATTTGCCTGACGGACGAGGAGTTGCAGATAATAGGCGAGTGCGCCACCAAGTACGATGTAATTGTGCTTGAAGATATGGCTTACCTGTGCATGGACTTCAGGCGTGACTTGTCCAAGCCCTTCCAGCCGCCTTATCAGGCGACGGTTGCCAAGTACACAGACAATTATGCAATCATGCTGTCTGCGTCCAAGATCTTCAGTTATGCAGGGGAGAGGATTGCCATTGTGTGCATCTCGGATAAGCTGTATAAGAGGGAGTATCCTTCGCTTCGCAACCGTTTTAATCTGGGTAGCTTTGGGGACAACTTTATTATGACTTATCTTTACTGCGCGTCCAGCGGTACGTCGCATTCTGCGCAGTACGCCTTGTCCGCCATGTTCAAGGCGGCCGTAGATGGGGAATATAACTTCGTAGGACAGGTTAAGGAGTATGCGGTGCGTTCCAAGAGGTCACGAGAGATTCTGGAGAAGCATGGCTTCCACCTTGTGTACGATAAAGATATAGACCAGACAATCAGCGACGGTTTTTTCTATACCGCCGGTTATAAAGACCTGGATAACAAAGAGTTGCTGGAAAGACTGATGCGCTGCGGAATAACGGCCATAGGACTTAATTCCACCGGCTCCAGCCAAAGGGGCATTCGTGTTTGCGTGTCTCGTCTTCTTTCTGACGATGATTTTGAGAAACTGGACCAGCGTCTTGCCTTGTTTGAGAATCTGTAAATACTTATTTGTCAATGAAATACGTTTCAGCCGACGAAGCTGTAAAGCTTGTTCGCAGTGGTGACAGTATCTGCTGCCAGGGTGGCGCATCTGTGCCTGTTCTTTTGCAGGAGGCCCTTGCCCGCCGTCATGCAGAGCTCCGTGATGTGACTATAACTTCAGGATTTAATGTTCATAAGGATCCGGCTCCTTTCTGTAAGCCGGAGTATAAGGATTCTTTCCTTGTAAACAGCATTTTCCTG
>JAEEGK010032467.1_pt1 | contig 10212 bp, 8 predicted proteins | sample 8958771 | NCBI WGS metagenome assembly JAEEGK01 (sample SAMN16246547, study PRJNA631951) | gut metagenome | biome: gut microbiome; feature: rumen; material: SC-attached | host: Bos | place: Iran: Karaj | collected 2018-10 | reverse complement strand
AGATGCGAGGAAGAAGATCGCTATCAAAACGAGATGAGAGAGAGATTGCTTCGGCTTCGCCTCGCAATGACGACCTTGACATGCGAAAAAATGTTAAGCCTCGCAATGGCAATTTGATCTTTCTGCCATAAGTTTTTTTTCGCGCGCGAATATAGTAAAAACAAGGGATTTTGTAAAGATTTCTTAAATATTACATCTAACGTTCACGCTGGAAAAACCAGTAGTAGAACAAGCTCCAGGCACCCCAAAGTACACAAAGCCACATTCCTATGTAACCCGCCATGTAAACTGCGTCGGCAATCGTATCGTACTTGAGCAAAAGGCCCGTTTCCGACAGGATAAAGTTCCAGTCGTGGAACCCGTAAGGCGCTTCCGCCCCCGTTCCCCCGCTAATCAGCGTCAGTTTCATGTGCAGGGCATCGTCAATATAAACCGCCACGTCGATAAAGTTCTCAAAAGCCCACCAGAGCGCAATGGAGGCACCCAGAATGTCGCGCGGCTTAATCCATAGCGCAAAGCAGAAGACAAGCGGCATGATAATCTGGAAAAGCGACCCGCCCAAAGACGTCAGCACGCGGTTCCCCAAGAATCCGAAAATAATATGCCCCGACTCATGCACCGGCAAGTTCAGGCAATGCAGGAACTGCGCCACCCAGGCATCGTAACCGTGCAGCATCAACTGAACGGTGTAAAAGATCATCATCACCAAAAAAAATGCCCGGACAATGAAAAAGGCCGTTCCGTTCAGCGTTTTCGGATAAAGCAGAAACTGGACCCACACCGGCCATGAACCGGGTTCCGCCAGGCTAAACGTCGAAGGCTCCTTGTGATTCACCGTCACAAGATGCAGAGGAACACTGTCGGTCCCCTTGGCCGCCCGCACCATTTGTAAAGCAGGCCGCTCTTCCACGACACCCGATTTTTTCTCTTCTTCCTTCATGGTTTAAATATATATTCGTCGCGCCGCATTCGCCCCGGAATCCCTACATTTTGCATACTTTTCGACACAATCCGGCCAAAAAAATTTATTTTCACCCCCAAAAGGATATGTCTATGAATCGAATTTTCAAGACGGCGACTCTCGCCGCACTCTCTACGCTTGCAGGCGTTTCAACAACGCAGGCAGCCACCATTACGATCAATCCCGCCGACACCAAGCAAGAAATCATCGGCTTCGGCGGCGCATCCGTCTATTACCAGAACTGGATTGCCAACCTTCCCGCCGCAGACCAGGAAGTGCTATTCGACACCGCCTTCACGGGACTGAACCTTTCGATCCTCCGTATCGCAAACTGGCTCCAGGACGAAAGCAAGGACCTGACCGATGACATCAATATTATCAAGGCAGCCCAAAAGCGACTCGGCAGCCACCTGAAAATCGAGATGTCCAGCTGGAGCGCTCCCGGCAACCTAAAGCCGAGCGGTAGTCTCAACGGCTACGACGGACATTCCAAATCGGACAAGACCCTGAATAAGGCAAGCGGGGACGCCTACGGCGCCTACGCCTACACCGACTTTGCCAACTGGTGGAAAAGAAGCCTTGAAGCCTACGCCGCACAGGGCATCGTTCCGGACTACATCAGCCTCCAGAACGAACCGGACATGGAAGCGAATTACGAAGAAACCCTGTTCGAGCCCACGGAAACAAATGAAATCGCAGGCTACAAGGAAGCCCTGAACGCCGTCTATGACGCCGTCAAGGGAAAGGCCAAAATTCTCGGACCCGAGCCCCTCGGCATCGGATACGGCAACTTTGACAAATACGCCAAGGAACTCGACGCCAACAAGCTGGACGGTTACGCCTACCATCTGTACCATGCAATGAGCGGTGACAACTCCGGCACCAACTACCTGAATCCGGAAAATTTCCGCGCCCCCATGAAATCGATTGCCGATACATACGGCACCAAGCCCATTATCATGACGGAATTCTGCCCGATGCTTGACGAGCCTCGCGAAGAGGATATGCTTGGACTCGCACACATTATGCAGATTGGCTTCACCGACGGAAAATTAGGTGGTTACGTCGCCTGGCAGCTTTTCTACGGTTATCACGCTCAAATGATCGGCGTGTGCCCCGGTGCAGGCTGGGACCTTACCGGAGATGGCAGATACGTGTGCGAAGGAAAGGAAATCAAGATTTTCCCCGAATACCACGCCATGCGTCACTATTCCAAGTTCGTGAACCCGGGCTGGAGCGTGGTGAGTTCCACCACCGACGGTAGCGATCTCTACACAGTCGCTTTCCGCAGCGCCGATAGTGATTCCGTTACGGTCGTCGCCATCAACAAGGCAAGCGCCGCCGCAAGCCTGAACTTCAGTGTCGACGGATTCACCCCCGCCTACGCGATTCAATCTGTCGAAGGCGGCGACAAGAGCAAACCCGTTACCGCAGCGGCCACCCTCGAAGCCCCGGCAAAATCCATCACGACGGTCGTATTCACTTCTAGCACCACCGCCATCAAGAACCTCCGCGCCGACTTGGCAAGCGACATGAACGCTACCGCCAAGATTTTCGACCTGAACGGCAACCTTGTATGGATCGGCCTTAAGAACGCCGCCATGAACGCCGACGGAACTCTGCGCCTGAACATTCGCCAGGGCATGTACCTCGTGAAGACCAAGTCCTCGACCATCAAGGCCATGAAAAAATAATGTGCAATGAGAGATGTAAAATGTTTAATCATTCATCCCATATTCCACATCTCACATAACAAAAAAAGCGGGCTAAAGCCCGCCTTTTTTTGTTGCTTCGGCAACTCAATTAGCCTTCTTCCAAGGCTTCCTTGAATTCATCGACCGTAGCAATGTATTCGTCAATCTTGTCTTCCTTGGAATCAAGGTAAGAAAGAATCTGTTCCAAGTGTTCCTTCTTGAACACAGCCTTAAGCTGGCGAGAAGCGTGACCGCGATAGCCCCATTCCTTGAGGATTTCGTCGGTGACCACGAAGGCGTCGTTCATCGAAACGAAACGCATCGGACCATAAACAGCCCAGTTGTGTTCCATCTGCATGCATTCCGGTTCCTGGAGTTCCGGATTAGCCATGTAGCGCTGGATGTGGCGAGTACGCACGTCCTTGATCTTATCGACGCGCATGTAACCCATAATCAAGTACTTGTTGCGGAGTTCGGAATCACTCAGGCCTTCGTAACGGGTGCCGAACAGAATATAGCGGCTCTTTGCCTTGAGGATTGCGTTGATAGCCTTCACGTTATAGCAGCTCATCAGGCCATAGGTGCTGGTTTCGTAGTTGGGTTCGTAAAGAAAACCCTTGCCGTTTTCGTTGAGCTGGTCGCGGACCGGCATTTCGGACTGGTGGCTGGTTTCGACGTAGAGCAAGCTACCGGCAGCGTTACCGCGGTAGTCCTGCCAACCTTCGAGATTGATCTGTGTTTTAGGCATTTGTCATCCACTCTAGTTAGGTTAAACTTTGGGAACCCCGAACTTTAGGCCCGGAGTCCCCTTTTTATATAAATCTTACAATCGGACTACTTATGGCAGTCCGTTGCTTATTTTCAATATGCAAGATACAAATTTATAAGCTAAAAGGTAATTGATTCTGCCGAAAAACCGGTCATTCCAAAGAGAGATGCCCCTTTTTCGAAGAATTTCGCGGTATCGGTGGTCAAAAACCGAGTTTTTCCATTTTTTGTAAGACGGCATTCCATTTCTGGGTGACGTTTCAGGTAGTCCACCGTCTTTTCGGAAACAATGTCCCCCTGGAACACCAACCTTACCTTTTCGGGGAGGGCAGCACGTATAGCCCCTTCCAGAAGCGGATAATGGGTACAGGCCAGCAGAAGCGTATCGATTTCCGGATCTTCCTTCAAAAGGGTATCCACGTCCTTCTTCACAAAGAACTTCGCCCCTTCGGATTCACGTTCGCCATATTCGACCAGCGGCACCCACATGGGGCAAGCATGCTGCGTCACCTTAAGGTCCGGGAAGAAATGGTTGATTTCAATCAGGTAACTGCCCGAAGACACCGTCCCTGCCGTACCGAAAATACCGATATGGCCCGACTTGCTGAACTTGCCGATTTCTTCGGCGGTGGGTCGCACAATGCCGAGCACACGCTTGTCGGGGAATTCATACGGAAGCACATCCTGCTGAATGCTACGGAGCGCCTTGGCAGACGCCGTATTACAAGCGAGAATTACCAGGGGGCAGCCGCGGCCGAACAGCTCACGCACAGCCTGCAACGTATAGCGGAAAATCGTCTCAAAGCTGCGGGAACCATAAGGGGCGCGAGCATTATCGCCCAGGTAAAGGTAGTCGTACTGCGGAAGAGCCTTCTGCAGGTTCTTCAGAATGGTCAAGCCACCAAAACCCGAATCGAAAACACCTATCACAGGGCATCCTCCATCATCTTGTGGACCATGGGGAGCATGTGAACCTTGGGGTCGAACTTTTCGTTTTCCTTGCGGCACTCCAGAACATCGACCGGCGCAAGAACCTTCACGTCCACCTTGCAGCGCTTGGTATCTTTACGGCGTTCCCACACGGGGCCAGACCCCTTAATAACGATAGGCAACATGATGGCATCGTTTTCGCAGGCAAAGCGGAACACGCCGCTCTTGAAAGAGCCTAGCGCACCGGTCTTACTACGGGTACCTTCGGGGAAAATAAACACGCGCACCGACTTGCCCCTTTTAGCAATCGCATTACGGACAGCCTTCGCGGCACCGCCCTTTTCACGGTTCACCAGAATGCAACCAATCTTGTGCATCCAGAAATTCAAGAACGGAATCCGAGCAAGAGACTGTTTCGCCACAAAACCAACCGTCTTTTGGAGAGCCAGAAATACAATCGGAATATCGGCAAAGGAATTGTGGTTCCCGACAACGAACACCGGGCGACTCCAATCGACTTTACCAAGCTGCGCCTGGTCTTCAATCGTCAAATCCACACGCAAAACCTTCATGCAGAATCTTGAAAAATCCTGAATTTTACGGTCAAGCCACGCATCAAAATTTTTTCCACAATAAGGCTTGGCAAACGGAAGTGTAAGGATATAAAACAGCATATATCCCAGCACAGCCACCGCGACATAGATTTTAAACAAGATTACAGGCATAAACGCTACCGAATAATTTTTCGATTCTTTAGGCAAAAACCTTGAGCGCCTAAAGCGGCGCAGCCGACCTTTCCAGAATCTACGCTTGCAATATAACAAAAACAAGCAGGCCTCGGCACGGGTTACCCCCACGTAATAAAGCCTACGTTCCTCGTCCAGTTGCTTTTTACGGGCCTTGCGGTCTCCGGTACATTCTCCGGGAGTCAATTTCTCGCATAAGCCCGCATAATACACCACCGCATACTGGAGTCCTTTGGACGCATGCACAGTCTCGACATGTACGCCGTCTTCAATAGTCACCTCAGGCGAAGCCTCTCCCGCCTCCGTCACCACGTCGCCCGCAATGGGAATTCCGTAGTCACGGAGCGCTTGCTCGTAGTAAAGACGTTGCCGGTTGTAGCGAACGAGAATCGCAAAATTTTTCCAGGCAAGGTCGTAACCTTCACGAAGTTCCTTGACGGACACGACAATCTTCTGGATTTCTTCGACAGGGTTATCGGATACCCAGATTTCGGGTTTGCGATTTTCCTTATAGAGCGGGTTTCCGCCGGAACCGTTCAAGTTGCCAGCCCGGAGCATCTTGCGCAAATGAATCGGCTTATTCTTGAAAATATCATTTGCCAAATAGAGCACATTCGGCACCGAACGGTAATTCCATTCCAAGCGAATCTGCGTTGATTCCTTGAAATCTTCGCAAAAACGTTCAATGTTTCCGATGTCGGCGCCGCGGAATCCGTATATGGCCTGGTCGTCATCGCCGACGACAAACAGCTGCTTGCGATCGCCGAGCAAGCCTTTCACCAAGCGATACTGAGACGGATTTATATCTTGGTATTCATCGACCAAAATCTCTTTCCACTGTTCGCGAAAGTAATCCCGCGCAGCCTCGTTAGTTTCAAGCAATTGAATCGCCGAATAAATCAAGTCTTCAAATACGACTTGGCCCGATTCCAAAACAGTCTCGCGAAGCGGTTGCAACTTCGCCGACACTGCCGCGCCATAGCAGTCCGAAAACAGGTTTTCCCGCGACACCTTGACTTTCAACTTGAGCTTCGATAGCGCCTGCGAAAATTCACGCTCCGACGATTCCGTCGGTACAGGCATTTTCTTGAAACCCAAGAGTTCATATGCCGGGCATTCGCCGCCTGTTCCATTCGGCACCTTGCACTTAAGCATATGCAGCGCCAGGGAATGGAACGTACATAGCCGCACACCCGCATTCGGGAACAGCTTCTGCACGCGTTCCCGCATCTCGGCGGCGGCCTTTGCGGTGAAGGTCAGCGCCAGGATTTTTTCGGGTTCTACACCGCAAAGAATCCTGTACTGGATTCGCTTGGTCAAGACGGAAGTCTTGCCCGAGCCGGCCCCCGCCAAAATCAAAAGTTGCGCGCCATGTTCATGGTCATGCAGCACCGCTGCACGCTGGTCAGAATTCAATCCCTTGAGGATTTCTTCGGCGTCCATAACGCCTCGTATGGATTGGGGCGAAGTACATGTAAGTCGCCACCGCTATCTAAAAACCGTCGCACGCCCCAACGTCTGTTCAAGGCCTGCGCCGTCGAATTAATTCGGTTCGCTTTCAGCTGCCAGGTCTTTCGCGGGAGCGTTCGCCGCAGGCGACCCTCCAAGCAAAAATACGAACGCGCCAAACAGGCTCAACAACAGGCTCACAAAGTAAGCGAGCAGCTGAATCACCACCGATTCAAGCCCCGGCACTCCAGCACGAGCAAAAAGCGACTGCGCTAAAAGTTCACGCGGGCCAAAGCCGCCAATCGAAATCGGGAGTGCACTCACGATTGCAACCAGCGGGATGTAATAGAAGTACCACGAAATCGAGAGGTCCACGCCGACCGCGATTCCACAAAAATAATGCACCAGAATTCGAAGACCCTGAGTCACCGCCGAAAGCAAGTTGATCGACACCAAGAGCTTTGCCGAACGAAAATGCTGGAAGCGTTCGAACATGTGAATCAGGCGTTCGTTAATCTTCTTCGGAAAAATCTTCGTCAAGATTTTGCACAGCAGGCGCCCGAGCCTGCGGCTGCAAAGGGCGGCAAACAAAGCACAGAACCCCAGGAAAATCCAGACAGAGGGCCACATAAAAGAACGCTGCGCTTCATCGTGCATAAAGAACAACAAGCCCATCGCAAGTGCAAACAGCGTAATAAAGAACAGCCCGTAAAGGCGGTCAAAGAACGTCGCCGTAAGCCCGGCACCCACGGAATCCTGGCCGCCCTGCATGCGGATGTCGTAAACTTTCTTGGCGTCGCCACCCACGTTGCCCGGCATAAAGTTATTGAAGAAAAGCCCCACGTAATAAAGCTTGAGCAAATGTCCGTAACCAAGCTTCACATTCTGCTTTTCAAGCAAAAGTTTCCACTGCAGGCACGCCGTAAAGTTCGAAAGTCCCAGGCACAAAAGCGCTACAAACAAGGGCCAAATGCTATGCGTGCTGAACAGCGTATACAAGTCATCGACGCTCCAGTCCGGAGCCATCACGATGTTTCGGTAAACAAAGTAAGCCGGAACCGCCGTCACGACCAACTTCAGGCAAAAAATCAGAACCGACTTCAATCGGCCATCTATTTTACTCATCTCCTCCCCCTACCTGACGCTGAATAACGGCCTCTTGAATCAAGTCAAGAGTCTGTTCTGCAGCGCTATCCCAACGGAATTCCCCCGCATAGCTTTTGGCCGCCTGCGAAAGTCTCGTACGCAGGTCATCATCGCTATAAAGCCTATCCATTTCCATGGCACAAGTGTGGGCGTCTCCCACTGGGAACAAAAGACCCGTTTCACCATTGCGCACGCTGTCGCGGAGTCCCGGGACATCGCTTGCAATCGTCGTGGTTCCGAGCTTGGCCGCCTCAACGACAGTCAAGCCCCAGCCTTCCTTGAAACTCGTCTGCAAGAGAGCCACCGCATTTGCAAGCAATTTCCTTTTCTTCTCAGACGAAACAAACCCCAAAAGTTCAACGTGTTCTTCAAGTCCCCGCTCCTTAAGCCAGGCGGGAATCTTTTTCAGAAGCGGACCATCGCCCGCCACCACCAATTTTACATCCGGATGGTTTTCGGCAAATTCTTCAAAGGCTTCAAGAGCCGTCCAGATTCCCTTGTAGCGGTGCACACGGGACAGCCACAAGAAATAAGGCACAGAAGATTCTTCTTCAACCGGTGCCGCATCAGCCACAGGAGTCGCAACATCATCATCCGATCCATTATAAATGACCGAGATGCGGTCTTCGGCAATTCCGATTTCTTCCAGTTCACGCTTAGTACTCGGGCTCACCACCACAAAGGGTTGCTTGCGGTAGAACCAGGGAATCATCCGTTCAAAAGCCCACACCACAAAAGCCACCGGGAACGAGGCCTCGTGGAAAATCGAGCCGCGCCACAAGTGGTGCATTTGCACCAGCACCGGCTTCTTAACCAGGAAAGGCGTAAACAGCGGAAGCTTGTTCAGGTCTTCGACCACCAAATCAAAATTGAACTCCCGATCCAGCTTGCGAATGTTCATCGCAACAGTAAGCTGGAACAGCAGGTCGCCACCCTTGCGCACCACCTGGATGCCGTCTACAACTTCGCGTTCTTTACAGCCGGCAAAGGCAGTCGTCAGGAGCACCACCTGGTGTCCCGCTTCTGCAATCAAGGAAAAGATGCGGTGTAAATGTTTCTCGGCACCACCTGCAGCAGGATGCAACCGATCGCGATAATTGACTACAAGGATGTTCATCGGCTAGGGCTTCTTGCCCAGGACTCCAATGCACAACTGCGTGTAGTGCATAAGCGAATTGTTTTCGAGAGAATCAAGAATCTTGTCCTTGACCTTCTGGTAGGCAGAACCTTGCAGCGGATACTTCGGCAGTTCCACGCCCACCTTGAAGCCCACTTCGCGCACAATGCGGTAGAACAGGTTCGGGCGCATCCAGTCGCCATATTGGTAAACGCATTCAAAGCCCGCATCGGTCATAAGCTTCTTGAGCTGCGGCATGGTGAACTGCTTTTCCCAACCGGCGAACCACTTGTCCATCGCAATCAGAATGTGCTTGATTACGGTGTACGGGTGAACGGTCTGCGGCACGTCGCACAGGCAATGACCGCCATGTTTGAGAATGCGGTAGTTTTCCTTAATCAGCGGGAGCGAATCCTTGAAGTGCTCGGCCAAACCCTGGTGGAAAACCAAGTCAAAAGTGCAATCCGGGAACGGCGCCTTGAAGGCATCGCCACGGACCAACTTCAAATTGTCGTAAAGGTTGTCTTTGGCTCGAATGGCATCTACAATCTTCAAACTATTTTCAGCGTAATCGAGCACGTAGACATCGGCACCCAGGCGGGCCAGTTCGGCACTGTCGCGACCGGTACCGGCACCCACTTCCAAAACCTTGAGGCCTTCGAGCTTAAAATTCTTCTTAATCGCGTTCAACACCGACGGGGACGAAGGATAAACCTTGTCCATATCGTTCTTCTGTTGCCAAAATCTGTTCCAGACAGACTGATCAGGTTCTTTAATAGACATAGCGTGTAAAATATACTAATTCGGAATTCAAAATTTGGAATTCAATTTTTGCCGTGTGGCAACATTACATTTTTTTTGTTAGAAATAGAGCCGAACGGTCTATGAAGGGGAAAGCATTCCCCTAGTGCAAGCCATGGCTCCGCCTAAACTGCACGCTCACATGGCCGTTCCGGAATGTTCGCTTAGCGGCCAGGCTATCGCCATGTCTTTTACCACCCCATCTCCTAGGGGTTTCACCCCTAAAACCCCACAAGACGACCGCCTCGATGGATCCCCTCCCCTATCGCGCTACGCACTCCAGGGGCGAGGATGACTTCGACGGGGCTGTCATCCTGGAGCGACTGCAAGGAGCGACGGGATCCAGGGCGACAGCAATCAAACTGTCATAAATTTACGACAATAGTTGAAAACTAGAGACAATTTTTCTAAATTTAGGGACAAAATTCACGTTTTGACGACACCGTATAACAAATTTGATACACTTTGCAATTTTTTTACACTTTTGGCACGCATCTTGCTTTAAAAAAAGCGATATTAAGGATGTAAGGTTATAAAATGCATATTGATTCTACTGATACTACTCTAAAACGTTACCTCGAAGATATTAGACGCACCGCT
>JAEEGK010032463.1_pt1 | contig 10213 bp, 7 predicted proteins | sample 8958771 | NCBI WGS metagenome assembly JAEEGK01 (sample SAMN16246547, study PRJNA631951) | gut metagenome | biome: gut microbiome; feature: rumen; material: SC-attached | host: Bos | place: Iran: Karaj | collected 2018-10 | reverse complement strand
ATGGTGGTGGCCGTTCCTATGGTGGTGGCGGCTCCTTTGGTGGTAGTCGCTCCTCTGGCGGCGGTCGTTCCTTTGGTGGCGGAGGCTCCTTCGGAGGGGGCGGTGGTCGCAGTGGCGGCGGTGGTGGTGGACGCTCTTTCGGCACACGCCGCTGACGATACAGTGATGAAAGTATGTACAACTATAACACATGACAACAATGAACAAGACACTATTATTATCAATATGCGCCCTGGCCTCGCTGACAGTTTCAGCACAAGGTTTGAATCTTGACAGCTACGCAGGTGCTCAAATGGCTACAGAAGACCTGAATGGTACCGCCCGCTATGTGGGTATGGGTGGAGCCATGGATGCCTTAGGTGCCGACCTCTCCACGATGGGCAGCAATCCTGCCGGCATAGGTCTGTACCGCAAGAATCAGATTGGCCTATCCTTTGGCTTGAATGTACAGGAAGGTGGCAAGAATTTCCATGATGGTAGCAAGACCAATGCCTCGTTCGACCAGGTCGGTGTTGTGTTTGCTGCCCGTGTGGGTCCTACCAGCTACTTCAACTTCGGTTTCAACTTCCACAAGAGCCGTAACTTCGACTTCGTGTTATCGGCAGCTGACCAGGCCATCAATGGTTCTTCCCTGCAACGCCAGACATATGTCAAGATGTTGCGCGGCGACTTGGACAAGCAGAACCCCAGCGATCCCAAGAGTCAGTTGCTGCATCCTTTCCGTGAGACGCAGGTGGACCAGATGAGCTATCGCATTATCGACCGGTACGATTCCAAGGGCAAATATATTGAGAGCATCAGCCCTCGTGGCATCGACTATACCTTCGACCGTGCTCATACCGGTTACATTGGCGAGTACGACTTCAACCTCAGCGGCAACATCAACAACCGCGTTTATCTGGGTTTGACGGTAGGTATTCACGATGTACACTACAATGCCTATAGCGAGTATTTCGAGCATTTGAACTCACCAACCATGCCTTCGCTGACCAGTGTGCTGATGAGTGATGACCACCGTATTACGGGACAGGGCTACGATGTGAAGGCCGGTATCATTGTGCGCCCCTTCGAGGCATCCCCCTTCCGCTTCGGAGTCAGCGTGTCGACGCCTACGTGGTACAAGCTGAGCACCAGTAATACTGCCCGTATCGGTAATGTTGAACAGATTGGCTACGATGCCGACTTCCGTTTCTATACGCCGTGGAAGTTTGGCGCGAGTCTCGGACATGTGATTGATAACATGGTGGCTGTGGGACTGAGCTACGAGTATGCTGACTATGGTTCATGCGATATGCGTGCCATCAATGACTATGGCTACGATTGGGACGGTTACTACCACGAGAGCAGTGCCAGCGACAGGGAGATGGAGCGTCTGACACAAAACACGCTGCGTGGCGTGTCGACTCTGAAGGTCGGTGCTGAGGTCAAGGCCGACGAACACATGTCATTCCGTGTGGGCTACAACTACGTATCGCCGATGTATAAGGAAGATGGCGTGCGCGACCAGAGTCTGAACTCACCTGGAACCTATATGGCTTCGACTACCGACTATACTAACTGGAAGGCTACCAATCGTCTGACGGCAGGTGTGGGCTTTACCTTGGACAAGTGGCGCATCGACGTGGCTTACCAGTATCAGATGCGCAAGGGTGACTTCTATCCCTTTATGCACCGCGATCCACAGAATGCCAACGAACCGTTCTCGGCCAAGTATTACAGTGAGTATGGCCTGCTGGAAGTGCTCAAAAACGAGTGCTCAGCAGTCAGCGTCAAGGATAACCGCCATCAGCTGATGTGCTCGGTGACGTACAGTTTCTGATTGTTACAGAATAAACTTTTAGGCAAACCGCAAAATAAATGGCATTTTATTTTGCGGTTTGCTGCTTTATTTGTAATTTTGCACGTCATAAGAGAAAGCTTATCAATGAAACGGTATTTGTGGGCGTTTTTCTGTCCGCTGTTGTTGCTGGCGTGTGGAGGCAACAAAACGGTTAACACCGAGGAGCCAGTCCCCGCAGACACTACTGTTGTGGCCGATTCGGCAGCTACCGATTCATTGGAGGAAGACATTCTTGCCAATATCCCTATGCCTAAGGCTGCTGACGAGTTGTTTGACGATTTCCTGTATAACTTTGCGGCGAACAAGAAGCTACAGATGGAGCGCATCCTGTTTCCTATCAAGAAAACCAATGGCGACAAGGTGGAAACGGTCGACAAGGCTCATTGGAAGATGGAGCGCTACTTCATGCGACAGCAATATTACACACTGCTCTTCGACAATGAGCGTCACATGGAAGTGGTGAAGGACACATCCATCAACCATGCTGTGGTCGAGATGATTTACTTCAATACGGGAGCTGTCATACAGCACATCTTCGACCGTCTGCGCGGCACCTGGATGCTGACTTCCATCCAGACCATTCCCATCAGTCAGTCGACGAACTCATCGTTCCTGACGTTCTACCATCAGTTTGCTTCCGATACGGAGTTCCAGACGGAAAGTCTCAATGAGAGCATTCAGTTTGAGGGCCCTGATCCCGACGACGACTTTGCACGCATGGAGGGTGAGATAACCCCCGATACGTGGGAGGCTTTTGCTCCGGAGTTGCCGAAGAAAATGATTTATAACATCATCTACGGACAACCGCGCAAAGAGGGAAACCGTAAATTGTTTGTTTTGCGAGGTATTGCCAACGGTTTGGAACTGGAAATGACGTTCATACGCAAGGATGGCAAGTGGAAACTCACAAAGCTCACGACGTAGGATGAAGGATTTTCGGAAATATAGTTTGCTTCCGCATAATACATTTGGCATTGATGCCAGGTGCAGTCGTTTTCTGGAGTATGAAAGCGACGACGAGGCGATTGCCGTAGCCGACGTGCTGCGTCGTTCGCAACAGCCCTTTATTATCATCGGTGCAGGTAGTAATCTGCTGCTGACCCAGGACTTCGATGGCATCGTGGTACGTTCCGGCATCAAGGGCTACCACTTCGATGGCAATCGGATGGTGTGTGGCAGTGGCGAGACCTTCGACGATATGGTGGCCGCGAGCATCCGTGCCGGCTACTACGGTATGGAGAACCTGTCGCTCATTCCTGGCGATGTGGGAGCCAGTGCCGTACAGAATATCGGTGCCTACGGTGTTGAGGCTAAGGATGTAATCGTCCGTGTCGATGCTGTCGAGATCGCTACTGGGAAGACTTGTGCCATTGACAATGCGTCATGCCAGTATGCTTACCGTCAGAGCCGTTTCAAGCAGGATTGGAAGAACAAATACCTCATTACCCGTGTGACGTACGGTCTGTCGCGTACCTTCATGCCCCATCTCGACTATGGCAATATCCGTGCCGAGCTGGAAAGAAAAGGTGTTGCGGAGCCAGATGCCCAGCAGTTGCGCGACGTCATCATCGACATTCGCAATGCCAAGTTGCCAGACCCCAAGGTGATGGGCAATGCCGGCAGTTTCTTTATGAACCCCATTGTAAGTCGCGAGCAGTACGAGTCGTTAGCTGCTCAGTATGAGGGCATGCCCCACTATGAGGTGGATGCTGCCCGCGTAAAAATTCCTGCCGGCTGGATGATAGACCAATGTGGCTGGAAAGGCAAGTCGATGGGGCGTGCCGGCGTGCATGACAAGCAGGCGCTGGTACTCGTCAACCGAGGTGGTGCCAAAGGGCAGGAGATTGTCGATCTCTGCAACGCCATCCGTAAGGATGTGAAGGAAACCTTTGACATCGACATTCACCCCGAGGTTATTATCATTTAGAGGTAAGAGGTAAGAAGTAAGAGGTGAGAGGTAAGAGGTAAGAGGTAAGAGGTGAGAGTAGAATTCGTTTAATTCGTTTTAATTCGTTGTTGCAAAATATTCGTGGTTTGATAATATGCGTGTGACATTTCTTGGAACGGGAACATCGTGTGGCGTGCCGACCATCGGCTGCCAGTGTTACACGTGTCGCAGCACTGACCCGCATGACAAGCGGCTGCGCTGTTCGGCACTCGTCGAGACCGACACCACGCGCCTGCTTATCGACTGCGGTCCAGACTTCCGTCAGCAAATCATGACGCAGCCGTTCCGTAAGATAGACGGCATACTCATCACCCACGCTCACTACGACCACATGGGTGGTATGGACGATATCCGGCCGTACTGCCAGTTTGGCGAAATCAACGTCTATGCCGACCCCATAGCCCGGCAGGGCATGCTCCAAATGCTGCCTTATTGTTTTGCCGAGCACCGCTATCCTGGTGTGCCTGCCATCCAGTTGCATGAGATTCATAAGCACGAGGCGTTCACCATTGGCGATCTCAACATCATGCCTGTTGAGGTGATGCACCACGACCTGCCTATCCTTGGCTATCGTATAAAAGATGTAAGATGTCAGATGTCCGAAGTAGGAGATGCTCCTTCAGCCCTCAGCCTTCAGCCTTCACTCGTCTACATCACGGACATGAAGACCATCGACGACGCTGAACTTTCTTATCTTGAGGGGACTGACGTGCTTGTTGTTAATGCCCTCCGTGAGAAGCCACACCACAGCCATCAGACCGTCAGCGACGCTGTTGCCTTTGCCCGTAGAGTAGGGGCCAGCCAGACCTGGCTCATCCATTCCAGTCACGACATTGGACGTCATGTCGAAGTCAATGCCCAGCTACCTCCTGACATTCAGTTGGCCTACGACGGTCAGGTGATTAGCCTGTAACCTCATGGTAGTTGCTCTCAAACGACAAACCAAATTCACTGAAATTGGTGACCAAATCAACTGAATTTGGTCAGCAAATTAACTGAAATTGGTGACCAAATTCACTGAATTTGCGTAGTGACTCATTAGCCCCAACACTTTAAAAGAAGGCGGGAATGAACGAAACTGCTCATCCCCGCCTTCTTATTTAGTGATGCGATGTTACATCATCTATCTTACATCAAACATCTTACATCATCCATCTTACATCATACCTCCCATGCCTGGTGCACCGCCCATCGGCATAGCGGGCTCCTTCTCGGGCTTGTCAACGATGAGGCACTCAGTGGTGAGGAACATGCCAGCGATACTGGCAGCATTCTCCAAAGCCACACGGGCTACCTTGGCAGGATCGATGACACCAGCCTCACGCAGGTCCTCGTATTTGTCGAGACGGGCATTGTAACCGAAGTCACCCTTGCCCTCGCGAACCTTCTGTACGACGACGGCACCCTCTTCGCCAGCATTGCTGACAATCTGACGCAGAGGCTCCTCAATGGCGCGGCAGATGATGTTGATACCTGTCTGCTCGTCGGCATTGTCACCCTTCAGGTTAGCCAGAGCCTCCTGGGCACGGATGTAGGTAGTACCGCCACCGGCGACAACACCTTCCTCAATGGCTGCACGGGTAGCACAGAGAGCATCGTCCACGCGGTCCTTCTTCTCCTTCATCTCCACCTCGCTGTTGGCACCGACGTAGAGCACTGCTACGCCACCAGCCAGCTTGGCCAGACGCTCCTGCAGCTTCTCCTTGTCGTAAGAAGAGGTGGTGAGCTCAATTTCCTTTTTAATCTGAGCGATGCGGTCCTTGATGGCCTGGCTGTCACCGGCACCGTTGACGATGGTGGTGTTGTCCTTCGACACTGTCACCTTGTCACAGGTTCCCAGCATTTCCAGGGTAGCCTGCTCCAGCTTCAGACCCTTCTCCTCGCTGACAACGACGCCACCTGTCAGGGTTGCGATGTCCTCGAGCATGGCCTTACGACGGTCGCCGAAGCCAGGAGCCTTGACAGCGCAAATCTTCAGACCGCCACGCAGACGGTTGACAACCAGTGTGGTCAGAGCCTCAGAGTCAACATCCTCGGCAATCACGAGCAGGGGACGGCCACTCTCGGCAGCGGGCTGCAGGATGGGCAGGAAGTCCTTGATGTTGCTAATCTTCTTATCATAGATGAGGATGTACGGATTCTCCATCACGCACTCCATCTTCTCAGAGTCTGTCACGAAGTAGCCAGACAGATAGCCACGGTCGAACTGCATACCCTCGACCACACCGATGTGGGTGTCGCGGCTCTTGCTCTCCTCGATGGTGATGACACCGTCCTTCGAAACCTTGCGCATGGCGTCGGCCAGCAGTTTACCAATCTCTTCGTCGTTGTTGGCACTGACGGTAGCCACCTGCTCAATCTTGTCGTAGTTGTCGTCAACCTTCTCGGCATTGTTCTTGATGAACTCCACAACAGCCTTCACGGCCTTGTCGACACCACGCTTCAGGTCCATAGGATTGGCACCTGCGGTGACGTTCTTCAGACCCTCGGTGATGATGGATTGTGCTAAGATGGTAGCGGTTGTCGTACCGTCACCGGCATCGTCGCCAGTCTTCGAGGCCACGCTCTTCACGAGCTGTGCACCAGTGTTCTCAAACTTGTCCTCCAACTCAATTTCCTTGGCTACAGTCACACCGTCCTTGGTAATCTGCGGAGCACCGAACTTCTTTTCAATCACGACGTTGCGTCCCTTCGGACCCAGTGTTACTTTAACTGCGTTTGCCAACTGGTCCACGCCATTCTTCAGCAGGTCGCGGGCCTCAATATTGAATTTAATATCCTTTGCCATAATCTTATTTAAGTGAAGAGTTAAGAGTGAAGAGTGAAGAATTTGCTACCGCGCTTCCTTGCACCTACACTTTTACGCCCTTCTTTTTTTTAAATTGTTTGTAAATAATTAATTCTCTTCTTTTGAAGAATTCAGATTGAAGATGAAGTCTTTGTATTTGCTCATGAGCGGCAGCAAATTCTTCACTCTTCACTCTTCACTCTTCACTTTTCAATGACTGCTAAGACGTCACTCTGACGCATCATCAGGAATTTTTCACCCTCGAACTCCAGCTCCGTGCCACTGTACTTGCCATACAGCACCTCGTCGCCAGCCTTCAGGATCATCTCTTCATCTTTTGTTCCCTGACCCACAGCCTTGATGGTGCCGTGCAGGGGCTTCTCCTTAGCGGTGTCTGGAATGATAATTCCACCAATCTTTTCTTCTGCCGGTGCAGGTACTACCAGCACGCGGTCTCCTAACGGTTTAATGTTCATAATACGAATGTTTTAATGTTTAATAATTGTTTAAATCTGACTTCTCGTCAGCGAAAAGCGTGCCAAAGATGACGAACTGACACTTTGGCAGAAAAATAATTCGTAAATTATTTGGCAAATTCGTCGATAATATTTACCTTTGCACAATCTAGTCATAGATAAAAGATGAGAAATAATAGATAAAAGATAAGATTATGAAAGAGTTTTTCAAGTATGTCTTGGCTACCATCACAGGTATCATCCTGTTGACAGTCATCATGGGAATCCTGTCCGCCATCTCCCTGGTAGGACTGGTGGCGTCGAGTGCTGCCACCGTGCAGGTTGAGGAAAATTCCGTTTTCACGCTGTCCCTGTCGGGCGTCATGGAGGAACGTACATTGGATAATCCGTTAAGCATGATTACAGGTGAAGTGTCTGCCAATCTGGGACTGGAGAACATCCTGAAAGCTATCAAGAAGGCCAAGGACAACGAAAACATCAAGGGCATCTACATCGAGGCAGGACTGTTCACGTCGGACACGCCGGCATCGACCCACGCCATCCGTGAGGCCTTGCTCGATTTCAAGAAGAGTGGCAAATGGATTGTGGCATACGCTGACTCATACGAGCAGTCTACCTATTATATATGTAGTGTGGCCGACAAGGTTTTCATGAACCCGCAGGGTATGGTGGATTGGCACGGACTGGCTTCGACTCCCTATTTCGTCAAGGATCTCCTGGCAAAGTTTGGCGTGAAGTACCAACTGTGCAAGGTGGGCAAGTATAAGAGTGCCCCTGAAATGATGACCGCCGACAAGATGAGCGACCCCAACCGCGAGCAGGTGACCGCCTACATGACTGGCATCTGGGAGGTCATGTTGAAGGAAGTTTCTGACAGCCGTAAGATTCCCGTAGACTCACTGAACGCCTATGCCGACCGTTTCGTGGCACTGGCCGATCAGCAAGACTACATCAAGATGAAGATGGTGGACAAGCTGATTTATACCGACGAGGTGAAGGGTGAAATCAAGAAGATGCTGAAGATTGACGAGAAGGACGATATCAAACAGCTGACACTGGCCGATATGGAAGGCGTGAAAGGCAAGAAAGAGGAGGGTGAACAGATTGCCGTCTACTATGCCTACGGTGATATTGTTGACTCAGAGAGTGGCAGCTTGATGGATACCGGACACAGCATCGTGGCCAATACCGTCTGCAAGGATTTGGAGAAGCTGATGAACGACGACAATGTGAAGGCTGTCGTATTGCGCGTCAATTCGCCTGGTGGTTCGGCATACGCCTCAGAACAGATCTGGCGTAGCGTGACCCAGCTGAAAGCCAAGAAACCCGTGGTTGTCTCGATGGGTGGCTATGCTGCCAGCGGCGGCTACTACATCAGTTGTGCTGCCAACTATATCTACTCTGAGCCCACCACCATTACTGGTTCTATCGGTATCTTCGGTATGTTCCCCGACTTTAGCGGACTGCTGACAGAGAAGTTGGGTGTGAAGTTCGACGAGGTGAAGACCAACAAGCATGCTGCCTTCGGCACAATGGCCCGTCCGTTCAATGCTGAGGAACTGGCACTGCTCGACCAGTATATCGGTCGTGGCTATGAACTGTTCCGCAAGCGTGTGGCCGATGGTCGCAAGCAGCCAGTGGAGAAGATTGAGGAGATTGCACAGGGACGTGTATGGCTGGGCAACGATGCACTGGGCATCAAACTGGTGGATGCTATTGGTTCGCTGGACGATGCCGTCAAGAAGGCTGCTGAACTGGCTAAGGTGAAGGAGTTCCATACGACGGGCTATCCTGAGCCTGCCGAATGGTGGGAAAGTCTGCTCGAACAGGGCAACAGCAGCAGCTATCTTGACAGCGAACTGCGTCAAGCCCTGGGCGAATACTACGAGCCGCTGCGACTGGTGAAGACCATCAACCACCAGAGCGCTATTCAGGCTCGTCTGCCCTATTTCCTGAACATTCAATAATCGAGTATTTGAAAATAATAGTATAACACAGCATGGGTGTTGAGAGATATAGGATTGTTGAAGGCGACTTCATAAAAATCAACAAGTGGCTATTACCATTTAGTTGGTTATATGGCATGGCCTCCAAACTACGCAACACCCTGTTTGAGATGGGTGTTCTGAAGATGCGTTCCTTCCAGATACCCATCATCAGTGTGGGCAATATCACTGTTGGCGGCACGGGCAAGACGCCACACGTGGAGTATCTGGTACGTCTGCTGAAGGATCAGTTCCGTGTGGCAGTGCTCAGCCGAGGCTACAAGCGCAAGAGCAGGGGATTCATCAAGGCCGATGAACAGACCACGATGCCTGAGATTGGCGACGAGCCCTATCAGATGAAGCAGAAATTCCCTGGTGTCACCATCGCTGTCGACAAGAAACGCTGTCATGGCATAGACATATTGACAGAACAGGATGCACAGCTCGATGTCATCCTGCTCGACGACGCTTTCCAGCACCGTTATGTGAAGCCAGGCATCAATATTCTGCTGGTCGATTACCACCGTCTGATTATTTACGACAAGCTGTTGCCTGCAGGCCGTCTGCGCGAGCCACTGTCAGGCAAGGACCGTGCCGACATTGTCATCGTGACCAAGTGTCCGAAGGACCTGAAGCCCATGGAGTATCGTGTTGTCACCAAGGCCATGCACCTCTACCCCTACCAGCGTCTGTACTTCACCACGCTGGAGTATGCTGCCTTGCAGCCCATGTTCCAGACAAGTCCTGCGGACATTCCACAACTCGACAGTCTGCACGACACGCACGTGTTGCTGCTGACGGGTATCGCATCGCCTGAGCAATTGGAGCACGACCTCTCACCTCTCACCTCTCACCTCACGCCACTTACCTTCGCTGACCACCATCAGTTTGCCAAGAAGGACGTCCAGCTCATCAACGACACGTTTGCTGCCCTGCCCTCTCCCAAACTCATCATCACGACAGAGAAGGATGCCACCCGTCTGAACAATATTGAGGGACTGAGCGACGACGTCAAGAAGAATCTTTATATCCTGCCTGTACGTATCAGTTTCATGCAGGACCAAGAAGATACGTTTAACCAACAAATCAGAAACTATGTACGAAAAAATTCAAGAAACAGCATCTTGGCTAAAGGCAAAGATGACCACAAGTCCAACAACAGCAATCATTCTGGGG
>JAEEGK010032460.1_pt1 | contig 10214 bp, 8 predicted proteins | sample 8958771 | NCBI WGS metagenome assembly JAEEGK01 (sample SAMN16246547, study PRJNA631951) | gut metagenome | biome: gut microbiome; feature: rumen; material: SC-attached | host: Bos | place: Iran: Karaj | collected 2018-10 | reverse complement strand
GCTGCGGACATGAATATCATCAGTTTCTTCATATTACTTCTCCAATTCATAATCTTCTGGTTTCTTATGTGCATACTGCGCTAACTCGGCAGCCACCTCGGAATTCTCCTCATCCTCAAACTCCATCGGTTTGATCTTCTCCTGAATAGACTGGAAGATCACAAACAGCGTAGGCACGACGAAGAGCTGAAGGATCGTACCGATGAGCATACCGCCCACGGCTGCAGCACCCAGCGTCTGGTTACCATTCTTACCCACACCCGAGGCGAACATCATCGGCAACAGACCGATGACCATAGCCAGAGAGGTCATCAGGATAGGACGCAGACGGGCAGCAGCACCCAGCACGGCCGACCAAGAGATGGCCATACCCGTCTGACGGCGCTCCAGGGCGAACTGTACAATCAGGATGGCATTCTTAGCCAACAGACCGATCAGCATGATGAGCGAAATCTGCATATAGATATCGTTGGCGTGGCCGAAGAGCTGCGTGAAAAGGAAACAGCCTGCCAGACCGAAAGGCACGGAGAGCACTACCGACAGCGGCAGGATGTACGACTCGTACTGGGCCGACAGAATCAGGTAGATGAAGATAAAGCACAGCAGGAAGATGATAGCCGTAGAGTTTGTGGCCTTGGCTTCCTCACGTGTCAGACCCTGATAGTCGTGGGTATAACCCGCAGGCAGCATTTGGCCGGCCACCTCTTGTACAGCCTTGATAGCCTCACCCGAAGAGTAGCCGTCAGCCACGGTCGCCGTCACCGTAATAGAAGTGTACAGATTGAAGCGGTTGATGTTTGACGGGCCATACACGCGCTTGATAGAGCAGAACTCCTGTACAGGCGACATTCCCGCAGGTGTGCGTACATATATACTATTAAGCGACTCCAGCGTCTTGCGGGTCTCAGGCAAACCCTGTATCATCACGCGATAGAGTTTACCGTAAGCGTTGAAGTTTGAGGCATAAAGTCCGCCATAGTAACCCTGCAGGGTGCTGAGCACGGTAGAGGGCGAGATGCCGCTCTGCTTACACTTGGCCACATCGACCGTCACCATGTACTGCGGGTAGTTCGGGTTATAGGATGTCTGAGCCGTCTGTATCTCCGGACGTTTGTTGAGTTCAGCCAGATAATCCTTGACGATGTTATAGAACTTCGTCAGATCACCGCCGGTACGGTCTTGCATCACCAGCGAGATACCCGAGTTGGCTGAGAAGCCAGGAATCATAGGCGGTGCAAAGGCCAGGATCTGAGCATCCTTGATATGAGCCGTCTTAATGAATATCTGGGCGATAACTCCTGTAGATTCATAAGGATTGAGGAAGAAACGATAGATACCGTCACCCTGCCACAGACCGGAAAGCTTCCAGAAGAAGCCCTTCTGACGATCAGCAAACGGTTTCAGTTTGATGATAAACGTAGCCTGGTCTGAACCCGAGCCGGCAATAAAGTTGTAACCCTGGATCTGCTCACGACTCTGGATAGCAGGATCGGCAGCCAATATCTTGTCCACCTCGTCAATAACCTGACGGGTGCGAGCCACAGAAGTAGCCGGCGGCATCGAGACGGTACAGAAGAGTGTACCCGTATCCTCGTCGGGTACGAGTCCCGACTTAGTGGTGAACATCGTCACACCGAGTACGACAGCACCGATAATCACGGCAGCGATGATGGCTAACGGCTTGCGCACCAGTTTCTCAATGATGTTCTTATATTTTCCCAACGTTACATCAAAAGCCGTATTGAACGACTGATGGAAACGATCGATGCGTGACATTTTCTTTTCGTGTCCCTCCTTGTCGTGAGGCTTCAGGAAGATGGCACACAGGGCCGGCGACAGCGTCAGCGCGTTCAAGGCCGAAATCAGGATCGATATAGCCATCGTCACACCGAACTCTCGATAGAACGTACCCGAAGTACCACCGATAAACGATACCGGGATAAACACGGCAGCCATCACAAGCGTGATAGAGATGATGGCACCCGAGATCTCGTTCATGGCGTCGATAGAAGCTGTCAGCGGAGACTTATAGCCCTGACCCAACTTGGCATGTACGGCCTCGACCACCACAATGGCATCATCGACCACAATGGCGATGGCCAGCAGCAAGGCCGACAATGTCAGCAGGTTGATGGAGAAGCCGAACACTTCGAGGAAGAAGAATGTACCTACCAGCGACACCGGCACGGCAATCAGCGGGATCAGCGTAGAGCGCCAGTCCTGCAGGAAGACGTAGATCACGATAAACACGAGGAACAGCGTGAAGAACAGCGTGAACACCACCTCCTCGATAGAGGCATAGAGGAACTCCGTCACATCGTAGTTGATCTTATAGGTCATGCCCGGGGGGAACAGCTTTGACTGCTCCTCGAGCTCGGCCTTCACCTGCTTGGCAATCTCGTTGGCATTAGAACCGGCAATCTGCTGCACCATACCCAGCACAGAGGGCAGATTGTTGTTTCTCATCGATACTGAGTACTGTTGTCCGCCAAGTTCTATCTTTGCCACATCCTTCAGCTTCAGCGTCGAACCGTCGGTCTTGCTCTGGATAATGATATTGCCAAACTCCTCGGCAGTCTTCAGACGGCCCGTATAGCGCATGGCATACTCATAGGCCACGTCCGACAGTTCGCCGAAAGTACCTGGAGCGGCCTCAACATTCTGCTCGGCCAGCACCCCGCTAATATCGGAAGGCATCAGGCCGTGCTGCTTCATCACGTCGGGCTTCAGCCAGATACGCATTGAGTAGGTCTTCAGACCCGGCGACTGCACGTCACCCACACCCTGAATACGCTTGATGGCAGGGATGATGTTGATATTGTTGTAGTTCGTCAGGAACTCGTCGTCGTAACGGCCGTCCTCAGAGGTCAGCGTAAACATCAGCACCTGCGATGTCTGGCGCTTCTGAACGGTCACACCCATACGGGTAACCTCGGCTGGTAACAGCGCCTGAGCCTGTTGCACGCGGTTCTGCACGTTGACGGCACACATATCAGGGTTCATGCCCTGACGGAATAGGATACTGAGTTGCGCAGAACCAGTGCTGGCAGTCGACGAGATATAGTCCATACCCTCCACACCGTTGATGCTCTCTTCGAGCGGCACGATGACGGAGTTCTTCACCGTCTCAGCATCGGCACCAGGATAGGATGTCCACACCGACACTGTTGGCGGCGCGATATCGGGATACTGCTCAATAGGCAGCGACACCAATCCGATAAAACCCAGCAGCACGATGAGAACCGAAATCACCGTCGACAGTACCGGGCGTTTAATAAAGTTTGTAAATGTCATATTGCTAACTATTCACTTTTCACAATTCACTTTTTTACTTTTTTCACACTTCGCTCCACGACTACTTCTTCATGGCGCCAACGATGTCACCGGCACTCATGGCCTTAGCCTGCTCGTCGATCTTCTGCTGATACTTCTCAGGCGTAATAGGCACAATCTCCATGCCGTCGTTCAGCTTCGTGATACCGTTGGTAACATACTTGTCGCCGGCCTTCAGACCCTCAGTCACCACATAATTCTTGCCGTCGTTCTGCGGATCAACCTTGATTTCAGAGTATTTCACCTTGTTGTCCTTGCCGAGCAGATAGACGAACTTCTTGTTCTGAACCTCCGAGACGCAGCTCTGAGGGATAATGATGGCGTCGGAACTGCTCCTTGGTATGATGATGGTACCCGAGCCACCGCTCTTCAGCAACTTCTCAGGATTCTGGAACAGAGCAATCATCTGGACAGAACCCGTAGTAGGATCAATCACACCACTCATCTTGGTCACCGTACCGTCGAGACCATACATGTTGCCATCAGCCAACTTCAGCTTTACAGCAGGTATATCCTTTAGCGCACCAGCCAGACCACCAGCATTCTTACCCATCTCCAGCACATCCTTCTCTGTCATCGAGAAGTACACTTCCATAGAGCTGATATTAGAAACAGTCGTCAGCGTGTTACCGGCACTAACAAGTGTACCAACCTTGAAGGGCAGAGAACCAACGACACCGGCAGCAGGACTCTTCACATAACAGAAACTCAGCATCTCCTTTGCAGAAGAGAGTGATGCCTGAGCCTGAGCCAAGCCAGCCTTAGCCTGCTCATACTGATTGGTAGCCGACTGGAGTTCAAAATCACCGATCACGCCATTCTGATGCAGTTTCTGAGAATTCTCGAAACTCAGTTTGGCAGTATTGCAAGCAGCCTCGGCCGTATTCACAGCAGCCTGAGCCTGGCGCACCTGAGCCTGATAGGTGACATTATCCAAAACGAAAAGTACCTGCCCGGCACCTACCGTCTGACCTTCCTTCACATTGATCTGCGTAATAAATCCCTGAACCTTCGGATGAATCTCCACATCCTGAACACCCTTTATCACTGCAGGGTAAGTAGACTGCATGGTAGTGCTGGAAGTGCCCACGGTCACTACAGGATACTCATTGTCGCCAAAGGTGGGGCGACCACCACCGCCACCGCATGATGCAAGCATCAATGCTGCAGCAGCCATCAATAAAAACTTGTTCTTTTTCATAAAATATAAATACTGTAATTGTTTGCAAACGATTTTCACATCGAAAACACAAGAGTTTCCTGATGTTTTTCGAGGTGCAAAGGTACGAAAAATATATCTTTAGATATATCTGCCGTACACAAATTTAACAATATTTATTGCCAATTAGTGTTTTATATGAGTTTCATCTCCTGCGCTTTAGCCATCAGCAATTGCATCAACGGCTCGCGCTCGTTTTCCACTTTGTTGTCGAGCACAGCATCTTTCAGGTATTGTTTCAGCACACCCACCTCACGGCTAGGCTTCAAGTTGAACATCTCCATGATTTCATTTCCGTCGATCACAGGCTGGAGCAGTCGCTTATAGTCTTTCTCTGCCAAATCGGCCAGTTTCTCGCGCACCATGCGGAAGTTCTCCAGAAACATTTTCTTACGCACTTCGTTCTTCGAGGTAATATCCGCCTCGCAAAGCGTCATCAGGTCGTCGATATCATCACCCGCATCATTCATCAGACGACGTACGGCCGAATCCGTCACTTCATCATCAGCAATGACGATTGGTCGCATGTGCAGATCCACAAGTTTCTGTACATACTTCATCTTCGCATCCATCGGGAGCATCAGCCTTCGGAATATCTGAGGCACCATCTTGGCACCAATCATGTTATGGCTATGGAAAGTCCACCCGACAGCAGGATCCCATCGTTTCGACTTTGTCTTACCAATATCGTGCATGAGTGCAGCCCAACGAAGCCATAAGCGCATATCGCTGCCGTCTTCCCTCACTGCCCCTGCATCTGTTCGTGCCACATTGTCGAGCACCTCAAGCGTATGGTAGAAGTTGTTTTTATGGGCCTTGCCATTTTTCACCTCCACGATATCGAGGGCAGCCAGTTCTGGCAAGATGATATTCAGCAAGCCGCAACGCTGCAGATCCACAAACCCTCTGCTAGGCACCGACGAGAGGAGGATTTTGTTCAGCTCATCCTTAATACGCTCGCCACTGACGATATTGATTCTGTCGGCCATCCGCTCAAGCGCCTCAAATGTCTCATCTTCAATCTGGAAATTCAGTTGGGTGGCAAAACGGATACAGCGCATCATACGCAACGGATCGTCAGAGAATGTGATGCCCGGCTCCAACGGTGTAGCAATAATACCGTCTTCCAGATCAGCCAAACCATTAAAAGGATCGACAAGTTCACCAAACCGAGGCGTATTCAGACAAAAAGCCATCGCGTTGATGGTAAAGTCACGACGGTTCTGGCCATCTTCCAACGTACCGTTTTCCACGATTGGTTTCCGGGAGTCGTGACTATAGCTTTCCTTACGGGCACCCACGAACTCCACCTCGTATTCCCTACCCTTCTGACGGAATTTCACTTGAGCCGTTCCAAAATTACGGAACACGCTCAGATGCGCCTTCTTGCCAACCATCCGCTTCAGTTCCTCGGCTACGGAGATACCACTGCCGACAACCACCACATCGATATCGTTTGAAGGGCGCTCCAGGAAAATATCACGGACATAGCCTCCCACCACATAGCACTCTACGCCTAACCTGTCGGCGGCTTCGCTAATCTGATGGAAAATCTCCTGGTCTAAGATCTCTGCCAGTTCATCATCGGAATACAATTTCATGCTGTATTACGTCTTTTGAGCGTGCAAAGGTAGCGCATTTTTTTGAGAAAGTGAACAAAATCGGGTGCTAACAAGCATATTTTTCTGTTTTTTTTGCAAATAAACTAAAAATATATGTATCTTTGCGGCATCATAGCAACAGGAACAAACAGTAAACATCAATCATTTATGAATATAAAAATATTTACAATTCTCGTCTCATCCTGTCTATTTTTGGCAAGCTGTGGTAATCGCGAGAAAGAACAGGCAGCCCAACTATTGAGTGAGGCTAGGGCGCACTTCGAAGAAGGGGCACTTGATGCTGCCAGAGCCGACATCGACTCATTGAAAAAGACATTTCCCAATATTGTCGAAGCCAGGAAAGGAGCCCTGAAGTTGCATCAGGAGATTGAGTTGAAAGCCGCTCAAGATGAATTAGCCAAGACCGACAGTCTGTTGCAGATAGCCAACAAAGAGCTTGAAGACCTGCAGAAAGAAGTTGACAATCACAAAACCTCATTAAAGGCGACCTCTGAGGAGTTGACCCGCCTGACAAGAACGAGAATCTGGCGCGACTCCATCCGCACTCAGTTCGAAACCCTTGGTGCGAAGATCCGCTACATCCATCAGAAACAGGAAGAATAACTGCATTTTCGCCTTAAATAAGTGTGCTAAATCAAAAAAAGAGGGCGAAGATAGGCTTCAATTCGGAAAAAATCAAATAAAATTTGGTTTTTCGCGCGAATTGCACTATCTTTGCACCCGATTATGCCCAATATGGAAAAGACAAACGCTCAATTTGAACAGACGCTGGCTGAATGCCGGGCACTGTTCGAGAAGAAACTCCACGACTATAAAGCCTCGTGGCGCATCCTGCGCCCGATGTCGCTCACCGATCAGCTTTTCATCAAGGCTAAGCGCATCCGCTCACTTGAGATCAAGAAAGAATCGCTGGTGGGCGAAGGCATCCGTCCTGAGTTCATCGCCCTGATCAACTATGGCATCGTGGGTCTTATCCAACTCAACAAAGGTTTGCCGACACCGTCGACATAGGCAACGACGAGGCTATGCGCCTCTACGACAAGTATGCCCACGAAGCGCTGGAGTTGATGAAAAGGAAGAACCATGATTACGACGAGGCGTGGCGCGGCATGAGGGTAAGCAGCTACACCGACCTCATCCTGACAAAGATTGAGCGCATCAAGGAAATCGAGAATCTCGGTGGTGAGACACTCGTTTCCGAAGGTGTCGACGCCAACTATATGGACATTATCAACTATGCGGTCTTTGGAGTAATTAAATTATCAGAGTGAAGAAACTCGCCGTCAACATTGCCCGTCTGATTCTCGCCGTCGCGTTTATCCTCTCAGGATTCGTCAAGGCCGTCGATCCGCTGGGCACGCAGTACAAGATTCAGGACTATTTGGTCGCTATGGGTTTAGGTCGACTCATACCCGACTTCATGACGCTCTCTGCATCCGTATTGCTCTCGACAATCGAGTTTATCCTCGGCATCTGTCTGTTGTTCGCTATCCGGCGAAGAATGGTGTCGAAGATTGTTCTGGTCTTGATGACGGCTATGACGCTGCTGACGCTCTGGCTGGCTCTGACGGATCCCATCAGCGACTGCGGTTGCTTTGGCGATGCCCTAGTGCTTACCAATTGGCAGACGTTCTGGAAGAACATCGTGCTGCTGACAGCTGCGGTCATCGTGTGGAGGTATCCTTTGCTGATGCCGCGACTCATCGGAGAGACTAACCAGTGGATTGTCATGAACTACTCGGGTGTGTTCATCCTACTAGTCATCGCAGGCAGAAGCCTTTATACCCTACCTCAGTTCGACTTCCGCCCCTACCACGTGGGAACCGACCTGCGTCAAGGTTGGCAGCGCATGATGGAGGGTGAGGACTCGCCCTATGCCGAGTTCTTTATGGAGCTCGCTGATGAAGGTGAAGACATCACCGAGAATGTGCTGAATCGTGAGGGATATACCTTCCTGCTCGTTTCGCCCCATCTGGAACAAGCCGACGACTCCCAACTCGACGCACTGAACCAGATCTACGAATACAGCCTCGACAACGGCTATCCGTTCTATTGTCTGACAGCCAGCACCGAGAAGGGCATCAATCATTGGCGCAACATCACTGGAGCAGAATATCCGTTCTGCAATACCGACGATATCACGTTGAAGACTATCATCCGTTCGAACCCTGGGCTGCTGCTCCTGAAAGACGGTGTAATCATCCGCAAGTGGAGCCACAACAATCTGCCCGATGAGCAGGATCTGACAGGAGAACTGGAAACGTCAGAACTTGGACAGTTGCCCAGCGACACCGTTGCCACCAAAATACTCTGGATACTCACATGGTTTGTACTACCACTGGTACTCCTTACGCTTGCCGATCGCCTTTGGGCATGGAGCGGCTGGCTTCGCAAAAGAAACAACAACCCTTTAAATAAAGAAAAAGTAATTATGAGAAAGAAAATTGTTGCAGGAAACTGGAAGATGAACATGAATCTCCAGGACGGCATTGCTCTCGCAAAGGAGCTGAATGAGACATTGAAGGCTGACAAGCCCAACTGTGGTGTTGTGATTTGCACACCGTTTATCCACCTTGCATCTATCGCACAGTTCCTCGACCAGGACATCATCGGTCTGGGTGCTGAGAACTGCGCTGACAAGGAGAAGGGCGCCTTCACCGGTGAGGTAAGCGCAGAGATGGTCAAGTCAACTGGTGCACAGTATGTGATCCTCGGTCACTCTGAGCGTCGTGAGTACTACAAGGAGACTCCGGAGATCCTGAAGGAGAAGGTGCTGCTCGCACAGAAGAACGGTCTGAAGGTGATCTTCTGCATCGGCGAGAGTCTGGCAGAGCGCGAAGCAGGCAAGCAGAACGAAGTGGTGAAGGCTGAGCTCGAGGGCAGCGTATTCAACCTCTCTGAGGAGGACTTCCGTAAGATCGTCATCGCCTATGAGCCAATCTGGGCCATCGGTACTGGCAAGACCGCTACCGCTGAGCAGGCAGAGGAGATCCACGCCTACATCCGTAGCATCATCGCCGAAAAGTATGGCAACGCCGTTGCTGAGGATACGACCATCCTCTACGGCGGTAGCTGCAAGGCCAGCAACGCGCCTGAACTCTTCGCTAAGCCCGACATCGACGGTGGTCTGATTGGCGGTGCCTCGCTGAAGTGCGCTGACTTCAAGGGTATCATCGACGCTTGGAAGAAGTAATCACTGTGAGACGACTACTTATCATATTAGCATTGTGTATCGGCTGCATCATCGTAGCCGATGCACAAGCTACTTTCACCCAGCAATTGCAACAGCATAACAGCGGTGAAGGCAAGGTGACCGTCACCCAGGACAAGCATATTGACGACCTGGTTAACGGCTCAATAAGCAATTCAACCATACCTACAAGTCAGAAACAGCAGTCAGACAAGCGAAGCGACACTGCTACAACCCAAAAAGAGAAAGAAAAAGAGCAAGACGACAAGCCCGTGAAGCTGACTTCTCAGGACACGCAGACTCCCATAGCCGAGCCCGATACGACCGACATCCAAAAGAAGGTCATGCGTGGCTATAAGGTCAACGGTTACCGCGTACAGGTCTTTGCCGGCGGCAATTCCCGTTCCGACCGTATCAAGGCTGAAAGAACCGGCAGCGAGATCAAGGGAATGTTCCCTGGAGTGCCTGTCTACGTCCATTTCTACTCACCGAGATGGATCTGCCGTATGGGTAACTATCGCACCTACGAGGAAGCCAGCGAGGTGTTACGGAGTGTCAAACAGCTCGGCTACCAATCGGCCATTATCGTAAAGGGAAAAATCACCGTAGCATACCCATGAACCAGGAAATAGACATACAGACCCACGACAACCACTCGTTCCGTGAAGGACTCGACGAGTTGGCCGTACATTATAAAGAGGTGCTCCGCCTGTTGGGTGAGGACACTGACCGCGAAGGACTACTGAAGACCCCGATGCGCGTCGCCAAGGCCATGCAGGTGCTGACCCGCGGTTATCAGATGGACGCCCACAAGGTGCTCACCGACGCCCTCTTCAAGGAAGACTACTCG
>JAEEGK010032459.1_pt1 | contig 10214 bp, 4 predicted proteins | sample 8958771 | NCBI WGS metagenome assembly JAEEGK01 (sample SAMN16246547, study PRJNA631951) | gut metagenome | biome: gut microbiome; feature: rumen; material: SC-attached | host: Bos | place: Iran: Karaj | collected 2018-10 | reverse complement strand
CGGATCTTTTCCTCCACGGCGTCCAGGGCGTTCTCCGCCAGAACGTAGAGGTCGCTCTCCACGCCCAGCCGCCTGGCGCGCAGCTTGATCTGCCGCGCGGATTCCTCGCCGGAAATGTACATCACGCGCTTTCCGGCCCGGGCCAGGTGGTCGCAGGCCTGCAGCAGCAGGGTGCTCTTTCCGATGCCCGGGTCGCCGCCGATCAGGATCAGTCCGCCCTCGACGATGCCGCCCCCCAGTACCCGGTCCAGCTCGCTGATGCCGGTGCTGCTCCGCAGGGCAGTATCCTCGGGGATATCCTTCAGGGGCATCGCCTTCGCGCCGGTACCGGGGCGCTGGTTCGCGGCAATCTTTCCGCCGGTCTTCTCCGGTGCGGCGGCGACAACGCTTTCTTCCAGCGTGTTCCACGCCCCGCAGCCCGGGCAGCGCCCGACCCAGCGCGGCGTTTCATATCCGCACGCGCCGCAGGTGAAAATCGTCCTGGCCTTCGGCATGCAGTTTCCCCCTCTTTTCGCAAACAGGGCGGAGCGTTGCGGCTCCGCCCTGGGTAGTTGTCCGGATACAGACTGGATTACTTGTGGCCGTTCGGGGCATGCTCCCATGCGTAGTCGATGGCAGCCTGGTGGCCGCTGTCGATCCGGTTGGTATCGCTCGTGCGGCTGTTGGTAAAGTGCAGGCACGCCTGGCCGTCATATTTGTTGTCCGGGATGGTGTCGCCCTTCGGGTAGTTATGCGGCACGCCGTACAGCGAGCATGCGAACGTCCGGGTACCGATGGTGACCAGGCAGGGACGCCGCTGCCAGAGGTCGCGGTCCTTGATTTCCTGCGCGGTGGAGACGCCGTAGGCCTTGCACAGCCGCGCGGTGTCCGCCGCGGTCAGCGGTTCGATGTCGGCGTGGTTTCCGCCGGACCAGCGGTGTGCCCACCAGACGATACCGGTCTTCACGTCGTAGATCTTGTAGTTGCTTCCGCGCTTCCACAGTTCGTCGATGCCGCCGGTGACCCAGTCGATCTTCTCAGCGGGGTACAGCGTCATGGAAAGGTTGCTGGTATCGGCCGCGCCGATCGGCACGGTGCCGTACAGCGCGTGCTGGGTGGCCGGGCCGGCGATACCGTCGACCGTAAGGCCCTTTGCCTTCTGGAAGGCCTTCACGGCGCTTTCCACGGAGGAGTTGTACTTCGATACTACATCACCTTTGAAGTAGCCCTGGTTCTTCAGCTCGGTCACGAGGTTCTTGACCGCGTTGCCGGAGGAACCCAGCCGCAGGGTGCTGTAGGAAGCTTCGGTCTGGCTGCTGCCGCCCGGAGTAACTGTCGGGGCCGGGGTCGCGGTGACGGCGCTGCCTGTCGGAGCCGGCGTTGCGGTGACGGCGCTGCCCTTGTCATCTGTCAGGGTGACATACTTGCCGTGCAGGTAGCCGAAGCCGTTCTTGCTGTCGTATACATGGTACCAGGTGATCTTGTCAATCACAACGGTGTCATAGTACGGAACCACGGTACCGATCTTCAGCTGGGCGATCACATCGCCGTAGCCGGCCTTTTTCCGCAGGTTTACACCGGTGGCAGTGGTCTTCACATAGCCCTTGATGCCGCTGGTGGGCGTGGGGCTCGGGGTCGCGGTCGGGACGGGCGTCGGAGTCTGTCCGGCCGGCGTTGCGGTCGGGACGGGTGTTACGGTCGGATTGGGACCCTTGACGACTTTCACGCAGTCGCTGCGCAGGTAACCGTAGCCCTGTTCGGTCTGCACGAAGTACCAGGTATAGCTGCCCTTCAGCACAGGCTGCAGCAGGTAGGGATACTGGGTTCCCTTGTTCTGGATCACGCCGATGATGGTGCCGCCGGCGTCCTTGCGCAGGTTGACCTTTCCCTTGGTGGTTTCAATATAGCCGAGGATTCCGGTGGCCGCAGGCGTCGGGGAGGCGGTGACGATTCCCGGAACCGGCGACGCGGTCGGAACGGGTGTCGGGGTCATGCCTTCCGGTGTTGCGGTCGGGACGGCTGTCGCGGTCGGTACAGGCGTCGGGGTCTTGTTGTCCACAATCTTGACGCAGTCGCTGCGCAGGTAGCCGAAGCCCTGATCCGTCTGCACATAGTACCAGGTGTAGCCGTTCTTGATCACGGGAGCGGCTACGTAGGGATACGTGCTCCCCTTCTTTTCAATCACACCGATGATGGAGCCGCCGGCAGCCTTCCGCAGGTTCACCTTGCCCTTGGTGGTTGTCACATAGCCAAGCGCGGTGGCTGCGGGGGTCGGGGTGGCCGTGGGAACGGGCGTCGCGGTGGGGGCCGGCGAGATCGTCGGCACGGGCGTGGGCGTCATGCCTTCCGGCGTCGCGGTCGGCGCGGGGGTCGGGGTCATGCCCGCGGGTGTGGCGGTCGGGGCCGGGCCGTTGACGACCTTCACGCAGTCGCTCCGCAGCCAGCCGCTGCCGAATTCAGTCTGTGCATAGTACCAGGTGTACTTGTTTTTGATCACCGTCTGCGTGTAGGGATAGGTTTTGCCCTTTGCGACGGAGGCGAAGATGGTGCCGCCGGGATCCTTGCGCAGGTTCACGCCGCCCTTGATCGTCTCAACATAGCCCAGTGTGGACACAGGCGCGGTGGTCGGGGTGGCTGTGGGCGCGGGGGTCGCGGTGATGACCACGCCGCCGGTCGGTGTGGCGGTCGGGGCGCTGCCGTTGACGACCTTCACGCAGTCGCCGCGCAGGTAGCCGCGATAGCTGTCCGCCTGGACAAAGTACCAGGTATAGCCGTTCTTGGTAACCGGCTGGACCAGGTACGGGAATGTACGGTTTTTGGCCACGGTGGTAATCGTGGTGCCGGCCGGTGTCTGCCGCAGCTTGACGCCGCCCTTGGTGGTGGTGACATATCCGACCACGTTGGCGTCCGGCACGGGAACGGGCGTGGGTGTGACAACTGGAGACGGCGTGATGGTGCCGTCGCCGTTCACCTTCAGGTAGGTGGACATGATGAAGCCTTCCGTGCTGCCGTAACGGACCCGGTAGAAGGTCTGGTCGCTCTCGACAGCAGGAATGGTGATGACCGTTACCACTTCCCCGCGGTTCAGCTGCGTGATGGCGTCAAAGCTCTTGCCCGGGCCCTTCCGCAGGTTGGTGCCGCTGGACGTAACCGTACCGGTGGTGCCGGCAGGCGCGTCTGAACTGGCATAGATGGACTGCGGCACCGGGGTCGCCGTGGCAGTGGAGCCGACGGGCGGGATCGGTGTCGCGGTCGCGACGGTCATCGAGGCTTTGTATACAGCGGCCTCCTGGTCGCTCAGGGGGGTAAAGTAATTCCCGTTCACATACCCGATATAATAATGGTCATTATCCTTCTCGGGGCTCTGGAATTCCACTTTGTACCAGTGGATTTTCTCGGAAGTGGATTCCCCCTTGATGGTTCCGACATATCCGGCCTTCGGAATCTGGAACAGCAGCTTTGCGGAGTTGCTGTCGCTGACCCGGACATTCACCTTGTCAGCGGTGGTCTTGCCCAGTTTCACATCTTCTGCGAAAGCGGACATGATGCCCACGGGGACAAGGGAAATCAGGATCGCCAGAACCAGTACGAAGCAGATCAACCGGCAGCGTGAAGGTGCCATAACGGTCTCACCTCATTAGTTTTGATCGTACACAGGTGTACAGAGTCATTTTATTACGAAATTATTACAGTGTCAACATAAAAGTTTTTATTTTGTACTCAAATAAAGATATTGCAACTTGTCCGCATCCGGAAGGACGAAAAACGGGATTATTCCTCTGCGGAATAATCCCTTGAAATCAAAGGCTTTCGGGTTATTTCACCACGATGTTCACAATGCGGCCCTTGACGTAGATTTCCTTGACAATCGTCTTGCCGGCGATGGTCGCCTGGACGTTCTTCATCGCGTGGGCTTTTTCCAGCACGCTGGCCTGTTCCTCTTCCACGCCGATTTCCACCGTCGCGCGGACCTTTCCGTTCACCTGTACGGGGATCTGGATCGTATCCTCGCGGATCATGTCCTCGCTGTATTCCGGCCAGGGCTCGTAGGCGATGGTGTCCTCATGGCCCAGCAGGCTCCACATCTCCTCGCCGATGTGCGGGCAGATGGGGCTGATCATCTTCACAAAGCCTTCGGCATATGCCTTCGGGCACTTGCCGGCCTTGTAGCAGGCGTTCACGAAGATCATCATCTGGCTGATCGCCGTGTTGAAGCCCAGGCTCTCAAAGTCGGAGGTGACCTTCTTCACGGTCTGGTGGTACACCCGGTCGAGCGTTCCGTCGTTCTCCGCGGTGATGTTGTCTTCGTTCATGAAGAACGTCCACACGCGGTTCAGGAACTTGCGGGCGCCTTCCACGCCCTGCGGGCTCCAGGGCTTGCTGACTTCCAGCGGGCCCATGAACATCTCATACAGGCGCAGGGTGTCCGCGCCGTACTGGTTCACGATATCGCTCGGGTTCACCACGTACTTCGGGAAGCGCTTGCCCATCTTGATGCCGTTCTCACCGAGGATCATGCCCTGGTGCACCAGCTTTTTGAAGGGCTCCTTCACGGGGCTCAGTCCCTTGTCGTACAGGAACCGGTTCCAGATCCGGCTGTACATCAGGTGGCCCACCGCGTGTTCCGGTCCGCCGATGTACAGGTCAACCGGCAGCCAGTGCTTCAGCAGCTCGTAATCCGCAAACGTCTCTTCGTTGTGCGGGTCGATATAGCGCATGTAGTACCAGCTGGAACCGGCGGAGCCGGGCATCGTGCTGGTTTCCCGCACGCCCTTCACGCCGTTTTTGTCATACTGCTTCCACTCCGTGGCGTTTTCGAGCGGGGCTTTTCCGTTCTTTCCTTTATAGTCCTCCAGCTCCGGCAGGATCAGCGGCAGCTCATCGTCCGGCAGGGGGTAAATCTTTCCGTCTTCGGTATGCACCATGGGCACGGGCTCGCCCCAGTACCGCTGGCGGGCGAAGATCCACTCGCGGAAGTGGTAGTTGACGGTGCGTTTGGCAACGCCCATCTTCTCCAGCTTCGCGGTGATCGCTTCCTTGGCTTCCTCCACGGTCAGGCCGGTGAACTCCTCGCTGTTGATGAGTTTGCAGCCCTTGCCGAGGTAGTCGTGCTTTTCGAAGGCGTGTTCGCTCACGTCCGCCCCGTCAATGACCTGGATCATCGGGATGTTGTGGGCCACGGCGTATTCGAAGTCGCGCTGGTCATGGCTCGGAACGGCCATCACCGCGCCGGTGCCGTAGCTGGCCAGCACGAAGTCGCCGATGAACAGCTCCGCTTCGCGGCCGTTGGCGGGGTTGATGCACTTGACGCCCTCCAGGCGGCAGCCGGTCTTGCCCTTGTTCAGCTCCGTCCGGTCCATGTCGTTCTTTTTCCGGGTTTCCTCGATGTAGGCCTGCACCTCGGCCTTGTTCTGGATCCGGGGCATCAGGTCCTGCACGAGCTGGCCGTCCGGCGCGAGCACCATGAAGGTGATGCCGTAGATGGTCTCGATACAGGTGGTGAAGATGCTGAACTCGCCGCCGCCGACGATCTGGAACTTCACCTCAACGCCCTCGCTCTTGCCGATCCAGTGGCGCTGCATGTCCTTGGTGCTTTCCGGCCAGTCGATCTCCTCCAGGCCTTCCAGCAGCTTCTCGGCGAAGGCGGGCTGGTTGATCACCCACTGCTTCATGTTCTTGCGCACCACGGGATAGCCGCCGCGCTCGCTCTTGCCGTCAATAACCTCGTCGTTGCTCAGCACGGTGCCGAGCTCCTCGCACCAGTTCACGGGCATATCGATATACTGGGCGTAGCCGTCCAGGTACAGCTGCTTGAAGATCCACTGGGTCCAGCGGTAGAAGTCCGGATCGCTGGTGGCGATCATCTTGTCCCAGTCGTAATCAAAGCCGAGTTCCTTCAGCTGCTTGCTGAAGGTCGCGATGTTCTCCCTGGTGAAGCCTTCCGGATGGTTTCCGGTGGTGATGGCATACTGCTCCGCCGGCAGGCCGAAGGAGTCGTATCCCATGGGATGGAGCACGTTGTAACCCTGCATCCGCTTCATCCGGCTCACGATGTCCGTCGCGGTATACCCTTCCGGGTGCCCCGCGTGCAGGCCGACGCCGCTCGGATAGGGGAACATGTCCAGCGCGTAGAACTTGGGTTTGGAGAAGTCATGCACATCTGTCCGGAAGGTCTTGTGGTCCTCCCAGTACTTCTGCCATTTCGGTTCGATGGTTTTCGGGTCGTATACGCGTTCCATTTGCCTCACCTGACTCGCTTTATTTCCGCTCCGGGATGGATAAAACAACAGGCGCGCGTCGGGACGCGCGCCCGAATGAATATGCATATTATAATGAAAAAATCGAAGTTTGCAAATAGTTTGAAAAGTTTAATAGGAATAGTTTGCCTTTTTCCGGTTCAGCCGGCTGCTGTAGCACGGATCGTGGGGGTTGTTTCCCCACTTGGTGTGGAAGCGGAGCAGGTCTTCCCGGTCCCGGGAGCGGCCGCTCAGCAGCATCGGGCACTTCTCGCGGATGGCGGTCGCGTGCGGCGTCACCACATACCGCCGCCCGGCGCGGCGCTGCCGCAGGCCCAGGTGCGCCCCGACCAGGCCGGTCCGGTACACCGGGTCCAGGTCCACCCACGCGTCCCGGCGCACCATCATGCACACGGGACTCACCGCGGTGACGTTGTGGGCCTTGTTCATCACGTCGTACATTCCGCCGGCGCCGGCCTTCAGGCCTTCATGGATGCAAGCGGCGCCGCCGGCCATGCCCACCGCGAAGCCGCCGTGGGTAATCCGCCCGCGCCGGTCGGTCAGAATCGGCGCGCACCCGGCGATGTTGTCCATCTGCGCGTACATCATCAGCTCGCGGATAAAATGCCGGCTGAAGCCGTATACGCTGGCGTCGATCACCAGCAGGTAGTCAGCCTGGCTTCCGGCAGCCGCCTCATTCAGCGAGGAGATGCGGTTCGTCTCATCCGTCACCACCAGCGCGGCGGAAAGGTTCCGCCAGGAGCTGTCATCCTCCAGCGCCGCCAGGCACTGCCGGCAGGCGTCTTCGTTCGGCCCGAATATCAGGGCTTCGACCGTCGCCTCCGGGTCCACATCGTACCACAGGCGGATCGCCTTGTTCACCGGCAGGGCGGAAACGGTCCGTCCCATCCGGGCTTCGTGCTCCTCCACCGCGCGGCACCCGGCCTGCAGGCAGGTGTCCAGGTCCGTGTGGCTCCGGGAGGACTGCACCTCCCGCCAGGTATACAGCACTTTCGGAATATGGCAGAATTTGTCGGTCTTTTCGCTCAGGCGCAGGAACAGGTCGTGGTCCTGGCTGCCGTCAAAGCCGCTCCGCAGCCCGCCGATTTCGTCATACAGGGCCTTGCGGATCACCGCCAGGTGGCAGATATAGTTGTCGCCGGTCAGCGTTTCCGGATTCCAGTCCGGCTTGTAGTGCGGGTCCATATGGTGCAGGTTGTTTTCCATCACCCGGTCTTCATCGGTGTACACCACATCCGGGTGTTCGTTCGCGATGGCTTCCGCGGCGCGCCAGATGGCGTCCGGTGCCAGCACGTCGTCATGGTCGCACAGGGCGATATATTCGCCGCGGGCTTCCCGCACGGCGGTGTTCGTGTTTCCGCTGATGCCCAGGTTCTCCGTTCCCCGGATGACCCGGAAGCGGGGATCCTTCACCCGGCTGAGCACCCGGTTTGTTTCCTCGCGCGTTCCGGCGTTATACAGCACCACGTCGATATCCGCATAGGTCTGCACGGAAAGGCTTGTGATCAGCTCATCCAGCATATCCGGGTCGGTGTTGTATACCGGCACGACAATGCTGATGGTGCCGGCTTCCGGCTGGTGGGCCCGCTGTTCCGCGAGCTCCGCGTCCGTCGCGGCTTCCTTTTCACGCCGCCGGTCATAGGTGCCCAGGTACCGCTGGCGGAAAACCTGCCAGAGGCGGTGCACGGTATAGCCGGCCCCGTGGCCTTTCAGATACTCCCGGATCCGCGCGAACGCGCCCATGCAATTACCTCCCCTGATCCTTTGAAAAATCCCGGTCAGCCGCATTGACAAACCAGGCGGCGGGTTGTATACTTCGGTTGGGTTGTCTTATCTGGTCAAAATTCGGTGAGTTTTGTCGGAGGGATTCACATGAAATCATACCTGCTTTCCAATATACCGGAAAACATGGAGCCCCTCGCTGTGGAAGGTTACCACAAGCCCGGCAGCCTGACGCTGGCCAGCGGCGCGTGGATTCATGCGGCCGGTGCCTTCTCCCTCGGGAAGGGCACCTATACCGTCAACGACCATGAGCAGTGGGTCTGGCTCGTGGTGGAAAAGGGCAGCATCATGCTCCGGTGGGACCAGCATGACCTGGCGCTGGATGCCGGGTCCACCTGCTTCCTTCCCGGCGGGCCGAAGCCCTGCTCCATTACGACGGAAGAACAGGTGCGCTGCCTGTGGATCGCGCTGGAAGGTCCGCTCAGCCCCATGGTGGTCCGGAAGATGGGCGCGCTGCTCCATATGCCGCTCAAGCAGGGAGCCCTGCCCAGCCAGATCTACCTGGCCGAGCAGATCGTGCAGGTGATCGTCCGCCATTCCGGCACGGCCGATGCGACCTACCAGCTGCAGCACCTGATGTACGGCATGATCGCGTCCCACTGGGGCCAGCCCGTCGCGATGGACGCGATGCTCTCCCACGAAATCGCCAAGGTGGTGGACACCCTCCGGTCCAACCAGTACAAGGATAATTTCTCGCTGGCCGACATGGCGGCGATTTCCCGGATGCCGATGGAAACCTTCCGCAAGCGCTTTGTGGCGGAGGTCGGCATGCCTCCGCTGTCCTACGTGCTCCACTGCAAGATGGAGCGGGCGAAGGAGCTCCTGCGGGACCAGAACTGCTCCGTGCGCCAGGCCGGCGTTGAGGTCGGGATGCAGGATCCCTACCATTTCTCCAAGCAGTTCAAGCATATCGTGGGCATCAGTCCGAGCGCATTCATGAAACAGGCATCCGTGCCCGCTGCGACGATCCGCGGCGTCGCGCCCCGGAAAACAAAATCAAAGCCCTGACGTTTCTGTTGAAAACCAGTTTCAGTCCCCGGACGGTTCCGGCACAGCCGGAGCCGTTTTTGTCTGTCTCCATGTGCGGAACCGGTCCATCAATTTTCCGCCCGGTTTCTCGACAAGGTACGTAATCAGGATGGCCAGCACCAGCGAGGCGCCGAAGCTGATCCACGTATACCGGGTCTGCCAGGGCTGCTCTCCCGCCTGGTTCGGCAGTGCCGATACCGCCGGCGGTATATTCAGCCGCTTCAGATGGACGGCGACAGTCTGATGGACCAGATAATAGTTCATGGAGACGACGCCGAGGAACCGGGTCACCGGATTGCCGAGCAGTTTCCGCAGCGGCAGCAGAGCGAACGGTGCCGTGAGGATCATCCCCCCGAAGCACAGCGCGAATACCGGACGGTACATCATCTGATATTTCTGCAGCTGGTCTCCGGTCATGGACTGGATCTTCAGCATCCGGACCAGTCCCCACAGGCAGGCAATGAACAGCAGGGTGGCCGCCGTTTCCCGGAGGATCTTCGGCTTCCCTTCCTGCTTTGCGCACTGTTCCCGCAGCCCGGGGAACACCGTTGCCAGCAGGATACCGAGCGCATATACATCCAGGAAGTTGATCAGCTGGTTGACCACCATCCGGTAATCACTCAGCCCCCACAGGCACCAGGCCCGGAATGCGAAGCACACCAGTGCCAGCGAACACATGGTGGCCGCCGGCCGTTTCTGTGCGCACTGTGCGATGAACGGGAACAGCACATAGCCCTGAACCAGGATCGCCAGCGTCCATGCACCCCCGCCGAGGTTCGTCATCAGGTACGTATCGTTGAACTGCGTAAAAGTGAACGTCAGGTGTGTCACCAGATCCTTCACCAGCAGCGGGGCATTATGGTTGTAAAGGTTCCACGGCAGCGCCACGGCGAAAAGGTGGAGCAGCACGATAAACCAGTATCCCGGGATTACCCGCCTCGCCCGGCGCCAGTAAAACTCCCGGGTGTCCGGATTCGGCGTGCGGTTCCGTTTCGCTTCCGCCCAGGGAAGGAACAGCAGGAAAACGCTCAGCAGCACGGTGCCGTCCACCCAGATATATCCGGACCGTACCAGCCAGTCCAGCGAGTACTCAATCCCCAGGAAATCAATCCGGATCCATGGCTGCAGCCAGCTTTGCTGCCAGATATGGTACCAGCTGACCACAAA
>JAEEGK010032456.1_pt1 | contig 10215 bp, 8 predicted proteins | sample 8958771 | NCBI WGS metagenome assembly JAEEGK01 (sample SAMN16246547, study PRJNA631951) | gut metagenome | biome: gut microbiome; feature: rumen; material: SC-attached | host: Bos | place: Iran: Karaj | collected 2018-10 | reverse complement strand
CATACGCGGGTCTGGAAGGCACGGCGAAAACCAAAGCTCATATCGTCATGTCGCTTCTTTCGCAAGACACGATGAAGGCTGCGACGGAGAGCAACCTCTTGACGCTTGATCCGAACAAGAATAAAGTTGGATTTATCTTGGTAACGCCACAGGATTTGAAAGACCGCGTGTTTACGTTGGAAATGACTCCTGGTGGTGGGTTGTTCGTGAATTTCAAAGCCAATTTAGATTTAAAAGGCTTTACTATCTTAGAAGACGAAGAAGGAAAATTTACGGAGACCGGCAAAGGCAGCAAGTACAACAGCATGTTCAGCCTCCAAATAAACACTACGGAACTAGACCGTCTGGCGCAACTCGACTTCACGAAGTTTGACGACAAAGCAGCGCTGGATGTCTTCGATAAGGCGGAAGCGGACAAGATCGGCACCACGGTCAATTCCTTTGATCAGCAATTCAAGCTTGATAAGGTAAACGCCAGTTGCGACACGACTTTCGACATCACACTCAAATGAAGCGTTTTCAGCCTTCCATCCAGTTGCGGAAAGCCGCAAGCATCACGTCCATCGTGAATTTCTCACTGGCGATGGTCTGAGATGCTTGCCCCATCCGCTGAAGCAACTCCGGATCGGCGGCTAGTTTGTCGATGGCGGCGATGAATCCATCGTTGTCATATTCGGGAATGAGAATGCCGTTGACACCGTTTTGGACATATTCCGAGACGCCGCCTAAATCGAAAGCGATGACAGGAAGACCATGAGCAGCAGCCTCCAGTCCGACCAATCCGAATGGCTCTTGCCAACGGGACGGCATCACGAAGATGTCGTGTTCGCGATAGACGGCGTCCATGTCGGAAATCCAGCCGAGAAACGTGACTTTCTCCTGCAATCCATGCTGTTCGACGATAGATTGGAGAAGTGGCTTGTCTGGTCCATCTCCGGCGATGTCCAGATGGAAGTCCGATTTGGCTTTTGCAAGATTTTCCAACAGAATGTCGGCGCCCTTTCCGCGAATCAACTGCCCTGCAAAAAGCAATTGGATGGTTTTTTGTGAAGTTTTCAATGGTTTCTCCACAACCGTGACACTAGGGGGGATCACAGTGATTTTCGACGGCTCGAATCCATTGAGAATCAAATTGTTCCGCATGAATTCCGACAGTACCGCGACTTTTGGCAACTTCCTGAAAAAATCCAGCCGTCTGGAAAAATCACGGAAAAGGCTTCCGCAATAAGCCGTCAGGCCGCCTTCCCAATGTCTCGGATGGGACGCGAGAGCGCAAAGGCCGCAACGCAGAGTCTTGAAACAACGATGGCAGTTGGCGCGACCGAAAGGCGTATAGTAATGGTGCCGTGGACAATAGATGTCATGATCATGGACAAAGAGTGCCGTTTTTTGGAAATGATCATGGACGGCATGAAGCTTTTCAAGATCGTAGAGCTTGTGGATGACGACACTGTCATAGACGTCCGGACGGCGCAAGGCTTCGTCCAACGTGAAGTTGTTGTCAAACGCTTCCAGAAAACGCGTATGGTCCCGTCCAGATTCGCACCATGCGAAATCAATCTCGCAACCATGCTGTTTCAACAAGCAGGCCGCTTTATATTGATAGTTTTCGATACCTCCTTGGAAGCCTGCGAATCTTGAAATGAAAAGAATGTGTGGCATGGTTAAAAATTCGTCATTGTCGCATGGTGATACAGTCATTTTTTACCGTTCTAAACCGTGTGTTTCATATACTGTAGCCTGTCTTTTTGATTTTGGTCATGAAAGAATGAAAATTAAAATAGGAAAAAAATTGAAAACTCGACAAAATGCCATACTTTATATAATATGCCTTAATAGAGGCTAGGAAAGTATTGACGGCGTATGCAGCAGAGCCGACGGGCGCTGTGAAAATCGGTCCATATATAGAAGAGACGGCATCGCCGCCTGAGAGCCAGATACACGTAAGTGTATCGTATTTCATATATTGCCGCGGGAGCGACAAGTCTTGGGCTTCAGGTAGGCGATGGTGCGGAAGTTGGGTTTTGACGACGGTTTCATGGCGTGCGAGTGATTCTGCATTCGCCAATTGAAGGCGTGGAACTCCTAAGGGACGGGAGCGGCCCGCCAATTCAACGCGTGGTTCAGAACCGCGATGACGAAAAGGTCATGCCTGCCGGGCAAAAAACAACGGCGGGATTATGATGGATAAAACGAGTCTTAGAAAAGAAGCGAAGACGCGTCTGCAGACGATGGAATCCGATCATAGAGAAAAGGATGCATCGATTTGCAGGCGGGTGGCGGAGCTAATGGAGGCGACGGAAGCCTCCGCGCTTGCGGCCTATGCGGCCATGAAATCCGAGCCTATGCTGGAATCGTTGATGTCGGCATGGCTTCGTTCAGGCAAGCCGCTGTATTTGCCTCGTTTCAATCAATCATCGCGTGAATATGAAATGGTCGCCGTACATGACCTGTCCGCCGATTTGGTGATGGGGCATTACGGAATTCTTGAACCACGCAGTGAATTGGCTGGACTGCGACCTCCTTATGACGGCGACCGACGGATGATGTGGCTGATTCCAGGCTTGGGCTTTGACATGAAAGGTCATCGGCTCGGCCGCGGCGGCGGATATTATGATCGGTTGCTATGCGGTGCGACAGGAATGAAAACAGGTATTGGATACGATTGCCAGATATTCGATGCCATTCCTTGTGAGCCCCATGATATTGGGGTTGACTATGTTGTCACGGAGACACGCATTGTGGAATGTGGCTGGCATTTATGCCCGGAAGGGCTAAGGAAGCGTTTTCATGATTGAAATCGGAATGATGAGCGCCATGGCGGCGATGCCGTTGGCGGCGGAAGATGGTTCAGGTAGTGCAGGCCTGTTGATTGGCATTGCGGTTGTAAGTTTTGCGATAGGCGCCGTTGTCTTCAGCATGATTTTCCGTAGAAAAGTGGCCATTGACAGCAACTTGGCGGAAAACGCCCGCAAGGAGGCCGAGGACATTAAGACGCAGGCCGAAAAAGATGCGAACATGATTCGTGAAAAAGCGGAGCTGGAGGCCGAGAAGATACGCAACCGTGCGGCTGAACAGCGAATCGCCGCAAAAGAAAAATTCGACAACGAAGTGTCCGAGCGCCGTCGTGAACTTCAGCGTTCGGAAGAGCGTTTGACGGCAAAGGAAGACAACGTTGACAAAAAGATGGAGCAGTTGGAGACCCGCATTTCGGATCTTGACCGTCGGGACAAGGAACTACGCAATCGGCAAGAGAAATTGAACGCCGATCAGGCCGCATTGGCCGCCAAGGCCCAGCAGCAGTTGAAGGAATTGGAACGTATTTCAGGCATGTCGCAGGACGAAGCGCGTGATATTCTGTTGGCGCGTCTTGAAGAATGCCTCGAACAGGATCGTGGCACATTGATCCGTCGTTTCCAAGAAGAAAACAAACAGAAGCTTCAGGCGGATGCGCAGGAAATCATGGTGAACGCCATGCAGCGCTATGCGGGAGACTGTGCATATGAACGCACAACCTCCACGATTCCATTGCCTAATGAAGATATGAAAGGCCGTATCATTGGTCGTGAAGGCCGCAACATCCGCACCATCGAAGCCGCAACAGGAGTCAACGTCCTAATCGATGACACGCCGGAAGCCGTTGTCATTTCGTGCTTTGACCCTGTCCGCCGCGAAATCGCCCGCATCACGATGGAACGTCTTGTGGCAGACGGCCGCATCCATCCCGCCCGCGTCGAAGAGATGGTGAACAAAGTGAAGAAGGAAGTGGAAAACGAAATCCAGAAGGCAGGACAGGAGACGGTTGCGCAGTTGGGCATCACCCGCCTGCGTCCGAATATCGTTAATCTGATCGGCCGCCTGAAATACCGTTACAGCTTCTCGCAGAACGTGTTAATGCACTCCATCGAAGTCGCGTCAATGATGGGAGCCATCGCGGCATCCGTCGGATTGGACGAACGGAAGGCGAAACGGGCTGGTCTGTTGCATGATATCGGCAAAGCGGTTGACCACGAAGTTGAAGGCACACATGCGGCCATCGGCGCGGAACTGCTGAAACGTGCAGGCGAAGACGAAGATATTGTGAACGCCGTCGCGGCGCATCATGAAGAAGTGGAAAAGACAAGCCTGATGGCGATTCTAGTGCAGATTTGCGATACGTTGAGCGCGAGCCGTCCAGGCGCGCGTTCCGAGACGACAGAGTTGTATCTGAAACGCCTTGAACAACTTGAGGAAATCGGAAATTCGTTCGAAGGCGTTGAAAACTGCTACGCCATTCAGGCGGGCCGTGAATTGCGTGTCATCGTCCAGCCGGAAAAGATCAGCGAAGATCGTGCGGCCGTTTTGGCGCATGACATGGCGGAGCGCATCGAGAAGGAAATGCGTTATCCTGGCCAAGTTCGTGTCTCCGTCATCCGCGAAACACGCGCTGTCGATTTCGCCAAGTAACGATTCATTCGATGTTTACAATATCACAGGTCAATAAGGAAATACCTGTTTCGGAACTGACCGGACAGGAGCGAGTCGTGCTCTTCAACGGGCGAGATGTGCTTCTGTCCACGAAGGACGGCGTAAACAGTCTTCCGCTTGCGGATGAAGCGCGTGACCTTCTGCCGAAAGACGCTATGCTGATGGCCGTCGGCGTCATGGACGGCGTGGTCTGTTGCGGAACATCCGTAAAATTGGAAGATGCGATCATTCCGTCAGGCATGTCCGTCATGCCGACGCGAATCGCGTTCGCCGAATCCAGTGTAGATATCATGAACGCCGTCAGCCGTGTTCGTGAAATGACGAATTGGCGTCGTCAACATCGCCTTTGCGGAGGTTGCGGAATGCCGTTGTCGTTCTCCGACACAGACTTGGCGTTAGTCTGTCCGCAATGCGGTGAACGGTATTATCCGCAAATCGCTCCGGCGGTCATCGTTGCCATCACCCGCAACAACCGAAAGGAACTGTTGCTAGCTCATAACAAACGGTTTACGGATCGCACGTTTGGGCTAGTCGCGGGATTTGTCGAAGCCGGCGAATCCGTCGAGCAGGCCGTGCGCCGTGAAATCATGGAAGAGACAGGCATAACGGTGAAGAATATCCGTTACCTGTCCAGTCAGCCATGGCCGTTTCCAAACAGCCTGATGTTGGCGTTTGAAGCGGAATGGGAGTCTGGTGAAGCAAAGCCAGATGGATCGGAACTTGTTGAGCTTGGATGGTTTACAAAAGAAACACTGCCGACGATTCCCGCGCCTGGCAGCATTGCGCATAAAGTCATCACTCAGTTTTTCAATCTATAAACAAAAAGCGACAGGAGAGCACCATGGCGAAATCGAAAGTCTATTTCACGGACATGCGCACCAAGGCCTTCGGGCAAGGGCTGATGGGCAAGTTGGCCAAACTGCTGAAGCAGGCAGGCATGGACAAGATTGATTTCGACGGCAAATTCACCGCCATCAAAATCCATTTCGGCGAACCGGGCAACCTCTCCTTCCTGCGTCCGAATTTCGCACGCGTTGTCGTCGATGAAATCAAAAAGCTTGGCGGCAAGCCATTCCTGACGGACTGCAATACGCTGTACGTTGGTCGCCGCAAAGACGCCTTGGAACATATTGAATCCGCTTATCAGAACGGCTTCACGCCTTATACGACGGGTTGCCACGTCATCATCGCTGACGGCTTGAAAGGCAGCGATGAAACGCTCGTTCCTGTCCCGCATGGCGAATATGTGAAAGAAGCGAAAATCGGCCGCGCCATTATGGACGCGGATGTGTTCATTTCACTGTCCCATTTCAAAGGCCATGAAATGACGGGTTTTGGCGGCGCCATCAAAAACATCGGCATGGGTAGCGGCTCACGCGCGGGCAAGATGGAACAGCATTGTGACAGTAAACCGACCGTTGATGCCAATAAATGCATTGGCTGCCGTCTTTGTGCAAAAATCTGCGCCCACAACGCACAGGATTTCAGCTCTGGCAAAGCCGTCATCGACCACAACAAATGCGCAGGTTGCGGACAATGCGTTTCCATCTGCCCGAAAGATGCCATCGGCGCCGCTTTCAATGTCGAAGCCGGCCTACTGGATAAAAAAATGGCGGAATACGCATGGGCCGTTTTGGAAGGCCGTCCGCATTTCCATATCTGCATCGTGATGGATGTTTCGCCGTTCTGCGACTGCCATCCGGAAAATGACGCGCCGATCGTCTCGGATGTTGGCATGTTCGCTTCTTTTGATCCCGTGGCGTTGGATCAAGCCTGTGCGGATGCCGTCAACAAGATGCCTGCTTTGGTCGCTGGAAGCATTCTTGGCGAACGCGACCGTTGCCATCACGACCATTTCAAAGATGTTTCTCCCACAACGAATTGGGAGATTCAATTGGAGCATTCCGAAAAACTCGGAATCGGCACACGCGAATATGAGTTGATCACCGTGAAATAACTTTCGCGGTCTTTTTGCATTAAACGAGAGAATAATCTGGAAACAAAGGAGACAATCATGCGCAAACGTAAATTGGCGGTCCAGCTCTACACGTTGAGAAGAGAAGCGGAAAAATTTGGCATGCCGTACGTTCTGAAGGCTGTCGCTGACATCGGCTATATGGGCGTTGAACCCGCTGGCTGGGGCGGCATGACACCGCAAGATTTCAAGAAAGCCTGTGATGATCTCGGCCTCGAAATCGTGTCCGCCCATGGCATCCCCTGCGCCCCTGAAAACATCGACGAAGGCATTGCCTTGGCGAAGGAATTGGGCCTGAAGCACATCATCTGCGGCTACGGCGGCGCTGAATTCAAAGATCTGGATGCTATCAAACGGACGGCTGAAAGAACGAGTATCGTTGCGGATAAAGTCGAAGCGGCTGGTCTCATTCTCGCGCAGCACAACCACGCCCATGAATTCGAATATCTGGACGGCAAGCTGAAATATGACATCTACGCGGAACTCTGCCCGAAAGTCAAATTCCAGCTGGACATCTACTGGTCCACAAACTTCTTCAAGAATAGCGAAGTCGAAGTCATTGAGCACTTTAACGATCGTATTGAATTGTTGCATCTGAAAGACGGCATCGGAACAGGCCGTATCCACATGCGTCCGCTCGGCGAAGGCAAATTGGACATCCCCGGTGCCATGGCGGCTTCTCCCGACCACATTCAGAGCGTTATCGTCGAACTGGACGATACGCCCTATAACCAAATCATCGCGCTGCAGCGCAGTTATGACTACATGACCGCCTACGGCCTTGGCATTGGCTACAGATAGTCATTCATCGTTTTTATTTTAACAGGTAAACATGGACAGGCTTCGGCTTGTCCATGTTTTTTTATCGCCAACAAATACAACTTTTCTAAAAAAATTATTGGGATTTTTTCATTTGACCTTTTATATTGTTATAAAAAGTCTTGTCCCATATAAATATAGATAAACATCGAATTCAGACACATCTACAAACAAGGAGAAACCATGAGCACATCGAGTTTCACTGAAAAACATGTCGGCACGATTGCATTAATCGTGTCCATCATCGCCCTGTTCGGGACGTTGGTCCCGCAAATCACAGATTTTGTCGCCAAAAGCAATCCCGGTGAAGTTGCCGTCGCGCCTCAAGGCGGCCCCTCTTCTGGCGGTCCCGCTGGCGGAATGCCCGGCCCTGGCGGCCCTGGCGGCGGAATGCCCGGCATGGGTGGCCCCCGCGGTGGCGGTATGGGCGGTGGCGGATTCGGCGGTTTCGGCCCCAGAAAGCCTTCAGATGAATACATTGCGAAATATAAAGAGCGCGTCGCCCTCTATGACGAAGCCCTCAAGACTGCACAAGGCCCTGCCGCCCTCAAGATGCGTCTGGACCGCGATCTCGCCCAGCTGATGCTTATGCGCAATGAAAACGGCGGCCGTGCCATGCCCGGCCTCTCCGAAGCTTTCCTCAAAGAACGTTACGCCGCCGCAAGTGACTCTATTTCAAAGCTTGACAAGAATCAAGCCGAACTCGACTACATCCAGGCTCTCGACCGCATGCGCGGTGACAAGGATGCCTTCCTCAACACCATCGAGCCGCTGAAAGGCTATCCCAAGACCCCTCTTACGCAGGAACAGCTCGTCGCCCTGCTGGCCGCTGAACAGCCTGTTGGACAGCCGTAAGTGCAATAATTTCAAATAGTTCCTACGAAAAAGCCCTTCGCCTGAAATATCAGACGAAGGGCTTTCTGTTACAGTGCTATAAAGGACAAAAGCGACAAAAGGGACATAAGCGACAATGCCGCACCGTGGATGGCTTCGTGCCTTATTGCAACGCCTGCAACAACTTACCAAAAGCGGCCACCATGCCCAATTGCGGCATGGCCGCAGGTTGCTTCCGTAAATCCGCCATGCGAATGGCCATGACATCATGGTCGGATGGCGTTGCCGCCACTTTCAGCGCCAACGCGCCGTTCAAAATCTGTCGTCCATCTGGTAACGCCGCCGAATAGCCTGCTTCATACGCGCCGACCAACATCTCCTCCGCCGTGCCGTCCGCCAACCTTGCCGCCGCGAATTCCAATGTCTCGCGGGCATCTTGATTACCAAACAGAACCATGTGCGGGCCGCCATAGCCAAATTCGATGGCCGCCAGATTGCCGGCCGTATTCGAATAACCATGCGGGAAAATCAACGGGCTGGCCAGACGCGGCCCTTTCTGCGCAAGCTGTTCGAAGAATTTATAGGCGGAAGTCGTTGCACCGTAACGCGTTGCCGTGCAGATGCCCTTCCGTTCAGACAAGCCTGCAACTGCCCCATCGCCGACGGCTAAAGCCATCGCCGACAACTGATAACCACCGCCCGCATCCAAATATCCTTTCACGGATTTCACATACGGTTTCGGTGAAAATGCCGCCAGAGCCGCATTCACATCATCGCTCCAATCAAACCATTCGGGATGAGACAGCAACTCCGAGCCTGTGCCGACACCCGCTGGCAGAACCCACGCAAGTGACTGCACATAAAGACAATCGACATCTTTCGATTCCTTTGATTTGCCGCTACCGTTCTTTGTCAGCACCAATGACGAATTGTTGCCGCCGATACCCGCCGAATTGGTGATGGCGGCGTCAAAGGATTTGACACGCGCCTGGCCTGGAATACAGTCGATTGGTTCGCAAGCGGGATCGTTTTTCGCATGGTTGATGGTGGGTGGAATGACGCCCAGACGCATCGCCTGAACGGTGACGATGGCTTCCGCCAGCCCGGCCGCGCCCAGCAGATGGCCCAATTGCGATTTGTGCGCCGCCACAGAAATCTGCGGCAACCGCTCGCCGAAGAGATTGCGAAGCGCTCCCGCTTCCGTTTCATCGTTGGCATGAGTGCTCGTCGCATGCGCGCAGACATGCGTCAAATCTGCCGTTAATAGGCCTGAATTGGCCAAAGCATCTTCCATGACACGCTTCGAACCAGCGGCTTCCTTCGGTGGGGCCGTCATGTGGAAGGCGTTGTTGTTTGTCGCCGCTCCGGAAACCCAGCCAAGAGCCGTAGCGGCAGCATCTGGACGCTCCAAAACCATTGCAGCCGCGCCTTCGCTGAAAATCGTTCCCGAACGATCTGGATCGAAGGGACGCATCACATCCGTTGTAATCGTGCGAAGATTAGAAAGGCCGCACCATGCGTATTCGGTAAGTGAATCATATGCAATAACTAGCATCCTGTCGGCACGGCCTTCGCGGATGACGTCCGCCGCCAGGCTGGCCGCCGCCGCACCAGAAGCGCAGGACATGGATATCTGAAGACGAGGCCCTTTGCAATTGAAGGCCTCCGCCATTTGGGCGATGATGCCATCGTACGGTTCATAACTGGCCTCGTCCATCGCCTGCGTGTCAAGACGTTCACGCCACGCCCACTCCAGCGATTCCATGGGGCCGAAATTGGTCGCCAATAGAATTCCCTGCCGTTCAGGAGCCACAGTCGTCTTAGCTTGCGCCATGGCTTCCATGCCTGCGCGTTTCATCATCGCGGCCGAAATGTCTTCATCGGGAAAAGCCGTTCGCAATTCATTTTCAAGATCTTCTGAAAGTTGCCCCGCCTTTTTCTGGGCGTATGGCTCCGCCTCAAAGCGCGTGATGGGACGGAAGCCGCATTCTCCTGCGCACATCCGTTTGAACACGTCCGTCACATCGCCGCCCAAGCTGCAGACCAATCCCATGCCGGTGATTTTCATTTCCATGATGCATACCTTATTATAATAAAGAAAAAATGGTTTTCTGGACAGA
>JAEEGK010032455.1_pt1 | contig 10216 bp, 9 predicted proteins | sample 8958771 | NCBI WGS metagenome assembly JAEEGK01 (sample SAMN16246547, study PRJNA631951) | gut metagenome | biome: gut microbiome; feature: rumen; material: SC-attached | host: Bos | place: Iran: Karaj | collected 2018-10 | reverse complement strand
GGAGGACACCGTCCGAAACCTTTCGAAGCTCCTGAAGGTCGATGCCGACGGCAAGGTCCGATACTGCGGCGGCAGCATATCCGCCGGAGTGACTGAGAGATACGAAAAGCGGGCAACCGGGAATAAAGGGTTTGCCGTCTTCATCCTCATCCAGCTTGAGAGCCGAGCCGGGAAGAAGCTCCTCCGTCAGCTCCAGGCAAAGGGCCTCGGCGGACAGTGCTTCCGCCAGGCGGCTGCCCCGCAGGCGGCTGAGCCGCGCTGCTCTGCGGCCGGCGCGGCCAAACAGCAGCGCAGCCCAGGAATCCGCATCCCTTGAGACGGGGCGGCACGCGAAACGGAAAACCATGGACAGCCCTCCTTTTTCAAAGGTGAGTACGACTGTGAAACCAAATACTTCACAGATAAGAAAAATAGGGTATGGACAAAATGGGAAAAATGAGATATGATTACTTAGTAACATGTTCAGATTATTAGAACAGGACATCATTGTCAAGAAGGAAGTTAACATGAGAAGAATAACGGCCCTGCTGTTTGCCCTGGTACTCCTCCTGAGCCTGGCCGCCTGCAAAGGCAAGAAGGGGGAAGGTCAAACGACCCCCGGCAATCTGTCAACACCGCAGCCCTATTTCCCCCATATCAGCACGGAGACCACCGACGTCAGCAGCGAGTATACCGAAAAGCTCTGCAGATACCCCTGGCTGGATACCTACGACATGAAGTACTACCGCTTTGCTTCGGATGGGACGTATCAGCATCTGGGAAACAAGGAACTGACGGAGGTCCTTGACAGCGGCAAATGGAAAATGCTGAAGGATGCGGAAGGGTATCTTACGCTCCACGTTGAGGTGGAGGGCGGGGAAGCCTTTGATATGTACGAAATCGAAGTGTACGATGAAAATATTTTTGCACACAGCCTGACGGAGACGGATTATATCTGGGTGCTGTACGACTCAAAAGAATAAGAAAAAACGCACAGCCGGATTTCCGGCTGTGCGTTTTCCGTTATTCGGGAAGCTTGGACAGGGGCTTCTCCAGAAGGAAGCATATGATGAATGCCAGAATCAGGTTGACCAGCATGTAGCTGCCGTTGTAGACGATGGAATAGAGGACCGGATTGGAATAGGTGGTGCCGGCAAAGACCTCCGGTTCCAGGATCTTATAGATCGTGACGCCGCTGATGAAGTGAATGACAAAGCGGCACAGGCTGCCGACCACAGCGCCGAGGGGAAGGCCGAATTTCATTTTGCGGACCAGACCGCCCAGGCCCACCGCACCGTAGGCGATGGAGTAGTCCAGCAGGATGGACTGCCAGCCCCAGGCAAAGCCGCCGGCGAAGAAGCACTTGATGGTGCCGAAGATGAGTCCGGCGGCAACGCCCCAGCCGAGACCGCGGCGCCAGGCGTAGATCAGAAGCGGGACCATGACGATGTCGACGGAGCCGCCCTCGGGCCAGATCTTGAATTTGATGAAGCTCAGTGCATAGGACATTGCGATGCAGAGAGCGCCCTCCACGACGGTGAGCAGTTTTTGATGTTCTTTCATGCTTGCCTCCAAAATAAATGATCGCGCCCGGATATGCGGACGCGAAAACACAGCCCCTTTGGGCAAAGCTTCCTACGCCGGCATTATCCGGATCAGGTTCCAGGGTTCGGAGAGCATCTCCGTCTCAGCCGCAAAGCAGCACCCCTTTGAAATTGAGCTCATTTTAACCGGGCAAGGGGCCGATGTCAAGTGCATTTGGCCTTTTGCCTGTCAGAAAGATTGGAGTGATCAGTTTGAGCAGCGTTCCCGAACGCTTGACCGCGCTGCGCCGGGAAATGAAGGCCCGGGGCATTGACCTCTATGTGATCCCCACGGCGGATTTCCACGGAAGCGAATACGTGGGAGAGCATTTTAAGGCCCGTCAGTTCATCACGGGATTCACTGGCTCCGCAGGAACGGCGGTGGTTACTGCCGGCGAAGCGGGCCTGTGGACCGACGGCCGGTATTTTCTCCAGGCGGAGGCGCAGCTGCGCCATAGCGGCGTAACCCTTTACCGTATGGGAGAGGAGGGCGTCCCCACCCTTCAGGAATTTCTGGCGGAAAAGCTGCCGGAAAAGGGCTGTATCGGCTTTGACGGGAGGACCGTCAGCGGCTCGGAGGGCCGGGCTTATCGGAAGCTTGCCGATGAAAAGAATGGGCATCTCCATGTGGATGAGGATCTAGTGGGCCTCATCTGGCAGGATCGGCCGCCTCTGCCCGCGGGGAAGGCATGGCGTTATGGGGTCGAATATGCCGGAAAGAGCACGGCGGAGAAGCTGGCGGCTGTCCGGGAGGAGATGGCCAGGGCAGGCGCGGACCGGCATATCCTGACCTCTCTCTATGATATCGCCTGGCTGCTGAACGTGCGGGGAAGCGACATCGGCTTTGTCCCGGTGGTCCTGTCCTATCTTGCGCTGACCGATAAAGACTGCATCTGGTTTGTGCAGGGCAAGGCGGTCCCCGAAGAGCTTGCCGCCGGGCTGGCGGAATGCGGCGTCTCGCTGCGGCCTTACGATGAAATCTATGATTATGTAAAAACTGTCCGGGCGGGGGAGAAGCTGATGATGGACACTTCCAGCGCCAATTACCGCCTGTGCAGCTCGCTTCCCGAGGGCGTGATCCTTCGGGATCAGGCCAATCCCAGCGCCGCCATGAAGGCGGTGAAGAACGAAACGGAGCTGAAGGCCACCCGCAGCGCCCATCTGAAGGATGCGGTGGTGATGTGCAGATTTTTATACTGGCTGAAAAAGAATATCGGTAAGATCCCCATGACGGAAATCAGCGCCGCGGATCATCTGGCGGCGCTTGCATCCCGGCAGCCCGGTTTTCTTGATTTGAGCTTCGGCACCATCTGCGGCTACGGCCCCCACGGCGCGATCATCCACTATGGGGCGACGCCGGAATCCGATGTGCCTCTGAAGCCGGAAGGGCTGCTGCTGGTAGATTCCGGCCGTCATTATCTGGAGGGAACCACCGATATCACCCGCACCGTCGCTCTGGGGCCGGTGACGGAGAAGATGAAGGAAGATTTCACCAGAGTGGCAAGAGCCAATCTCAGGCTGATGTACGCCCGTTTCCTCTATGGCTGCAGCGGCATGAACCTGGATATCCTCGCCCGGGAGCCCTTCTGGGAAGCGGGCCTGGATTACAAGCACGGCACCGGCCACGGCGTCGGCCATGTGCTGAATGTTCATGAGGGTCCCAACGGCTTTCGCTGGCGGCGAAGCCCGGACCGCAGCGAGCATGCGGTCCTGGAGGAGGGGATGATCACCTCCGACGAGCCGGGCATCTATCGGGAAGGCGAGTACGGCATTCGGCTGGAGAACGAGATACTCTGCCGCAGGGGGGAGAAGAACGAATACGGTCAGTTCATGTATTTTGAAAACCTGACCTTCGTCCCCTTTGATCTGGATGTCATCGACCCCGCACAGCTGGATGAAAGCGAGAGGCGGTACCTCAACCAGTTCCACGCGGAAGTCTATGAAAAGGTGGCTCCCGAATTGAACGAAGAGGAAGCGGCATGGCTGAAGGAGGCCACCCGCCCCATATGACGGCAGCACCCCGGCGTTTTCGAAGAAAACGCCGGGGTGCTCATATATACGGATAAAGTTTAGTTAACTCCGCAAGCGCCGGAGGCGCAGACGGCCAAGCCGGCGTTTTCGCCAGGCGGCGCTGCTTAAGAGAAGAAAACCCTGGAACAGAAAGCGGCTTCCCCACTCTCGCTGTGGATGCCCAGAATGGAACGGCAGTCCGGCGCGTCCCTCAGCAGCAGGGATACCTCCTCGCCCTCATGGAGCTCGCCGACAAAGTAGAGCTCCAGCCGCCGAAGCTGCCCGTCCCGGATGCCCGCGGCGCTGAGCGTGTCAAAGATCATATCCCCGTATCGGGCGTTGTTCACATGGCCCAGGCCGTCCAGCCAGCTGGGATAGACCCTTCGCCGGTCGGCGATCCTGTATTCCTCGATTTGGGGTGACATCCGGCTTTCCGCCTCGATCAGGGGTTCTCCCACCGGAAGCGTATAGCGCTCCAGAAAAGCCCGATCCCGGATGATCTTGCGCGCACCCAGGTCGATAAGGCCGGAAAAACAGGTGGTGGCCGCCGCCGTCGTTCCGTCCGGGCGGCGGTATTCCAGCTCGCGGCGGAAGAGGGGACCTCTGCGGCCGGAAAACCAGGTGCGCCCGGTGAGCAGCTCTCCCGGCGCGATGGAGCCGTAAATCTCAGAGGTCAGGGAGAGAAAAGCCCAGCTGATGTTTTCTTCCCGGACCAGCTTGGGGTTGTCCATGCCGATGTCCAGCAGGTGCTCCTCCAGCGTCGTTTCGATGATGCGAAGCAAGCCGGAAATCTGTATATCCCGGCGGCTGTTCAGCATGGAGGAATCCACCAGCGCTCTGTATTCCATCTGTTTTTCGTCCGTCATCCTTCAGACCTCCCAAAAGAATAAGGGTATTATATATGTTTTGTCCCGCCAAGGCAAGCATCATCCGCTTCCACTTCGATTTCCGCCGTGTCGGGGCCGAAAAACCGGTTGAAAAGAGAAGAGGGATATAGTATGATAAGCATAATAAAACAACGGATACAGGAGGTAGCAAAATGGTCCCTTATTCTGAAGATGAATTGAAGGTCATCGGCGAGCATATCAACACAACATCCTTCGGCGGCAGATTCTCCTTCAAAATCCCGAAATACAACACGCCGATCACGCCCAAGGAGAACATCGCCCTCTGTGTGAAGCGCCAGAAGCCTTACTGGTTCCCCTCCTCCAGCGATTTCTGCAACCTGGAATCCCGCACGAACATCGACCATGTGGCCCGGGCCGAGGTCATGGATATGGGTCCTCCCTACAAAGAGGAAGAGAAGGGCGGCAAGGACCTTTTCGGAATCAACTGGGTCTTCGTCCCCACGGCGGGCGGCAGCATGGTGCAGCCCGGCAACCCCACCCTTCTGGATGCCAACGACTGGCCGGAGGTCATCAAGTTCCCGGATATCGACGCCCTGGACTGGGACGAGTGCAGGCGGCTCAACTCTGTCCTCAACGAGACCACCCGCAGCTTCCACGTGACCTTCCAGAACGGCATCTTCGAGCGGCTCATCAGCTTCATGGATTTTGAAGGCGCCGCCATGGCCCTGATCGACGATGAACAGCAGGATGCGGTCCATGCGCTGTTTGACAAGCTCAGCGATATGTATATCTCCATGATCGACCACTATCTGGAATTCCTGAAGCTGGACGGCGTGGTCTTCCACGACGACTGGGGTTCTCAGCGCGCTCCCTTCTTCTCCCTGGATGTCTGCCTGGAGATGGTGGCACCTTATCTCAAACGGGTGGCGGATCACTGCCATGAGAAGGGCCTCTGGTTCCAGCAGCACTGCTGCGGCAAGAATGAGCTTCTGGTTCCCGCCATGATCTATGCCGGCGTGGATATGTGGCAGCCGCAGTCCATGAACGATGTGGATATGCTGCGGGACAAATACGGGGATAAGATCATGTTTTCCATCACGCCGCCCGCCGTTCCCCGCGATGCTGCGGATGAGGTCGTCGACGCCGAAGCGAAGAAGTTCGTAGATAAATACGCGGCGGACTTCGCGGAGAAGCCCTTCATGGTGGGTACCTTCTTTGCGGATCCCCGTTTCACCAAGGCGATCTATAAATACAGCCGCATTGCCCTGAGCAAATAAACTGAGTCAGTATGTGAGGGGCGTCCGCGGTGCGCTGCGGACGCCCCTCCCTTGAAGGTGCCATGAAGAAAATTCTGTGCTGTCTCCTTTGTCTGCTGCTTCTGCCGCCGGTGCCGGCTGCCGCCGCGGAGGAGACGGGCATCTGCGGAGATAATCTGAGCTGGACCGTTGCGGACGGAGTGCTGACCATTTCCGGCCGCGGAGAAATGTATTGGTATGATATGGGCTCCGCCCCATGGTATCCCCTGCGGCAGAGCATCCGCTCCGCCGTGGTGGAGGAAGGGGTCACGGGGCTGAGCTATTGCTGTTTCTTTTATCTGACAGAGCTGCGAAGCGTGTCCCTGCCGGGGACCCTGGGCAGCCTTGGAGGAATGGCCTTCTATGGCTGCCGAAGCCTGCCGGAGGTCCAGATCCCGGCGGAGGTTTATGAGATCGGAGAGGATGCCTTTTACAGCTGCCTCAGCCTCTATGCCATTCGTGTGGACGATGCAAACACCCGATATTGGGATGACGAGGGCGTCCTGTTCGGGGATGCGACCCTGATCTGCTATCCCGCCGCCCGCCCTGCGGAGCGTTATGAGATCCCGTCCGGCACGGAGAAGGTGGGCGTTTGCGCTTTTTCCTATTCCACGCTGAAGGAGATTTTCATCCCGGAAACCGTCCGCAGCTTCGACGCCACCGCCCTGACGGACTGCTATTCTCTCCGCAGCGTGGAGGTGGCCTGGGGAAACTGGTATTACACGGCCCGGGAGGGCGTTCTTTTCACCGGCAGTCTGCAGACGCTGATCTGCTATCCCATGAAAAAGAATGTCAGCAGTTACCGCATTCCGGCGGAGGTGAAGAATATCGCCATCCGCGCCTTTGCGGGGAATGGCAGCCTGCAGAGGCTGGAGATCCCGGGCAGCCTGGAAAGCGTGGGGAGCCTTGCGTTCCTCAACTGCGCCGCTCTCCGGCGGGTCTATTTCTACGGCAATGCGCCGGAGAATCTGGGCTTTAATCCCTTCCCGGACAGCGCGCGTATCTTCTATCCCGTGGAAGGGGAGGGCTGGTCTCAGCTGGACGCGGAAGCGTGGAGCGTACAGGAGCTTGCAGCCTGGACGGATAATGAGGGTCTCCTGCCGCAGAAAACGCGGCTCACCCAATGAACAAATAAACGGAGAATCGACCATATGAGCGGAAAGCGCGTTCATCTTGCCTGGAGTCCGGAGCATTGCCGTCATTGCTTCGGCTGTATCGCCATGTGCGTCCGCGGCGCGTTGACGCTGGACCATGAGCGGGGAAGCCTGAGCTACAACATCCGAAAATGTATCCGCTGCGGCAGCTGCCTTCGGGCATGTCCCACCGGCGCGCTCCATGTGGAAACGGAGTATGAGCCTTGAAGCATCTTCACCCGGAATGACTTCCGGGTGATTTTTCATTGTATTTCCCGCATCAGTCTGTTATACTGGATACAGAAAAACTAAAACAGAAAAGGAGAAGCGAGCATGGGAAAATATGACGATCTGATCTTTACGATCCCGCAGGAGCATCATTCCTGGTATGGCTTCGTGGCGCCCCGCGGCTTTTTCCGCGGTACCACAATGATGGAGAAGGCCCACGTCTATATGGACTGGACCGCTGTCAACAAGCCGCTGCCCATGGAGGTGCCCCACACGCATCACTGTGCGGATGAATACCTGGTATTCACCAATGCCGACATGGCCAATTTCTTCGAGTTCGACGCGGAGATCGACGTCTGGCTTGGTGAGGATGCGGAGAACATGGAGATGTTCACCATCACCCAGCCCACCATCATCCGTGTTCCGCCGAAACTCTATCACTGTCCCGTGAACTTCCGCAAAATCAACCCGGAAAAGCCCATCGTCTTTTCCGCCGTCTATCTGGACGGCGACTGGTCGAAGATCAACCGGCGCGTCAACGAGCAGGGCAGAGAAGAATTCACCTACGACGGCGCGGGCATCCGCCGCTGCGTCATGGACCGTTCCAAGGAGTGCATCTACTGCGGCAAGTGCTTCTCCAAGGCCATGAAGGATTTTGAGGAGAAGAAGCCGGAGGAGAAGAAGGAAGCGCCCGCACCGCAGCAGAATCTGCTGGCTCCCTACTATGAGATGGCCAAAAAGCCCCGCACCGGGAAATACGACAAATATGTCTATCCCTACAAGCCCGATGTGCACACCGACAGCCGTTTCGTGAGCCCGCGCGGCGGCTTCCGCGGCACGGAGGAAATGGATGAGAGCCGCCTGTGGTATCTCTACAACATCGTGCAGAAGGAGTGCACCATCGGCGAAGTGCATATGCATCACGCGGTGGAGGAGTATCTCTTCTTTACCGGGGCGGATATCTCCAAATTCTTCGAGTTTGACGCGGAAATCGAGATCTCTCTGGGGTCCGATCCCGAGCATATGGAGACCTATACCATCACGGAGCCCACGGTCGTCCGTGTTCCCGCGGGGGTGTGGCACGGCCCGGTGGTCATCAAGCGCCTGGGCGCGCCTATCAACTTTGAGCCCTTCTATCCCAACGGAAGCTACGGCAAGGTCGTTTACCGCGACGGCAAATACATCTACGACGGCGGAGACCTGCCCAAGAAGTGATCTGCAGATATGGATGCCGCCTGCCCGACAGGGCAGGCGGCATTTCTTGTCCCTTATCAGAATCCGTACATATCCATGAAATAGACGATCATCTTCACGGCCTGGGCGCGTGTAGCCCCGCCGAAGGGGCCGAGGGTGCCGTCGGGGAAGCCGTTGATGATCCCCCGGCTCACGGCCCAGACCATGGCGTCCCGGGCATATCGGGAGGTCGTATCTCCGTCGCTGAAGGCGCTGAGATCACCCTTTGGCGCGTTGTCCATATTGCTGATGGTGATGAAACGATAGAGGATGGCCACCATCTGCTGGCGTTCGATGGGTTCTTCTCCGGCAAATTCCCCGGTGGATTTTCCGGTGATGATGCCGAAATCCCCGGACCAGCGTGCTATGGCGGCGTAGGGCGTCTCCTCTGTGATATCCGTAAAACTGAAGCTGCCGTTGATCACGGTGCTGCCGTCCAAGCTCAGCTGCAGATGAGCCAGCATCGCGACGAAATCCGAGCGCGTCATGGGATCGTTGGGCCGGAAGGTATCGCTGTCACCGGAGATGATGCCCCGGATCAGCGCGTCACGCACGGAAGGCGCGAACCACACCTTTTGGGAAACGTCGCTGAACTGATGGATCCGGGTATCAAATTCCATGATCGCTCCTGTGAGAGAATCGGAAACAAGGATGCGGTCTCCGTTCACCAGGATGCCCTGGGGCGAAGCAAGCAGCAGGTTATCCTCGGAGGTGGCGGCCATAGTGCTTACGCGGCCCTCCATCAGCCGGCGGACAGCGCCGTTTCCGGTATCCGCAATATAAACCGTGCCGTCTGCGCCGACGGCGATCCCCTGGGGGTGCTCAAAGAGGGCGGATTCCGCCGGTCCGTCGGCATAGCCGCAGCCGTAGACGCCGTATTCATCCTTTGTCCCGCCGTCTCCCGCCAGCACCTCCAGCTTGCTGCCGGACAGCCGAAGGATGCGGCTGCGGCCGGTTTCCGCGATATAGAGGGCTCCCTTGTGCCAGCAGAGGCCGGTGGGCTCCGTCAGACCGGTGTAAACCGTGGTCAGATTGCCCTCCGTGTCCAGCCGGCGAATTGCGCCGTTGCCGGTATCGGCAATGAAAATGGAGCCGTCCGCGTCAACTGCCAGGCCGGTGGGGTGGGAGAGCAGGGCCTCCGTGCAGAAGCCGTCCAGAAAACCGGCTTCCCGCTGGCCTGCCGCCGTCATCACCTTGCCGCCGGCAATATAGCGGACCGTGTTGGACCCGGCATCGGAAACCGCCCATCCCTCAAGAAAGGGAACGATGGCCCAGGGTTCCATGAAGCGAGCCTCCGCAGCTTCGGCGTCGTAATAGTCCGGGAAAACGATGCCGTTGATATCCCGATAGCTGCGGTCGCCGGCAAAAACGCTGGCTTCCCCGTCGCTGACGCACCAGATGACTTTGTTTTGAAGGTCGGCGGCGTAAAGCGTGCTGCCGTCCAGATAAATGCCGGAGATCATCCCGCCCTCAAAATCCGGCGATTCGAAGGCGGCGGAGACGGCGCCTGTCAGCATGGCGCAGATCAGGAGCGCGATCAGAATGGACCGTTTCATATATATCTCCTTTCTCACATTTCAAGAGCGTCCAGCGTCAGGACCTCAAAGCCCTCCGTCTTGCCCTTGAGCCTGACGGAACCGCCGAGAGAGGTGGTCTTCGCGCGGCTGCCAAGGGCGTCGGCCACGGCGCGGGAAATATAGATCGTTCCGCCGGGGGCGTTGGATTCCAGCCGGGAAGCGGTGTTCACCGTGTCCCCGATGGCGGTGTAGTCCATGCGTTTCGGCGCGCCGATATTGCCGACGACGGCAGGCCCGTAGTGGACGCCCACACCGAAGCTGACGGTGCGCCCGAAGCGCCCCTGCAGCTCCTGCCCCAGCGCCCGGGAGCCCTCCACCATGTCCATGGCC
>JAEEGK010032445.1_pt1 | contig 10217 bp, 8 predicted proteins | sample 8958771 | NCBI WGS metagenome assembly JAEEGK01 (sample SAMN16246547, study PRJNA631951) | gut metagenome | biome: gut microbiome; feature: rumen; material: SC-attached | host: Bos | place: Iran: Karaj | collected 2018-10 | reverse complement strand
TTATCAAAAAATGTTTTAATTTTCTTTTCTGAAATTGTTATTTTATTAATTAATTTAACTGTTTCTATACAAGGACTTAAAGTTCCATTTTTTGAAATTGGTGAGTCATCAAAAAATTTTTTTAGGTTTTCTTTTATTATTGGTGTTGAAAATTCATATATATTTTCTTTTATTTCAATATTACTATAAAAATTATAAATGTTTTTAGGTAATATCGTATTAATTAAAGTTTTTGAATTTTTAAAATGTTGAATTTCAGATTCAATTTTTAATAAAAGTTTTGTTCTAACTTCATTTGCTTCGAAGTTATTAAACATCTTTATTAAAATTTTTAATTCATTTTTAAAAATTTTATTTTTATTTATATTTATTGTTTTCTTATTATTATTAATTAATAATTTAATAATCTTTATAATAAATTTTTCCATTTTCTGTAATATAAAGAAATAATTCCTAAATTATTTAATTTTTACTTTAATAAATTTTTATCAGCAATATAAAATAAAATATTCAGAGCTTCTAAAATCATAGTCTATATATTAATATTTTTCTCTCTTTTAATAAAATAAAACCATTTTTACTGTTTTATGTACTTTTTAAAAATTTTTTTTTTGAGTATGAGGGAAGTTATATTCAAATTTAATTCATTTTTTTTAAATATTTAATTCAATATAAAAAAATAGTTTTTTATTTCATTATTTTTTTATTTTATAACAATTAACTTTTATAAGTACTATCAATTTCAAAAAAAATGATTTGAGAAACTAAAATTATAAAATATATAATTTAATTAGATATAAGTTATTTTGTTATAAAAGTAAATATTAAAAATGTATTAAAAAATTAAAAAAATAAATAGTTTTATTTATTTCAAAATAAAATATTTTAATATAATATCTTTTAATTTCAAAGTTTAAATTTCTTTTCTTCATTTTCATTTCCAAAAGAAGTACTTGATTCCATAGATTTATTTTCAATAGTCAATTTTTTTTCCTCAATTCTTCTGGGTGAACTCATTTGACTAGAATTATTACTATTAATATCATTAATAACAAAGTTAATTTTAGTATTTTGTTGTTCAAGCATAATTTGTCGATCAATATAATCTAAATGTAATAAATAATTTTTCAAGCCTAAAATTTCACAAAGCATATTTCTTTTTTGTTTTGCTTCTTTATTATGATACCAACATCTACAAAATCTATTTGCAAACCAAATACAATAAGAAGTATATCTTTCTTTATAAAAATTTTTTTTATTTTTTAATTTTGAAGTATCAGTAATTTGATTATTATTACTTTGACTAAGAGAATAAGAAGATTCAATAATTGCTTTTTTTTCATCTAAATATTTATTTTTTCTAGTAACAATTAAATTATATAAAGTAGTTTCATATAAATAACTCGTCCAAAATTTACAAGACATTTTCATTAAAGTAATAATTTTCATAATACCTCCTAATTTTGCTAAACATTCTAATAATTTATATTTTTGAATAGTAATTAATATTATTTGTTCACTATTTTTATTTTCTAAATTAATTTCTAATGAATAACCTTTAAATTCTTGTTTTTTAATAGTTAAATTTGGGTTTTTTAAAACAACATATGCTTCATAATTTTTTTTATTAACATATAAATTACTATCATCTTCTACTATTACAAATTTAGTTTCCATTGAATAAGATGAATATTCATTTTTTTCTATAGCAAAACTAAATTCATTTTCATGATTTGTTTTTTGTAATCTTCCACTTCTATCAACAGAATAAATTGGAGTATTAAATAAGAAAGTAAAATCATTTTTTGGATAATTTCTATAAAAATAATTTTCATATTCATCTTGACAATTTTTTTGATCATCTTCATCTTCCCATATAGTAAATTCATATTTTTTTAATTCTTTACAAGACATTATTTTTAAAACTGAAAATTCTTTTTCTTTAAAAACATCACTAATAGGAATTTTAAATCTAAAATCAAATTGCATATTATTATTTACTCCTTTTATAAATTTAGCAACTCTTAAATTATCTAAATAATCATATTCATTTTTTTCATAAAAAGCAACTCTAAAATATTTTCCAAATTCATTTAATTGAGTAAAATCTTCATTATTATCAATTCTTAATTTTCCTTTTATATCAAAATATTCTAAATATGCAAATTTTTTATTTATGTAAAATACAATATTTGAATTAATTATTGGTTTTTGAAGAAAAAAATTTACTAAAGTTGTTATTGCAATTGTAAACATTAAAGTAAAACTTGTTACTGAAAGTAATCCTCCAAAAACTGTTTTGTGAACTGTACTTGTTTTGTAATAAAATGTTACTGGTTTTCCATTTAAATCCCAACCTTTGATTAAATCAAACATTTTTTTATATTTTTTTTATTTTTTTATATTATTATTTTTTGAGATTTTTTTGATTTTTTTTTTTTTTTGAGTATTATTTTTACTGAATATTTTGATATTAAAGGGAAGTATATATTAATTTTTTTTTTATTGTAGAAATTATTTTTAAATGACGTTTGATTATATTATTCTATTTTTTATATTTTATATTATATTTAAATTAGTTTAAATTATGGGATGTTCAGGTGCAAAAGCTTTAGAAACAATATCTGAACAAAGAGATAATAATAAAAATAATAATAAAGAAAATAAAGGGATTTCTGGTAAAAATAGTAATATTAAAAAAAATAATGTTAGGAAAAAGTCCAATTTAAATAATGTTAAAATTAATATAAATGCTTTTAAAACTCCTCCAATAAAAACAAAAAATAAAGATAATTTATTCGATAATATTCCAATATATAAAAAAAATAAATTTGAAGGAAGAAAAATTAATGGAAGACATTATTCAAATATTCCTATATCAAAAAAAAAATTATTTGAATATAAAGAAGGCAAAAGAAATATATCTAATTTACATGAACAAAAAACTGCTAATCCAAAAATGAAAAAAAAAATATAAAAAATTGTTTTATAAAATAATATATGATTTTTATATATTTATATATATATAAAATAAATATATTTTCCAAAGCTTAAGAATAATAACTTTTTCATTTTTATTAATATATCAGTATTAAGATAAAATTAAATATTTAATTAAACTTATTTTAAAATATTTAATAAGAATTTACAAAATTAGGATTAATGATATTTATATTTAATTCAAATTTAATTAGTTTTTTTTCATTTAAAAAAAGTTTAAAAAATTTTTTTTATTCTATTATATTTTGAGAGAAATCTTCTTCTTTTTTTTCTTCTTTAAAAGACAATTGCTGTTTATCATCAATAATAAAATACATATTTTTAAATTTTTCTTTTTGATCTATTTGTTTTTGAATAATATCATCATAAATGCTTTTTTCAAACAAAGAATATTCTTTACATTTCTTAATATATTCTTCCAAAACATTTTTATAATTTCTTCTTTTGACAGTTAAAGAATCTAAATTAACTCCAGAAAATAATAATAATTTATCAGGCATTTTATTAACAAATTCAAATAATTGATCAATAGAATGAATATCTTTAAAATATTCAGTTAAAAATTCAGTAATTAATTTATATTTTTCTCTTTGAACAGTACAATAATTATTTAATAAATTATTATAATCTTTTAATTCTCTTGATTTAGAAGTAATTTCTCTTTTTTCTTTTTCAATTTCTATTTTTTTAATTTCAAACTTAGATTTTTTTTCATTAGTAGAATAAGCTTCATCTTGGTTTTTTTTAGTATATTTACTTAAAGATTGGAAATATTCAGAATAGATTTTATTAATAGCATTATTTTCTCTAACAGCTTCTTCATATTTTTTTTTAAATTGAATAATAGTTCTTTTAGCAATTTCAAAAACTTCATCAGAGCCATCAATCTTTTGTTCAGAATGCATATTTTTATGAGCATAAACCCATTTCTTATCATCACTTAATTTAATTTCTTTTAAAAAAAATAAATCCATAGAACAATAAGTTTGATCTAATCCACTACAAATACAATGTAAATAATTTCTATTTCCCTTATTAAAAAAAGTATTATATGCACATTTATGTCCAAATCTTGGTGTAGGACCTATATCACCAATAAATGGATTAGTACAGTCCATCATTTTTAAATCTACATAAATTAATGAATTTGTTATTTTTTCATTATCTTTCTTATTGTCCTTTATTTTCCCTCCGAATATTATTAACGAATCTCTCTTAAAAAAATTCATTGTATGATATGCTCTTATTCCTGGTTTTACTCCTGAAACTTTTAATAAAGACCATAATTTTGTTTCAAAAGAAAATTTATAGAAATTTTCATCTATTAATCCTTTTTCGCCTTCTCCTCCATATAAAATAATATAATCTTGATAATAAACCATTGAATGTCCTTTTCTAGGTCCTGGAGAAATATTATTATTTATTTCATTATCATTTAATAATGTATTTTTCATATTATGTTCTAAAGTTGGTTGTTGAGGAAGATTCATTGGTATCCAAACTGAACCTCCAACTTTATCATTTTCTAATTCTTTAAAGTTTAATTTAGCTAAAGTTTAATTATATATTTTATATTCTTACAATAATCATATTTATGCATATCACATAATAATTTATTTTCTCTTCCAATATTACATCCTCCGTAAATATAAAAAGCTTTTTCATTTGTTTTAACTCCTGCATGATAAAAACGAGATAATGGTTGATCCATTGTGAAAACTTTTCTCCAAATGAAACGAGTAGTATCTAAAAAATATGTATCTCCTAATGAAAGTTCTTTATTTCTTCCTCCATAAAAAAAAAAATTCGGTTTGTCATACCATCCTACTGCATAACAAAGATCTTTTGGTTGTTCACCACCACAATTTTTTTTTGACCATTTTTTTGTATTCATGTCAAATATAAATACATCTGCATATCTTATGTGAGATACTCCAGAAAATAAAAGATATTGATTCTTCTCTGGTATATTTATAAAAAGAGATCCTTCTCTTCCTGCAGGACGTTCAGCACCTAAATTTTAATTTTTTCTTTTTTGGGTTCTTACTTCCTTCACCTTCTAGTTTCTCCCATATTAATGAATATTTATTCTGTGTTGTCATTTTATTTTTATTATATTTTTTTATTTTTTTTTTAAAATTTATTTTCATATTTAATATATATAAATCTTAAGCTACTTTTGAGTTATATTATTTTTTTTTTTTTTATTTTTTTTATTCCTTTGTTTATTCAATATATTTCCGATAGTATTATTATATTTTTTACTGATGTAATTCCTAATTGCATAATGATATTTCCATTGACGAATTTTATTTCTTCTTCTATAACCCTCTGAAAAAGGGAATTTTAACCTAGGTGAATGTTTATAAAAATATAACATAGAATATCTTCCACGTTTATATCTATAACCATTAAGTAAAACAGCATAAGTATATAAAAGATCATCATAACATTTAATACCTTTTCTAATTCTTTCTACAGTAGTGTTGTTATATAAATCAAATAATGTTGATTTTAAAAATTTATATTTAACAATACTACAAGGTCCAAAATGAGAAAAAACATGAAACCATCGCCAATAAGAAAAAATTCCTCCAAAACACATTGGATTTCTTTGTTTATTTCTTAAAAATTCTTTCAATGTATTTTCTATTAAATCATATGGATATCTTACATCATCATCTACTGTCATTATTATATCATTTTTAAATCTATTTAATGTTGGCATTAATTTTTTAAATACATTTGTATTTTCTTTCACCCAATATATCTCAAAATTATCATATTTTAATAAATTTAAAAGACTTTTTGGAAGTTCTGCATTTTTTTTAGGAAATTCATCTGTTGCTAAATTTAAAATAACTTTATTTGGTCTTACTGAATTATTTAATAAAATTTCTAATGTTTTATAAACATGCTTTATTCTTGCTTTCCATGATGTCATTGTTAAAATTAATTTTTCTTTATAAAAGAATAAATTTTTTTCTTTATTTTGAATTTTACATTTTATTTTATTTCCAAAATTCGTTGACATTTTATTTTTTGTGACTTGAAATATATCAAAATAACTTTTGGTAGGAACATATATTTGTGGAGAAAAATGAATTGTTATTTCTTTTAAATTTATTTTTTCTTCATTACATAAAAAATTAAAACCTCCATGAACATTTAAATATTCTTTCATTTTAACATAATTTGTATTTTTAATAAATTTTAATTCTCCATCAATCTTTATATAATAATTTAAATATCCTGAAAATATATTTTTGCCTTTTAAAAATGAAGATTTAGCTTTAAAAATTAAATTCGATTTTTTACTTAATTTAAATATTGGATGACCTCTACTATTTGATAACATTGAATTTCTTAAATCAATTATTGTACTTTTTACATTTTTTTTGATTGATATTGTTGGATGCTTTCTGTTACAATTGAATGATGCATTTTTAAAATAAAGAATTACATTATTAAAATTTATTTGAATATTGTGATTTAAAAAATTTCCTTCAAGAAAGTATTCACCAGGTGTAAAAAAATATAAAGTTCTTTTAGAAATACTATATCCTTTTTTATTTCCCTTTATTTTAAACCTTATTTTTCTTGCATTAACTTTTATATTTTTTCTGATTTTCTTTTTTTTTTTTTTTTTTAGTGTGACCTTTTTATTTAATGAATTCATTTTATTTAAAAGAGAATTAACACTAATTTTTCCAATATACTTATTTAAATCTTTCTTATTTTTGTTTTTTGATTTTTTCTTTTTATTAGAATTTTTTGATTTTAGCTTTACTACTCCAATACAATAAGTCAATTCAACATTAGTTTTCTTTTTTTTATTATTATATATATTTTTTAATATTGCAAATTCTACATTTGAAATAGCATCTTTCTTTTTATCATATTTTATGTCAATTTTTGAAAATTCTTTTTTGTCTTTTAAATTTTTAACATTGGATATCAAATCCTGAAATTTTTTTGAAATATTTAGAAATTTTATTTCATGAGATATATTTACATTTGGACTATATCTTTTACTTAATATTTTAGTAATGTTTACATTTTCTACTGTAAAATCTTGTGCAAATATTTTGATAAAACAAAAAAATAAAAAAACTAATTCAATTTTCATTTTTAAATAAAAATAATTATTTTAAATTAATTTTTTAAAATTATTAGTTATTTTTTATCTTCAAAATCAAATTTAAGAAGTATTTTGTATTAATTAGGAATCTTAGAATCAAAAGAATCATTATCAAAAATACATATGAATTCTATTATTTTTTAGTTAAAAAAGATAATTAATGTTAAAGAGAATTCAAAATTTTTTTATTGAAATTAACTTGAGAAAATAATGATAGAATTTTTAATTTATATAAAAACAAATAAAAAGTTATTTTGTATTTTTATAAATTCTTCTATTTTTTTTTGATAAATAATAAGATAATAAAATAATAATTTATTATTAATTTGATATTTTTTCATTGTATTAATTATTATTATAAAAAAATAATGAAATTTCAATAATTTAAATATAATAAATTAAAATAATAATTAATTTATAATAAATGTAATGAATTTAAAAGATATTTAAATTATTTATAAAAAAGATTTTGGAATTATTAATTAACAACCGAGAAATAAATAACATAATATACAACATTTAAATATATATAATGATTTATTTTCTTATTAAGTAAAAATTTAATTTATATATATTCGGAAATAATTATAATAATTCAATAAAACAAAAAATATAAAAATAAGATTAGTTTCCAAAAATGGATATTGAAGACAGGAAAATAAATATAGGAGAAATGAAAGATTATTTTAATATTGTTCCATATAGAAACTTTAATTATCATCTAACTTCCATAAATAACTCAAACTTTATTAATAATGAAATAAATCCACTTAAAATCTCAATTTTAGGAGATAAAATGTATGAAAAAAATTATATAATTAATAATATCAATTCAATAAATACTATAAATTTAAATGGTTTTGATATTACTGTAAATATAAAATTATTAGATATTAATTTTCATGAAAAAGATTATGAATATTTAAAAATATGTTATGGTTATATATTAATTTACTCAATTCATAATAAATCTTCTTTTGAAAATATAAAAAAATGGATTAATCATAATAGAAAGATAATTAATGAAATTGATAATTATTATCCTTTATTATTATTAGGATATAATAATAATAAAAAAAAAGAAAGGAAAATTCCATATAAAGATATAAAAGAATTTTCAGAAAAATATTATTTAGATTTATATGAAATATCAAATAAAGAAGATTTAAAATTACCAATTCAAAATTTTTTAAAAAAGATAATTCTTCTTTTTAGTAAAAAAATTGTAAAATCAAAAATAATAACAATAAATAATAATAGAGGTGAAATTTCAACATATTTACCATCAATAATTCCAATAAAAGATAATGATAATAATGAATTTTTTTGTCGAATAATATATAAAAATAATGAAAATTATTTAGGTTATTTTAAAAATAATAAAAGAAATGGAAAAGGGAAAATGTATTATTTAAATGATGATAAATATATCGGAAATTTTATAAATGATGAAAAGAATGGTTATGGGAAAATATATTATAGTAATGGAGATAAATATAAAGGATTTTTTAAAAATGATAAAAAAAATGGAAAAGGAATTTTTCATTATAATAACGAATCAAAATTTATTGGAAATTTTATAAACGATTTAAAAGAAGGAAAAGGAACTTTATATTATAATGATGGTTCTATTTACGAAGGCAATTTTAAAAAGGATAAAAGAGAAGGTTTTGGAATATTAACTTTTACAAACGGTGAAATGTATGAAGGAAATTTTTATGATGATAAAAAAAATGGATATGGTAAATTTATATATAATACAAAAAAAATAATAAGAAATTCAAATGATTCTGAAATATGTAAAATTTATAAAGGAGAATGGAAAGATGATGCTTGGAATGGAAAAGGAAATTGTGTTTTAGATAATGGAAATGAATATAAAGGAAATTTTATTGATGATGAAATTTTAAATGATAATGTTGAAATAATTTATAATAATGGAGATATTTATAATGGTGAAATTAATAATTTTAATAAAAATGGTTTTGGAATTTTAAAATATAAAAATGGAAATTTGTTTGAAGGAACATTTGAAAATGATAAAAAAATAAAAGGAATTTTTTATAATGATAAAAACGATTATAACAAAATTCCTAATGAAACAAAAATTGAAAATTTATTTAAAAACAAAGAAATAAAAAATTATATTAATGATATCATTTATGAAGGAGAATTTGATGAAAATAATTTATTAAATGGAAAAGGAGTTTATATTAATCCAAATGAATATTATTATAAAGGATATTTTCTAAATAATAAAAAAAATGGAATTGGAAAAATTATTTATATAAATGGAAATGAATATAATGGAGAATTTAAAAATGATTTAAAAGAAGGAAATGGAAGAATGAGTTTTAATAATGGAGATATTTATCTTGGAAGTTGGAAAAATGATAAAATTGAAGGAAAAGGATTTTATCAATTTAAAGATGGAAAAAATTTTAATAGTCGTCTTTATTTAAGTAATTATGATTGGAATATACAAATTGAAATTATGAAGAAAAGTAATGTTGATAATTTTGAATTCTTTCAAAAAAATATCTCACATATTAAAATTGGGTCAACCAGAAAAAAAAAATGTAAAAAAAATTATATTAGGTAAATTTAAGTTTTATAAAGTTTAAATATAAATTTAATTAATGCTTATGATGGGTTTATGATTTAATATCATTATTTTATTTATGAATATAATTTATATAGATTCAAATTATATAATATAGTTTTATTTTATATAAATAAAATTATATTAATTTTAATTTATTTATTTTTTATTGTTTTTTTATTTTAATTATTTTTTTATTATTTATTTTTTCCCCATCTTTTATAAATATTTCATTTTTTTGTGGTTTGTATTTGGCGCTTTTTTTCTTTTTTTTTTTTTTTTTTTTTTTTTTTTTTTTTTTTTTTTTTTTTTTTTTTTTTTTTTTTTTTTTTTTTAAATTTTATTTTCATATTTTATATATATTAATCTTAAGCTACTTTTGAGTTATATTATTTTTTTTTTTTTTTATTTTTTTTATTCCTTTGTTTATTCAATATATTTCCGATAGTATTATTATATTTTTTACTAATATAA
>JAEEGK010032439.1_pt1 | contig 10217 bp, 4 predicted proteins | sample 8958771 | NCBI WGS metagenome assembly JAEEGK01 (sample SAMN16246547, study PRJNA631951) | gut metagenome | biome: gut microbiome; feature: rumen; material: SC-attached | host: Bos | place: Iran: Karaj | collected 2018-10 | reverse complement strand
ATTAATATAAATATTTTTTTTGATTCCAATTCTTTTATTGTCTTTTCAAAATAAAAAATTTTTAATTTTAAATAATTTTCCAATTAATTTTAAATATTTATTTTTTAAAATAGTTTATTTTTAATATAAACCAACATTAAAAACATATATATACAATAATTATATTTTACTTAAATCTTATAAAATTTTATATTTATTTCTTAAAAATTATATTATTAAAATAATAATAAGAAATAATAATATGTCAAAATCAAACGATAATAATAATAATATCAAAGAAAAAAAAATAAATTCTAACATAGAAATAACATTAGACATAATAAATGCATTTGGAGCAGACACTCAATCAGATTTAGGCCAACCAATAAATTTCATAACAAAAAATAATTATATTTTATATAAAGTCGGTCATGTAATAATGATAAGAGAAATTACAATGAACGACAACAACGATCGTAAATTAATTTCAATAACATCTCAATCAAAACAAAACAACATTCAATTTATTTATTTAGAAAAAAACTCAAAAAAAGTAACATCAATGACAATTTCAAATGAAAAAAGTGTTTTTATTTTATGTGAAGAAACAGAAGAAAATTATGCAACAATTTCTTTATTTTATTTAGCTAAAATTAATTTTAATAATATTACTATTTATGAACCAAAAAGAAAAATAATTACAGATAAATATTATAATTTTAGATGTGTTTCAATTTCACATAATGGAAATTATATAATTTGTATTTGTAATGAAAAAGAATCAAATAAAAAAAAAGGAATAATTTACGATGTTCAAATATTTCAAAAATTTAAATTAAATTTAACTAAACCAGCGATTGTTTTTGATATTAATCAAAACGTAAATAAAATTTCATTTCACAAAAAAATAATTTGCACAAGCGGAAATTTAAATATAAATTTTTATAAAATTTTTGATAATAATACAAAAGAAATAAAAAATAATCTAATTCAAAATAAAAATTACATTGATCATTGTTTTATTATTGATAGTGCTCTTCCTTTAATAATAGCGATTACATCAAAAAATGAATTGTTTGTTATTGAAGGAGTTTTTGAACAAAATAATAAAAATTATCAAAAAAATAAATTTAATGAAGAAAAAATTATTTTTGATAAAATTGATTATTTTATAATAAAACAATACATAACAAATATTTTCAATAATGAAAATTCAGAACCAACAAAAATTTTATCTTTAAACAACGGATTAATAATAGGAAATAATAAAGGCGATTTATTATTTTTAGAAAATAATAATTATTATATTAATATTAATAACGAAGATTATCAACATAAATTAGAATTTAATCAAAAAAACAAATCAAACAACAAAAATAAATCTATATATATAAAATCCCCAAAAAATATTTACGACTTTCAAATACCAAATGAAAATTTCTATTCAATTATTACAATTATTCACCGAGATTTAAATTCATCTTTGACCGGAATTTCTTCAAATTTCAATGAATCAATGTTTATTTTTTCATATGACAACAACGAAATCGCATATTGCGAATGTAAAGACATATTTAACAAAATAAAAACAAATTCATATGAAATAGAATTTAACATTTTATGTGAAGGATTTCATTATGGTTCAATAAATTCATTTAACATGAGTATTCAACGTCCGATTTTAGTATCAGCATCAAAAGAAGATAAATCAATTAGAATATGGAATTACATTACAGGTCATAGCGAATATTGTCGTTTAATTTTTTCAGAAAATTATGAACACAAACTTAAAAATTTTCAAATTAATAGTTTAGCTATTCATCCAAATGGTTTATATTTAGCAATTGCTGATTACGATACAATTTGGTTTTTTTTTATATGTTATAAAGAATTACGTTTTTATGGCACTGATTATGTTGAGCCAAATGAAGATAAAAAAATAAATTGTTATATTTTAAAATTTTCTAATAATGGTCATTTAATTGTTGCTTGTAATGAAAGATTTTTATTTGTTATGGAAAGTCTTCAAAGAAAAACTTTAAAACAAATAAATTTACCAATTTCTGATTTAATTCAAGAAGTTTTTTTCAGTGATGATGATAAATATTTGTATACAATCGGTTTGGATGGGTATGTTTTTCAAATAGATTTGAATACTTTTGATTATGAAAAAATATTTAATAAAAACATTCAAATTTTAAATGGGTTTTTTTATTCATCAAATAACATTTTAGAATATGAAAAAGATTTAAATAAAGAAATTGAAAATTTGAAATTATCAAATTTAATTTTAATTGGAAAAGATTTGAATAAAAATTACACAATAATTGAAATGACTTTCATTCCGAAAACGAAATTTTTAACAGAATATTTAAAAATTTATAATATAAGTCAAATTAATACAAAAGATGAAATTAATACGATAAATTTTATAAAATCAAAAAAATTTGATGTGAATTTGATTTTTTCAGGAACGAAAAATGGAAAAATTATTGTTTATCCTTCGCCATTTAAATCAGCGAAATTTAAATACGATGAAATTAAATCTCATAATGAAAATGTGAATAAAATAATTTATAATAATGATTTGAATATTTTATTTTCTTGCGGAAATGATGGAAATATTTTTGTTTATTCGATTTATGAAAATAATGAAAATGAAGAACATTTTAATAAAAAAATTACGAATTTAAATCAATTAAATACTGTTTTAGATGCGAGTTTGGGCGAAATTATTTTATTTCCTTTGAATAAATTAGAAAAATATGAGAATTTTAATAATGAAAAAAAAAATATTTTAATGAAATTTGAAGATGAAAAAGAAAAAATTGAAAAAGATTATAAAAAAAAAATAGATGAAATTATTAATGATTTGAATAAAAAAAAAGAAGATGAAATTAAAAAATTAAATGATAAAATTTTTGATTTAAATATTCAAAATAAAGAAATTGTTGAAGAATATGAAAAAAATATTAAAGAAATTTTAGAAAAAAAAAGAAAAAAAATAAATGAATTAAATAAATTAAATCAAGAAAATATTAATAATTTACAATATGAAATTTCAAAATTAGAAAATGAAATAATTTACATTAATGAAAATAATGAATTTAATTTAAAAAAAAAAAACAAAGAATTTCGTGAAAAATTTCATTTATTAGAAAAAACTTTAAAATCAAAATTAGAAAATATTTTAGAAAATAAAAATAAATTATCAAAAGATTTAGAAAACATTAAAAATGAAAAAATAACCGAAATTAAAATTATTGAAAGAGAAAATGAAATTGAAAAAAATATTTTATTAAATAATCAAGATGAAAATAATGAAAATTACGAATTTAAAATTGAAGAACAAAATTCTGAAATTATTAAATTAAAAGATATAATAAAAAAATTAGAAGATTCTTTAAATGAAAAAACAAAAGAAAATAATATTTTAAATGAAAAATGTGAAAATTATCAAAACATAATTTCAATAATAAAAAACAATTTAAATCACGTAAACATCGAAAAAGAAAATTTAATAAAAAAAATTTCAGATTTAGAAAAAAACATTCAACAAAAAGAAATTTTAAATAATTATTCAAATTCATTAAAAAATGAATTATACAAAAAAAACACAGAAATAACAAAATTTTATAAACAAATTCAAAATGAAAATAATGATTTAATTTTAAATAATCACACATTAGAAAAAAACATTGAAAAATCAATTTCAAAAATTTTCGATTCAGAAAATGAAAAAAAAAAACAAGAAATTTATTTAAAATCAATAAAAAATGAAATTAATGATTACATTAAAAAATACAATGATATTAAAAATATTTTAGATAATATTTTATTAAAATTATACGATAGTTTTTTAACTAATAATAAAAATAATGTTTTTCGCGCAGTTTGTGAAATTTATAAAAAATTTATTACAAATGAATTTTTAAATGAAATTCAAAAAAAAAATTAAATGTTAATATTAAAGACGAACTCGAAAATCAAATTGATTTATTACAAAATAATTTAAATTTAACTAACGAACATTCAAAAAATGTTGAAAAATTAACACAATATTTTAAAGAACAAAAAATGAAAGAAAATTCATGTTTAATTGAAAATTTTAATGTTGTTAATAAAAAAAATATTGATTTTAATAATGAAATTAATCATTTAAAATTTTATAATAGACAATTAAATGATAAATTAAAACAAAAAAAAAATTATTCAACGAATAATATTAATTATTTTAATAATAATAATAATATTAATAAAAATAATTTTAAATCTTCAATTACAAATTTACCAAAATTATTAAAAAATTTTTCCGCGGAAAATGTTAATAATAATAATACAAAAAATTTTTCTGTTGAAACAAATGAAATTAAAGAAAATTTAATAAAAAATGTGTCAAATTTTAATAGTAATAAAATTAATAAAATAAAAATAAAAAATAATTCTAATTATAATAATGATATTAATGAAATTGATGAAAATGAAATTATAAAATCAATTACAAAAAATTATAAAAATAAAAGTGAAAAAAAATATTTTATTAAAAAAAAAGAATTAAAAAATAAAATTTATTCAAATTATATTAAAAATTCTTACACTCAATCAATAAATTCAAAATCTAATCGAACTGATAATGAATCTTTTTCATTAATTGAAATTAAAAAAATTTAATTTTTTTTTTTAATTTTTTTATAAATTTTAAATAATTTTAAATAATTTTAAATATTTTAATTAATGTCTTTAAATTTTAATATTTCAAATTTAAATTTTAATCAAAACAAAGAAAAAATTAATAAACAAATTTCTATTAATAAATTCGCTGAAAAAATTTCAGGTGAAATTTCACCTGAAAGTTTTTCAAATGAAAATAATTCAAATTTTAATAAAAATAATAATAAAAATAATAATAAAAATTCAATAAATGAAGAAAAAATAATTTCAGCAAATAATTTTTTTGGTAATAATATTTTTTCAAACAATAGAAATAAAAATTTAGAAGAAATTAATAAAAATTTAGAAAAAGAATTGAATGAAAAAAAAGAAGAAATTCAAATATTAAAAAAAAATTTCAAAGAAAAAATTTCTTTAATTGAAATTGAAAATCAAAAAAAATTAAATTTAATAGAAAATAATTATAAAAAATTAATTGAAGAAATTAATGAAAATTATGAAGAAAAAATTAAAGAAATTAAATTTGAATATGAAAATAATTTAACAAAAATTAATAAAAATTATTTAGAAATTTTAAATGAAATTCGAATTTTAAGAACAAATTCAATTTCAATTGAAAAATACAATGAAAAAATTAATGAAATTAATAATAATTATGAAAATAAAATTAAAAATTTTCAAGAAAAATATCAAAATTTTATTAATGATTTAAATGATAAAATTAATAAAAACATCGATTTAAATAAAATTTTTGAAAATATTAAAAATAAAATTAATGAAGAAAATTATTTAGATTTAATAAAAATAATCAAATTAAAAAATAAAATTTCTTATTTTAATTTCATTTTAAATTTACAAAATGATTATGTAAAAAATTTTAACAATCTCGAAAAAAATAAAATCAATCAATTCGAAAATCTAAAAAAAATCATAATAAATAAATTTGATGAATTGTATAATATAAAAAATTTAAATAACGAAGAAGAAAATTTTAATCAAACATCAAATAACGAAAATATTATTGAAAATAATACAACAAATAATAATAATATAATAAATTTCAATGAAAATAAAAGAAAAAGTAACAAAAGCGATTTAGTAAATTATGAAAGTGCAGATAATAATAATTTATCAAAAAGCATTTCAAACATTCAAAGTAAATTTCAATCTGATTTGAGTAGTTTTAATTTTAATGATGATTCTTTACCAAACAAAGACATTCAAAATTTAAGTCCACCTGAATTAATAAAATCATAAATTTTTATTATAAATAAAAATTATTATTATTATTTTTTTCTATAAAAAAATTAATTTTTTTTTCGTAATTTAAAAATAATTTTTATTAAATAATTATTTTATAATTAAAAATTAAAATTTTAATAATAATAAAATTAAATATGGGACAAAATGAATATTGTTGCAAAGGTAAAAATAATTTAATATTTATCTTATTAAAAAATTATAGGAAAAAAAGAAAATATTGGTGAAATTCCAGTTGATAATGAAATTTTAGATTCAAACGGACAAAAAATTCCAAATGGAAAAGAAGTTTCTTCAATAATAAATTGTAATTTTTCTCCAAATCAAATTTCGCCTAAATTAAAAAAAACAAGCGAAAATAGTATAGTTCAAAATGGTCAAGAAAATAATCAAATTAACATTCCCAAACCAATCGAAAGAAGAAACATTCGAATTAAATCAATCAATTATGAAAAAAATTTATTCAGTTTAAAAACAGGAGAATTTTTATTAAATCAATTGTATAATTATAAAAAAATGTACGAAAAAGATGGAAAAAAAAAAGGTTTTCATAATTATTTATCTTCAAATGATGTAAATATTTATAGAAAAGCAGATTCTCAACATAACAAAAAAAACAAAGACGAAAATAACATTAAAGAAGAAAAAAATGAACTTCAATTCAAATATTTAGAACACATAATGACAAAAGAAGAAGAATCAAAAATAAGAGAAAGTTTAAGTAATCAATTCGTTTTTAAAGACATTTCACCCGAAATTTTAAACTTAGTTTTAAACGAACTAATTTATTTTTCTTTCCCAAAAGGAACAACAATTTACGAAGAAGGCGACGAAGGAAATTTCTTTTACATAATCGTAAAAGGCAGTGTTCAATCAAAAGAAAAAGGAAAAATCAAACAAAATTACGGAATTTGGGAATGTTTCGGCGAATTAAGTTTAATAACAAAAAGACGCAGAGAAGAAACAGTCATTTGCTTAGAAAAAGTAGATGTTTTTACAATAGATGGCGATAGTTTTCGAGACATACAAAAACAAATAAACGAAAAAGTTTTAAAAGATAGATTCAATTTCATAAACACAATTTCAATTTTCGAATCATTAGACAACATTTCAAAATACAACGTCGCGCAGAAAATAAAACTAAAAGAATTCAAACCAAACGAACAAATAATAATAAGAGGCGAAGTGGGTGATACATTATACATAATAAAAGAAGGTCTCGTTAGTTGTAGAATTGGTTTAAAAGAAGTAAGAAAATTGGGTAATAAAGATTATTTCGGGCAAAATGCGATTTTAATTGATGTAAAAAGAGGTTTAGATATTTTCGCTTTGAAATCTACTTTATGTTATGAATTGTCTAGAAATGATTTAAAAGAAGCTTTGGGAAAAGATTATATTGATGTTATTTTATTTTGTTTTTTTAAAAACGCTATTGAACATAGTGAACTTTTAAAAGATATTTTTATTGAAAGTTGTATGCAGGAATTATTTAAAAATTTAACGGTGAAAATTTATGGAAAAGGTGAAAAAATTTACGATCCAAAAAGTAAAGATAATTTAAAAAAAAGTAATAAAAAAATGATTTTAATCGTTGAAGGTTCGTTGTTTATTGATAAAGAAAAAGTCGCTGATAAAGGAAAAATTTTAGGCGAAGAAATATTTAAAGATTATAATAATAACATACCAGAAAATTTAATTGCACATCCAGATTGCATTTCATTAGAAGGACATGTAATAAATTTAGCGAAAATATTAAAAATAGATTTAAACACAGAAAAACCTTTAAATATTTTAAATCGAATAAATAAATTAAAAAAACAAATTTTGTTCAAAAACTTATCCGAAAAAACATTAGAATTAATAGCAACTAAATTAAAAAAAGTTCGATACAAAGAAAATGAAATTATAGTCACTGAAAACACCGAAGGCGAAACATTTTTTTTAATCAACAAAGGAAGAGTTCGAATAACAAAAAATGGAAAATTCATAAGAGATTTAGAATCAGGAAGTTGCTTCGGAGAAAATGTTTTATTAAGTAATGACACAAAACGAAGCGCAACTGTGACAGCAATTGACAAAGTTGTTTGTTACATTTTATCAAAAAGTGAATTTGATTTAATTTTAGATGATAAAACAATAAAAGATTATTTAATTAAAAAACTCGCTTTGCAAGATGCTTCAATCACATTAGATGATTTATATTATATAAAATTCTTGGGAAAAGGAAAATTTGGCTCGGTTAGTTTAGTTCATAATCAAAAAAATATTTATGCGATTAAAGCGATTTCAAGAAGATCGGTTGATAAGCAAAAAATTCTTGCGAAATATTTTGTTAATGAAAGAAGAGTTATGTTAAGTTTAGATCATCCGTTTATTGTAAAAATGGTTAAGTCTATGAAAAATCAATTTTATTGCTTCTTTTTGATAGAACATGTCAATGGAAAAAATTTAGATGAATATTTATCAACGAGATTAGTTAAAAAAAACATCCCCGAAACACAATTTTATTGTGGTAGTATGTTATTAATGCTTGAATATTTACAAAAAAAATATATTGCTCATAGAGATATAAAACCAGCAAATATTATGATAGATAGTAACGGATATTTAAAAATGATAGATTTCGGAACAGCAAAAGTTTTAACAGACTATACAAGCACTGTAATAGGAACCCCTCATTACATCGCTCCTGAAATTTTACAAGGAAAAGGTTATTCATTATCATGTGATTTTTGGAGTGTTGGTGTGACAACATTTGAAATATTTTATGGTGTCTATCCTTTTGGTCACTATGCCAACGAAGTAATAGAAATTTATAAAGACATTTTACACAAAGATTTTATTTTCCCGAGTGAAAATGCGAAATATTCAAATATTAATGGATTAATAAGTGATTTATTAACAAAAAAAGTAAATCAAAGAATATGTAATGTAACTACATTGAAAAATAGACCTTTTTTTGCGGATTTTGATTTTGATAAATTGAATGATTTTAAATTAACGCCGCCTTTTGTTCCAGTTTATAATGATTTATCTGAAAATTTAAATAATTTAGAAAAGCCTTATGAAGATTTAGTATCGCAAGATAATTATGTTGGAGCAAGTAAAAAAGAAAAAGATGATTATTGTCCTGCTGGATATGATAAACATTGGGCAGATGAATTTTAAGTTATTTTTTTTTTTAAGAGAAATATAAATTGAATTTTTATTTTATTTATGTTGATTATAATGATTTTTTTCATTTATAATTAAATAAAATATATTTTATTTATTATGTAAATAAAATTTATATTATTTTATTATATGTAAAATTATAACATATTTTAATATTTATATTTAAATAATAATTTTTTATATATAAAATATAATTAAACAATATTTAAAATTAAATTAAATGGAAAATGAATTAAATTCTTTAATGAATAATATTCCAGGTTTTTCAAAAAACGATTTAAACGTCGATGACGAACTTGAAGAATTAAACGAAGAAGTCTCAAACGAAAAACATACACATAAAAACTCAGATGAATTATTAGAAGAAGAAATAAATAAAAAAGATGAAGATGACATAGCATTAGAACAATTAGAAAAAGAAGATCTTTTAGATTCAAATGAAAATTTAAATGAAGAAAAAGAAGAAAATAAAGAAAATTTAAATGAAGAAAAAGAAAATTTAAATAAAGAAAACAAAGAAAATTTAAATGAAGAAAACAAAGAAAAAGAAGAAGAAATTGAATTACCAATGAATAAAAATGTAAAAGAAGGAATAGATTTATACAATGGTGATTTAGAAAGTATAATTCATGGTGTAAAAAATATGAAATCATTAAAAGTAATGACATATGAAATGAAATTATGTGATAAAATAATCGAATATAAAAAAAAATATAATTTTGATGATGAAGACATTTGGGAAAATAAAAAAGATACATTAAATATTAATAAACAAAACATGGAAACTCGATTAACATCTGGATTATTAAAAGTTTATGATTATGCGGAATTAATTAAAAAAGAATTTAATATTGATTCAGAAAATTTAAATAAAATTATTAAAAATGAGAAAATTAATAAAGATGAAATTCCGATTATTGAAATTAGAATAAAAAAAAGATTAGAATTAATGAAAGAAGAAATTGAAGAAATTATTGAAATTTTAAAAGAAGATGGAATTAATTTAAATGTTGATGAATTTTTAAATAAAAATGAAGAAAAAAAAGAAGAAAAAAAAGAAGAAAAAAAAGAAGAAAAAAAAGAAGAAAAAAAAGAAGAAAAAGAAAAAATTTTAACTGAAGAAGAAAAAAAAA
>JAEEGK010032434.1_pt1 | contig 10218 bp, 3 predicted proteins | sample 8958771 | NCBI WGS metagenome assembly JAEEGK01 (sample SAMN16246547, study PRJNA631951) | gut metagenome | biome: gut microbiome; feature: rumen; material: SC-attached | host: Bos | place: Iran: Karaj | collected 2018-10 | reverse complement strand
TCATAATTTTCAACTCTAATAAGAATATTTATTTTTGTATTTGAATTATTATAATGATCTATTAAATTTTTACTTAAAAAAATATCTAAATCTACATTTCTTTTTAAATCTGATATTATTATTTTTAATTTTGATATTTTTTTTATTATATTTGTTAATGTATTTTCTAATTTTTCACTTTTATGTTGAAAATTATTTTCTGAATTTTTATTTTTATTACTTACTATTTCACTTTTTACATTATCAATTTCTTTATTTCTTTTTATTTTTTCATTTTCTAATTTTTCAATTTTTAATTTTAATTTTTTTTCTATTTCATCTCTTTCTTTTTCCATTTTTATTTTTTCTTCACTTTGATTTTTCATTTCATTAATTTTAATTTGATATTCTTTTAATTTTAAATTCATTTTATTTTCAATTTCTTTTTTATCATTATTATATTTTTCTTCTAAACTATGTTTAAGATTTTCAAAAGCTAATTTTTTTTTTTTTTCATTTTCTTCTTCTAAAATTTTATTTTCTTTTTCAATTTCTTTCTGAAATTCCATTTGTGCATTTTCCCAATCAAATTCAAAAATATCTTTTAAATCACTTTTAATCATAAATAACATAATAGTATTATTACCAAAAATTATTCTATCTTTATTATTTAAAATTTGTCCATCATTTTTTATTTTTTTACCATTAATAAAAATAAAATTTTTAGCATCAATATCATTATATTTTAAAATTATTTCATTTTCATTATTTCCTTTAATAAAAATTGCATGATTTTGTTTTATTCCAATTCCACTTAATTTAATTTCTGGAATTGGATTTCCATGTTTTCTTCCAACATAAATTGGTAATTTTTTTAATGAATATTTTAATTTATGACTTAATTGAGGATCCTCATTTAAAACTATTAAATGAGGATAATTACAATCAACTTTTTCATATGAAAAATCTTTATCATTTTTTTTAGCTTCTTCAATTCTTTGACTAAAACTTTTAGATAAATTTTCACATATTTTTTCAGTTGCATCATATTGTTCTTTTAAATTTTTAAATATTTCTTTATCTTCTTCTTTAATTACACCACCTAATATTTTCTTAGAAAGTTCTTCAATTTTTTTTTTTAATTCATTATTTTCTTCTTTTAAAAGTCTAACAGTTTTATCATGTTCACTTTCATTAATAACTGCTTTATTTTGTATTTTTTTAGCTCTATCAGCATATCTTAAAGTAGATAAAGTTTCTTCATAATTAATTGAAGCTGGACTTAAAGCACAAATCATAACAGTTTTAGAATTACCTCCTAAAGCATTTTGTAATATTCTTGTTAAAGCTGAATCACGATAAGGAGGTAAAACATCTTTTTTTTTACCCATTGCTTTATCTGCTAATGTATTTATAACATTACCAAGAACTAAAAGAGATTTATTTATATTACAACCTTCTTTTAATCTATCACCAGTAGCTTCTGTTGATTTTTGTCTTTCACTTCCAGCAAGATCTACTAAATTAATTTTTGATAATTTTGAACTTTTTGTAGTTCCTATATTTTGTATTTGATTAAATTCAATTGTTACTATTGTATGAGCACGAGAACTTGTTGCATTCATTACTGTTGAACCTATTGTACGATTTTCATATCCTTCATCCATTTTATCAGATATTTCCTTATATGACATTACAGGATATTTTGTTAATCCTTCTACAAAAATTCCTAATGTTTTACTTTCTCTTATTTTTAATCCTGTTGTTGGTCTTTTACTTGGAGGCATTAATAAATCTTGAACTTTTTCATTATATATTTCAAGCATACTTACTTCAACTTCAAAATGTAAATTTGGATCTTTATTTTCATTAATTCTATTAAATATTTCTTCACATGATATAGGAACAATTCCTTTATTATTACCATAACCAACCATTGAATATGATTTACCAGCACCTGTTTGACCATATGCAAAAAGACAACAATGATAACCTTTCCAAGCATTATCTAATATTTGACGTCCTAATGTATCAAATACTAATTTTTGATCTGCATATTTTTGAGATGAATCAGGAGAAAGATAACCTGATGGTGATTCTATATAACAATCATGAGACCAAAATGAATAATCAAATGTAAATGTCTTTTCTTGCTGAAGATCATCTATTATTGTTGTTGATGGACCTGACATTGATATTATACATTTTGAAGTTTTTTCCTTTTCACGAGAGTTAAATGGACGTACACGAACTGCTACTTGAATACTCATTTTTTTTTGTTTTTTAAATGTTTTTTTTTATTTTTTTTTATTTTTTTTTTTATTTTTTTTGGGGTTTTTTTTTAAAATATTTGTTAAAAATATATGATAAAATTATTAATGTAAATAAAAAAATAAAAAAAAATGGAAAATCCAAATAATCAAATAATAAATAATCAAAATTATGAAACTACAAATAAAATAATAAAAAATACAATAACATTTGAAAATGTATATGAAAGATATAAAGTAGAATTTATAGACAATTGTGAAGAAATAATAAATCAAAAAGAACAAGATTTTTTAAAATCTTTTTTTCAAAAAATGAAATTAATCTTAAAAGAATATTATGGTGAATTAATATTTGAAAATAGTAAAAATTTACCATCATTAATAAATAAATGTGAGCAATATTTTTATAAAGAAATATATAAACCAATGTATAATTTATGTATAAATTCATGGAGAAAATTTACTCAATATTCTCAAAAAAAAAACAATAATTTTTTTTATTTATCAAATTTTAGAAAACATTGTTATTATGATCAAATTCCAATTCATAATTGTAAAGGAAGATTTATAACAGTTTCAGATCCAAAAATAAATAATAATAAAATATTATATGTAATATGTTCAAATTGTAAAATGTGTTATTATGAAAGTTCAATTTTAATGTATTGTATAAATTGTAAAAAAGAATTTTATTCTTCAATAATTTCTGTTATTGATAAAGTATTACCTCCTGCAACTTGGGAAAAATATCATTGTAATGCAATGATAAATGAACAAATGTCTTGTATAAAATGTGGGGATAAATTTTATATTAAAAATACAAAATTATTTTGTAAAAAATGTAAATTTTTAATTAGTCCTTTAGATGTTTCTTGGACTTGTATAATTTGTCATAAAGAATTTAAATCATATGCTAAAATTTATAATCCTTTAGAATATAAATTAATAAAATTAGCTATTAGAAATGCAAAATTAAATAAAAAAATTACTAAACCAAAAGAACTTCCTTGTAATTGTTTTAATAAAGATGAAATTGATAAATTAACTTTTAGACATAAATTATATGGTAAATGTAATGGAGTTTTATATTATGGAACTATTAGTGGAAAAGGAATTGTTGTTTGTTCTCTTTGTAAAGTTATGGGAAGCTTAAATAAATTTAATTGGTATTGTCCAAAATGTGGAAAAAATTTCATTACTAAAAATGTTAAGATTTATTCTTTGGATGATTCTAATAATAAAAATATTAGTAAAAATAAATTAAATAATAATAATATTGATATTGTTAAATATGATAATTCTAATAATAATATTACTAATAATAATACTAATACTAATACAAATAATTCTAATTTTAATAATAATTCACCATTAATTTCTAAAAAAAATAGTAATAATACTAATTTAAATGAATATAATAAAAATACAAATAATTCAAGAAATTCATATGATATTTATAATTTAAAAGCAATTAATAATAATGATGAAGAAAATGGAATAATAAAATTACATCAAAAATTAATTGGAAACACTAATTTAGACATTAGCACAAATAAAAGAAGAAATTTATCTATTTCATTAATGAATAAACAATTTTCAAAAACAAGAGTTACTTTAAAAACTTCTAATAATACAAGAAATTATGATAATACAATTGATAATGAAGATGATGATAACGAAAATAATAAAGATAATATTATTAAAAATCCTACAAAAAGAATAAATTATTTAAGTGTAAATAAAAATAATTTACTTAATAATAGTATTCAATCTTGGAGATCAATTTATGAAAATAATATTGATAGAACTAAAAGTAATGATTCTTATAAAAATATTAATAATAGATATGGAAATAATAAAAATTATCAAATTTGTATTCCAAAAAGAACAATAAATTTATTTACTAAATCAGAAACTGAATCAAATAATATTTCAAGAAAAACAAGTTCAAATGATAGAAATTCAGACAATATAAATTTTAATAATAATACAAATAATTATTATGATTTTAATTTTGATAATCCAACTAATAAAAGTATTAATTTTAATAATAAAGGAGTAAATAGATTTAGATTAAATTATTATTCTCCTTCAACAGAAAGAAAAAATTTACAACTTAAATTTAATGAAGAAGAAATAGAAAACAGAGAAAAAATAAAAGAATTAATAAAAAAAAGGAAAAATTTACAAATTGAAAGTCCAATTATAACTTTAAATGATAGATATTCAAATAAATTAAGTCCTTATAGTAATTATAATGAAAAAATAGAATTTGAAAATGAATTTTTTACAAAAGATTATATTAATTATAAAGAAATATCAAAATTAAAAAATTCATTATCAAATAATCGTTATTTTCAAAATGAAAGATTAACAAATTCATTTTTATCAAAAAGTCCTTTAAATGAAAGAGAAAATGTTGGAAATTACAATATTTTAACAGAAAAAAATTCATTAATTAATTCAGAAATAGTTCTTAATAGAAATGATAATCTTTTAGAAAAATCAGAAAATAATGAAGATGATGAATTAAAATCTTTTGATTATAATGAATATAATATAATAACTCAATTAGGACAAGGAACTTTTGGTAAAATTTATTTAGTAAAAGATAAAAATGATGAAATTTTTTCAATGAAAAAAATAATATTAAGTGAAGAATTAGATTTAGAAGATATAATAAAAGAATATAAATTATGTCATAAATTAAAACATAATAACATAGTAAAAATATTAGGTTTATGTAAAACAAAATTAGATTCAACAACTTTTATAATTTATATTTTAATGGAAGTTGGATTAAATGATTGGGAAAAAGAAATAAAAAATAATATAGAAAAAAAAATTAATTATTCAGAAGAAGATTTAATAAATATAATGAAACAATTAATAGATGCATTATCATTTTTACAAAGTAAAAATGTAAGTCATAGAGATATTAAACCACATAATGTTTTAATATTTAAAGATAAAATATATAAAATTGCAGATTTTGGTGAAGCAAAACAAATATCAAAAATAAATCAAAATCAACAAATTAATACTTTAAGAGGAACTGAATTATATATGAGTCCTCTTTTATTTAATGGATTAAGAACAAATCAAATTGATATTAAACATAATTTATTTAAAAGTGATGTTTATTCTTTAGGTTTATGTATTTTATATGCTGCAACTTTAAATATTGATCTTATTTATGAAATAAGAAAATATGTTGATTTTAATGATGTTAAACAATTTATTTTTGATATTTTAAATGAGAATTTTAGTGAAAATTTTATTCAAGTTATACAAAAAATGTTAGAAATTAATGAAAAATTTAGACCTGATTTTATTGAGTTAAAAGATATTGTCAATAATATGTTATAAAAATATAATTTTTAAATAATTTTTTAATTTTATATATTTTGAAAAATTAGTTTTTTAAACCAAATATTTTTTATTTTGAGAAAATATTAATATATCATAAAAAGAGAATAAAATAAAACAATAAAAAAATGGAAATATTAAATTTAGGGAAAAAGTTTTTAAAAAAAAGAATTTTTCATTTTATTTTTTTTTAATTATTTAATATTAAATTTTTTATATAAAGAAATAATATTTTTTTACAGAAAGTTTTTAAATAACATTTAATTTAATATTTTATAATATTTTCATTTAACAATAAACTATTCATTTTGAATAACCTTTTATTTACATATTTGTTTTTTACTCTCAATTAATAATTTAAAAAATATAAAAATTAAAAATTTTATACTACAAATAATGTTTTATAATTTATATATCAATTATATCTTTTCTATTTTAAGACTTAAAATATACAAGGAATAATTAATCTTTTCTTAGATACTATAATACATAAATTTTCATAATATTAAAAAATTAAAAATATAGTTTCATTAATTGTTCAAAAAATAAATTATCTTCATTATTTGCATATTTTTTTGCACATGAAAATACGTCAAATCCATATTTATTAGAAACAATAAATTTAAAATTTTGAATCAATTTAATATTAAATTGATGATTTATATAATCATTTTTTAAAGAATATAAACAACAAATAATTTCAGAAGAATATTTATTTAAAGTAAATTGAACAAAAAATGATAAAAAATTAAAAAAAACAAAATTAATTACATCATAATTTTTTTTCATTATAAAAAATATAATAATTTGATATCCATTTTTATCATTTATTAAACAATTAAAATATTTTAATATTTCATTAATAAAATTTTTAATTTCAATATAATTAAAAAATTCATAAATTTCTTTGATAAAAATATAATTATATTTACTTAATAAAATTTTAAACAAATTATCAATAACACAATTATATAAAATACTTAATAAGTACTTACTCTTATAACAGAGTTTCATTAAAATTAAAAAAGTTGCAGTTGAATTATCTGAAATATTAACTTCTATTATTTTTTTTTTAAATTCATTTTTAATAAATAATTCTTTTTCTTTCAAGCTTAAATTTTCAAAATTTTTTTTTATTAATTCAAAACTATTATTTTTCTTTTCTGATTTATTATTATCTGATATTTCATTATCTAAAAAACTTGATTCATTTGTTTCATTTTGAAAAATATTTAAAAGACTATTTGAATCTTGAGAAATAAAAGAACAATTTTTTGTTTCGATTAATGAATCATATGAAATTTCTTTATTTTGTATAATAGAATTGTTTTTTTTTTGAAATGTTCCATTATTTATATTTTCATTTGATTCTGTTTTAATTTTTATATTTTGTTTTGTTTTTTTTGGTTTATTCCAATATACTATCATTTTTTTTAATTAATTATAATTTATCTTTATTATTTTTAATAATATTTTTTTTGCTTTTTTATAATTATTAATTTTAGATATTTTTTTTATATTAATTTGATTATTTATAAATTTTATAATATATAAATTTTATAATATTTATTAAAACAAAAATCACTTTTTAAAATATTTATTTTATTATTTAAAAGATATTATTAATTACATTTTATATTATTATTATTTAAATATAATATAATAATAAAACATATATAAAAAAAAATATCATTTTTTTTATTAAATTTTAATTATTTAAAAAATCAATTTCAAAAAAAAAATGTTAATTGAAACTGAATTAAATAAAAAAAAAGTATGGGATGTAATATCACAAAATTTAACATCAAAAGAAAAACAATTTTCAAGAAATAAAAAAAATAAATTAAAATCAATAAAATCAAATCCATCAATTCATAGAAAAATAATTCCTTTATTTATAGAAGATGAAAACAAAGTTCAAGAAAGAGAAGAAATAATTCATAAATATGATATTTTTGACAATGAAAGAAAAAAAAAATACACTTATGAAAAAATGGATAATTTATTTAAACATTTATATTATGAAAAAAATAAAAAAGAAAAAAATCAATTTTTAAAATCTCCTTCAGCAAAAAAATATTATTTTATATCTTACAGAAACTTAGAAAAAAAAAAATTTCCACAAATTTATTATTCAAAAAGTGAAAAAAATTATTATAATAATAATAATTCAAAAGATTTTTATGATGATAATTTTGATTCAATTGAAAATGAGGAAAAAATTATAAAAAATTTAGAAGATAAATATATTTTTTTTAATAAAAATGAAGATATTGAGAATAAAAAGATTAATAAAATTTTTCAAAACAAAAAAAAGAAAATAGAATATTTTCATAACATAAATAAAATAAAAAGATTTCATTTTAAAAATTATATAACTGAAAAAAATAATAATAATAATGATAAAAATAATTTAATGTATAATACAATGAATAAATTTAATATTTCTTCTTTTAGAAATATTCATTTAAAAAGAAAGCATTCAAATTCTAAATTTTCATTTTTTAATATAAATAAAAAATCTAAAAATAATTTAAGTCCAGAAATTAATTTTTATGTTAAAAAAATTTTAAATTGTTTTAATATAAAATAAAAATAAAATATTATAATTTGAATAAAAAACCTTAAATTATATAAAGAAAATATCAGATATAAAATAATATCAAATCAAAAAAAAAATAAAAAAATTTGTAAAAAATTTTATTTTTAAAATATAAAATATTCAATGAAAAAAGAAAAAATAATACTTTTTGAATCAGATCAATTATCATTTAAAGAAAGATTTTTATTATTTATGAATTTATTAGTAAACAATCAATCAGAATCTCGTATTGAATCAATAATATTTTTTATTATTTTTTATCTACAAACAATTTCTGGTTTTTTTTCACCTCAAATTGAAATTTTTGATTCAAATAATACTTCAGATAATATTTTAATGAATTTAGGAAAAATTATTCGTTTTAAAGAAATTGTTATGAATGATAAAAATGATTTTGAATTGTTTATTTATATTTGGGCAATTTATTTAATTGTTATTAGTTGTTATTTTATTTTTATTTTATTTAAAACTAATAAAGAAAGTGTTTATTCAATAAGTTATTATATTGGAAATTTAATTATTAAAATTACATATTATATGTTATATAATGTTATTTTAGATTTTTTTTCATCTTTATTATGTTTTGGTGATGAAAAAAATACATTAATAAAAGATTATTCTTGTCCAATAAAAGACCATATTTCAATATTTATTATATCTTTAATTTCTACTTTTTATTGTATTTATTTTGTTATTTTTCTTCAAAATTTTTACATTGATGCATTTTATCTTTCAATTAATTATTATGCTCAATTGACAAGTTATTATAATATAATATTATGTTTAAATTCAATTTTATTTTCAGTAATGAAAAGTTTAATTCACAAATTTACAATAGAAGTTTTTTTATTAGTTAATTTCATAGTGAGTATTTATTTATTTTATTTTTACTATCAAAAAATAATATTTTATGATACTATTACAAATACAATATGTGGTATTTTTCATTTAATTTATATATGGACATCTTTATTTTGTTTTATAGTAAAATATTTAACAATAACAGAAAAAGGAATAATTTGGTTATTATCAAGTTTATTAGTAATATTTATATATTTTAATATAAGAAATAAATTTGAAAATTGGATTTTTTGTGAAATTCCATATTATAAAATAGAAAATATAAAACATTTACTTTATTATTTACGTTCAATAATTACTATGATAAATACAGGATTAGAAATTCAAAGTACAAAAACTCGTTTAACTGGAATAATACAAATTCATATTTTAGAATGTCCTAATCCAAAATGTTTAACAAAAACTAAACAAAAATTATATTTACCTTCAAAAAAAGAATGGTCTGATAGAAGTAAACCTTTTATTGATGATAATGTATTTTTAAATAGTTTAATTGTTGCAATTATGAATTATTTTATTAGTTCTAATTTTTATTCTCCTGAATTATTAATTAATTTTTCTTTTTATTATTTAGAAGTTATTGGAAATTTATGTTTGAGTATTTATTTTTTTCATAAAGTTAAATTAATGAAAATGAGTAAACAAGAAATTTTTACTTTAGAAAGATTAAAAATTAAAATAAGTGAAAAATTAATTGAAAAATTAAAAAAAGAAAATGAAGTTTGTTATAAATTAGAAGATTTAAATATGACTTTTATTTTTAAATATGAATATTATAAAAAAAAATTTTATAATGAAATAATGATTGATTTAGATTTAACTGAAAAATTTTGGAAATTTTTTTCAAAAAAAGAAAATAAATCAATTATAGATTTTAATAAAATGTTTAAATTATCAGAAAAAATAATGATATCTAAATTAAATGTAGAACAATTATGGAAAAAATTATTTTCTTTATATACAGGAATAAATGAAGTATTTAATTTTTATTGTGAATATATAGAAGAAATAAATGATGATTCTTTTTTAAAAAGAGAATTAGAATCAATAAAAAGAAAAAATGAAACTTCTTCAGATTCAATTAATCAAAATTTTTATAATTTAATGTTTAAAAATGATACTGGAATTATTATTTTA
>JAEEGK010032432.1_pt1 | contig 10219 bp, 6 predicted proteins | sample 8958771 | NCBI WGS metagenome assembly JAEEGK01 (sample SAMN16246547, study PRJNA631951) | gut metagenome | biome: gut microbiome; feature: rumen; material: SC-attached | host: Bos | place: Iran: Karaj | collected 2018-10 | reverse complement strand
ACGTGTTGAGAACAGTCCGAACTGACGTCCGCCAATGTTCCACCAGTCTTTTTCCTCTTCAGCGGACAACGGGCCCATGACATGGTCCAGCCAACGCAAAGCGGCCAGTTCGTCTGCCGTGAGCGGTTGTGTGTTCTTCTCCATGGCAATGGACGATTCCTGCACGGAAGGTATTGACGTGGAACGACATCCGTTGAATGTCAGCCAACACGCCGTTAGTACAGCGACCACTATAATGAACCATTTGATTTTTCGCATGATTGTCCTTAAGGCTTCATCTATCCAAATTTCTGGGGGGGCTTCATATCCAGACGCATTTGTTTAAAACATATATGTAAAATACAGCAGAACAATTGAATTGCAATCGGAAATATTCGAGATAATCACAAAGATTTGCATTTGACGTTTTCTTGTTCATAAATAAATTACTGTAGTGGTCATATATAATTTGATTCTTGTCGAGTGTTTTCAGTGGCGCGCCCCGCGCGCTATATCATGGGAGCATTTCACCCCACGCTGCGCGCCGCTCCGGGCGCTTGCGCGGGGTTAAGCATGGTTTCGCACTCCGTGCGATGTCGCTTCGCGACGGAATCCCGTTGCCGGACAACGACAACCTCCACCAAACCATGCAGTTTTTTGTCAAAATAACAATGACCAGTACAGTAGGAGGATACAGGAGACTTGAAAATGAATTGTCGTCCAGGCTGCGGGGCATGCTGCATCGCCCCGTCGATATCATCACCGATTCCGGGCATGCCGAATGGCAAGCCCGCCGGAGTTCCATGCATACAATTGGACAGCGAATTCCGTTGCAAGATCTTCGGATCGCCCGATCGTCCGAAGGTATGCAGTTCTTTGCGGCCATCAGAGGAAATGTGCGGATCATGCAGGGAGGAGGCCATGGCGATTCTGAGGGAGTTGGAAAAACAAACCACACCAACCACGGATGGACAATAGCAGTAATCAAGAACCACGAACGGACACGAATGGACACGAATTTGAAACCACAAAACACACGAAACACACCAAAATGCCTCGCCGCCGGGCCGTCAATCCGCTGAAGGATTTGTTTGAATAAAATAAATTCTGAATGCTGAAAAATCCAACGGCTCCGGCGGCTCGGCGGTTGTCATCGCTTCGCGAGGGGGATGCTTGGCGAAAAAGGTTGTTATATAGAATAAAATTTACAAATATAGTTTTTTAAGGTTTTTCAAAATGATAAAATATCCAATAGTTATTATGACCATGTGCGGGAGCATGCTGATGGGGCAGGTTGCTTCAACTGCTTCCGATGCAGTGAAAAGCGCCACTGTTAAAACCGCTGAAAATCCTTTGATTATTACTGTGGAATGCAGTCGGAAATCACATCTTGTCCATGCCAATGAACCATTTGAATTCATCATTACGGCAAACAAGACAAAGAAGCTGAAAGTAGTCGTTTCCATGGACGGAGAGGCGATTTTGCAACGACTTACCGTCACGCCTCCTGCTAGAGTCAAGGCGGTTTTGCCACATCCTGGATTTGTCCGTTGCGCTGTTTCATCGTTTGAAAAGGACAGTCAACCTGTCTTGTGCGGCGTCGGCGTGGATCCTGAACAACTGCGTCCATTGCTTCCCGAACCGCCTGATTTCGATGAATTCTGGGCCAATACGCAGGCGGAACTGGCGGACATTCCGGCGGATTTCAAAATGGAAAAATACGCTTCGAACGATACATTTAGTTATTATCGGATCAGCTGCGCCAATCTGAACAATCAGAGGGCGTATGGTTTCTTGTCGTTGCCAGTGGACGCTTCAAAGAAATTGCCGTTACTGGTGACGTTTCCTGGCGGGGAAGCCTATACCAATGAAGAGTCCTTTGTCAATTTATGTGCGAAAAATGATCTTGGAGTTGAATGTGCAAGATTGATTTATCATCTGCCGCCGTATCCACCAGAGAAGAATCTGACCGATGCCAAGGCAAGGCATGGACAGTTTCTGAAAGAAATTGGCCTTGGAAGATATATCTTTTTCGGAGTTGAAGACAGAAACATTTTCTATACCCGCACGGCTGTGACAGGTTGTCTGCGACTGCTGGATGAGGCATTGAAACAGCCTGGACTGGATCCTGAACGCGTTGTCTATCATGGCGCGAGCCATGGCGGCGCCTTTGGCTTGTATCTGGCGGCGTTTTCGGACAAATTCAAGGCGGCATTCTGCGGCGTTCCGAATTTCGGTGACCGCGGCGGTTTTCTGGCGGGACGCCATACGCCTGATTGCATTAGAACCAGTCAGACATTCCGTGGCCATTTGGATACGTTGCTATATTTTGACACGGCATTCGCGGCCAGAAGGATTGAAATACCCGTCATGATTGGTGTCGGCTTCATTGATCCATTCTGTACGCCTTCTTCCGTCTATACAATTTACAACGAACTCAAAGGACCGAAAATCCTCTTGCCGAAGATTAAAAACGGTCATGGCGACGCACCGCCTGAATATGGCCCGATGACGTATCTGTGGCTTTCGAAACAAATTAACAATTAACAATTAACAATTCATAATTCATAATTCATAATTCATAATTCATAATTCATAATTATATGATACGAAAATAAAAAGGAAACGGACATGAATCTCAAATTGATGGCTTTCAGTTGCATGCTGGCTTCCGGTTTCTGCGCGGTCGGCAACGACTACTATGTCGATAGCGTCAAAGGCGACGACAGTCTGGACGGACGGTCGCAAGATACGCCATGGCGCACTATCGGCAAGGTGAACAAGACGACATTCCAGCCGGGAGACCGCGTGTTGTTCAAATGCGGCGGGCTGTGGCGGGAGACATTGCACCTGCGGAGCGGTTCGGAAGACAAGCCGTTGATTTACAGTCACTACGGTGACGGCCTGTTGCCGCTTATCCAGCCGTCGGTTTCCGCCAGTAATCCGGCGGATTGGAAAGAGGCATCGCCTGGAATTTGGACATTGGCTGACAATGTGGCAGAAAAAACAACGGTCGATGTCGGGAACATCGTCTTCGACCATGGGGCGGCGCCCTGTGGATGGAAGCGTTGGAAGGCGGAAGATCTTAAGAAGGACGGCGAATACGTCTATCTCAAGGAGCCGCACAACATCCTGCTGAAATATCCTGAAAATCCCGCAAAACGTCACAAATCCGTGGAACTTGTTTTGCGGCTGTTCGGCGTCATCCATGACAACGCGCATGATGTGATTGTTGATGGCTTGGCCATTCGTTATGCGGGGTGCCATGGCTTTGGCGGTTCCAATCCAAAGCGTTATACCATCCGCAACTGCGAGATTTCATACGTCGGCGGGGCGCATCAGTTCACGACGCAGGATGGTCGCAACGTCCGTTTCGGCAACGGGATAGAGTTTTGGAACAGCGCCAGCGACTGTCTTATTGAAAATAATCGTATTTGGGAAATCTACGATGCGGCGTTGACGAACCAAGGCCGTGCAAATAATCCAATTTCCCCAAGCGTCGAACGGAACATCACCTATCGCAACAATACCGTCTGGAATGCGGAGTACTCCTTTGAATATTGGAACAATCCGGGATACTCCATCACGGAAAACATTCTGGTGGAGAACAATACATTTGTCGATTCTGGCTATGGATGGGCCCATGCGCAGCGGCCCGATCCAAATGGCGCCCACATCATGGCCTACAGCAACATCGCGCAGACCAAAAATTTCGTCTTCCGAAACAACATCTTCTTCAACAGCACGGAAGTCTGCCTGCGCATTTTCAATGATTGGAAGCCTGACGCGGCTGTGTTCGAAAATAACCTGTGGGAAAATGGTGAAAAGACTTTTATCAGAAGCGAAATCCAGACGCAGAAAGGCATGTTCAAGAAGACGGCGTTCAACGATTTTCTGAAGCAAAGGAAGCCGAATGTCCATGAAATGACGGGTGTTCCACGTTTTGTCGATGCGGCGAACCGCGATTATCGGCTGGCTCCGGAGTCCGTTGGATATGGGAAGAACGTTGGCGCTAATCCGACAGTGGCAAAATGATTTGATGGGACATCTGGGACAACTAAGACGACTGGGACGTATTTTTTTCTTTGAAATAGGTTTACTTTATGGATTTAGGACTATATTAAAAGTTGTTTGCATCCCATTGTCTTTAGGCAGGCCTGAGGATAATTGAACAAACGTATATCATCGTTCAACAAATTGAAGGACTTCATCACATGGCAGAAAAAGCAAAGAAAGAAGCGGCAAAAATCGTCCGCATGGCGTTCATCGGCTACGGAATCCAGGGGCGCACAGTGCTGGTGCCGCAGTTCATCAAGCAGGAAGAGGTCGTCGTGAAAGCGGTTTGCGACTGCGACAAGACCCGTCGCGAAGCCGCCGCGGAGTTCGTTAACAACTACTATAAAGAAAACAAAAAGGCGAAACTGGCCAAATGCAAGGCCGTCGCCGATTTCCGCGACATCATCGCCGACAAAGACATCGACGCAGTCTGCATCGCGGTTCCCGACCATTGGCATGCCTACATCTCCTGCGCGGCCATGAAGGCTGGAAAAGACGTCTATTGCGAAAAGCCGCTGACCTATTCCGTTGAAGAATCGGTTCTCGTCATGAAGGCGCAGAAAAAGTTCAAGCGTGTGTTCCAGACAGGCGCGATGCAGCGTTCATGGCGCGAGTTCCGCACGGCGTGCATGATCGTCCGCAACGGTTTCATCGGCAAGATCAAATATGTCGATTGCAACTACGGCAACGCCTCCGCGCAGAACAACACGGATATCGCGAACTTCCCCGCGAATCTCGGCGGCCCCTCCCATCCGCATCGCTTCTTCGCGCAGTGGAATGGCGCCGAACACAAGGTTCAGGACATCCCGACGGAATCCGCCCCGAATCCGGACGTCGATTGGGACATGTGGCTCGGCCCCGCCCCGTGGTCGCCGTATTCGGACCAGTGCGCGCCGCGCGGCATCAACAAGTTCTATCCGATGTTCTGGCGTTTCGACGACAACTACGGCACGGGCTACAACGGCGACTGGGGCGCGCATCATCTGGACATCGCCCAGTGGGGCCTTGATCTGGACAAGTCCGGCCCTGTGAAGGTCATCTGCTCCGAAGAGCCGTATTCTGGCAATCCGCTGCACGGCGGCCGCCGCCAGTTCGGCATGAAGTTCGTGCTTGAAGACGGCACGATCATCTACCACAACCCCTTCAGCGCATGGGGCACGGTCTTCTACGGCACGAAGGGCATCGTCGCGGTCAACCGCGGCCGCATCGCCGTCTGGCTCGGCCGCGGCGTGAAGCCGAACGCGGAGATCCGCAAGCAGCTGGACGACGCGTCGTTCAGCAAGATGAAGAAGATCGCCGCGTCCATCGGCGAAGACTACGGCTTCGATCCGTCGCAGAAGAAAGACGACCGCCTGAAGGCGAGTCTCGACACGCTCGACGCCTATTTCAAACTGGCCGACGCCCCCGTGCAGCTCTACAAGAGCGCGCTTCAGGAACAGAACTTCATCGAATGCTGCATTTCCCGCAAGCCCACGATTTCCTCCGCCGAGACGGGCGCCCGCGCGTCCATCCTCTGCCAGCTCTGCAACATGAGCTATGTCTATGACGCGAGCTTCGACTGGGATCCCGTGAAATGCACGTTCGCCAACGGCACAGGCGATCCCGCCTGGCTGAAACGCCCCTATAACCGAAATGGGTGGGACATTAAGCTTTAATGATTAATGATTAATTGATTGTGAATAAAGCATACCGCCAGACGACTTTAGATTTTTTCGAAGGCGTCTGGCGGAGATGTTTTCAGATGGATGCATAGCAGTTCGGAGAAAAGAGATGACATCAACGGAGCAAAAGGCGGCTGCCCAAAAATTTGCTGATTATTGGAAAGAATGTGAAGGGGCTGAAAAGAAGGAAAGCCAACCTTTCTGGATAACATTGCTTCGTAATGTGTTTGGTATTGATGAACCAGAAAAGTTCATTCAATTCGAAAATGATGTCAAATTAAAGCACACTTCCTCTATTGATGCCTATATTCCTGCGACTAGCGTCCTCATTGAACAAAAAAGCAAAAACATTGATTTGAACAAAGCATATAAGCAGTCTGATGGCGTGGAACTAACTCCCTATCAGCAGGCCAAACGGTATGCTGATGAGCTGGATTATTCCCAAAATCCCCGCTGGATTGTTGTCTGTAATTTTCGTGAGTTTCATGTTCATGACATGGAACATAAGCATCAGGCACCAGTTATTATTCGTCTTGAAGATCTTGCAAAAGAATATCAACGTTTGGAATTCCTAGTGGATAGCAGACGAGAAGATCTCAAACGTGAGATGGAAGTTTCCATTCAGGCAGGAGAGATTGTTGGACGGCTCTATGACGAAATTCTTAAACATTATAAAGATCCGTCAGCTGATTCGACTCTTAAAAGTTTGAATATGCTTTGTGTGAGGCTTGTATTTTGCCTTTATGCAGAGGATGCGGGAATTTTCGACAAAAAGAACCAGTTCCATGACTATCTAGCGAAATATGATGCACAGGATCTGCGTGAAGCTTTGATTAAACTTTTTAAAGTACTTGACACCAACCCAGAAGAACGTGATTCTTATTTGCCGGATGATTTGCTGGCCTTCCCATATGTCAATGGTGGCCTTTTTACAGATGAAAGCATAGAAATCCCATTGTTTGATGACACGGTGAAAGATTTGTTGTTAGCCAAAGCTAGCGACGACTTTGACTGGAGTGATATTTCACCGACAATTTTTGGAGCGCTTTTTGAGAGTACTTTAAATCCAGAAACACGCCGTTCTGGTGGCATGCACTATACGAGTATCGAAAATATCCACAAGGTCATCGACCCGTTGTTCTTAGATGGCTTAAAAGCTGAACTGGAAGATGCCAAAAGTTGCAAGATACTGAAGACTCGCAACAATCGTCTTAAAGAGTTTCAACGGAAATTAGGGACACTGACGTTTCTTGATCCTGCATGTGGTTCAGGCAACTTCTTGACGGAAACATATCTATCCCTTCGCCGTATGGAAAACGAGGCATTGACTCTCTTGCAAGGCAAACAGGGGGAATTGGACTTGGGGGACGTAATCGCCGTATCCATTGAGCAGTTCTATGGCATTGAAATCAATGACTTTGCCGTAGCTGTCGCGAAGACCGCTCTCTGGATTGCCGAGAGTCAGATGATGAAGGAAACAGAGGCTATTGTCCATAAAAATCTTGATTTCCTTCCTCTGAAATCATATGCCAATATCGTAGAGGCCAATGCTTTGCAAATTGATTGGAACGATGTCGTGCCAAAAGAGAAGTTAAGCTATATCATGGGAAATCCTCCATTCATCGGGGCGAGGAAAATGAATTCTGAACAGAAAAAAGACCTTTTGAAGATTTTCCATAATACTAAAATGCAGGTAATTTGGACTATGTTAGTTGTTGGTATAAACTTGTATCAGAAATGATACAGAATACTAAAATTCGAGCAGCTTTAGTTTCTACTAATTCTATAACTCAAGGTGAACAACCTGCAATTTTGTGGAAGACGTTGTTTGACAAAAAAATACGAATCAATTTTGCTTATAGGACATTTCGATGGGATAGTGAGGCCAGAATAAGAGCCCATGTTCACTGTGTCATCATAGGCTTTTCCCAGTTGAATGAAAAGAGATGGATATTCAAAGAGGATGGTGCTAAGGTGCAGGCAGAAAACATTAGTCCTTATTTAATTGATGCTCCAAATATTATGCTTGAAAGTCGTCGTTTGCCAATATATGATGTGCCAGAAATAGGCATGGGAAATCAACCTATCGATAATGGAATTTATCTTTTTACAACAGAGGAAAAAGATAAATTTGTCAAAAAAGAACCTGCATCGTCTAAATACTTTAAAGATTGGTATGGTTCAGATGAGTTTATCAATGGTAAGCCACGTCAGTGTTTATGGCTAGGCAAATGCTCACCTGCTAATTTGAAGAAAATGCCTCTATGTTTAAAGCGAGTTCAGGCTGTTAAAAAATATCGGCTTTCCAGCAAAAGATCATCTACTGTGAATTTAGCCAACAAACCCACACGTTTTCAAACAGAAAATATGCCAAATGGACATTATATCGTTATACCAGAAGTGTCTTCTGAAAAAAGATTATACATTCCAATAGGATATATGAATGAGAATGTGTTATGTAGTAATAAACTTCGCTTAATGCCTAATGCTACATTATTACATTTGGGAATTTTGACAAGCAGTATTCACATGGCATGGGTACGAGTTGTCTGTGGCCGACTTAAATCGGATTATGACTATTCTGTAAAAATTGTTTATAATAACTTTCCTTGGCCTGAGTGTATATTTGAGATAGATAAGAAATCTGTGAAAATATGTCAACAAATTAGCACTACGGCGCAGGGGATATTGGATGCGCGGGCGTTGTATCCAGATTGTTCGCTGGCGTTTTTGTATGATGAGACAACGATGCCAGATCAATTGTACAATGCGCATGAGGCAAACGACCGCGCAGTAATGAAGGCGTATGGTTTCACAAAAGACATGTCGGAATTGGAAATCGTCTCCGAACTGATGAATCGGTATCAACGGCTTGTGGAGGAAAAAGCCAACGAAACTCATTGAATTTTGTATATGAGCTTCTCTGGCAGTGACGGTGGCTGGATGAACATCGTCATGTAGATTGGCAGATAGACGATTTTGCCTTCCACTGCGACATTGTCATTGCACAACACATATGCCAGCGGGATGCCGTAGTTGCTGTCTTTGAGCACATTGTCCAATGCGCTATGGCGTTTGTAGTCCTTGCCGCTTTTCACTTCGAGCGGCAGGGCATGGCCGTCGAATTCCACGACGAAATCTAGCTCGCCTTGTTTTTTCGAATTGAAATAACTGGGAGAAAAACCATGGGCCTTCAATTCCTGTGCAACGACGTTTTCGTAAATGGCGCCGATGTTCATATCGACATCGTTGTTGAGCAGCTTCAACTGGATGCCGTTCATATACATGGAAGCGAGAAGACCGACGTCGTTGGCGAAAAGCTTGAAGATGTTTCTCTTGCGGGCAAGTTCCAACGGCGTGCGCGGTTCGTCCACATTGTAGGCGGGAATGGCCACACCCGCCTCCTTCAGCCATAGAAAACCGTCTTCAAGACGGTCGAAATGGCTTCCTTTCAAAACGGTACCGACGGTGAAACGGCGGTTCTGCTGATTAAGTTCAGAAGGCAACCGATCATAGATGTCCCGTATTCGCAGGGCATTTTTCGGGTCGTACTGGGAGATGTCCCGTTTGTATTCAATACAGATACGTTGTTGTGCGGCAGCCACTTGCGTGAGATCATTCGTTTGCAGATAAGTGTTCACTGCATCAGGCATCCCACCCGTGACGAGATACAGGCGGAAATAACGCATCAACTGGTTGTGGAAGAAGGGATCTACAGGGCGTTTTTCCATGAATGCGGACTGCGCATTCTCCAGAATCTCTTCTGAGATGCCATTCGCCCACAAAAACTCCTCGAAATCCAACGGGAACATCTGCACTTCACTCATGAAACCTACGGGAACGGAACGGATGTCTTTCAGTTCCACGCCGAGCAGGGAGCCACTGAGGATGTAATGGCAGCCTCCCCGCTGGACTAGAAATTTCATGTAGGTGACCGCTTCCGGGCAGCGTTGGATCTCATCCAAGAAGACAAGAGTCCGTCCTTTGCGTCGTGGTTTCAATTTTGCGTATGCGGACAATCGCATATATACGTCGTCGGCATTCGAGACATTGTTGAAGATGGCGAGCGCCTCCGGTTCTCGGATGAAATTGATTTCCACAAAGTTGTCGTAGTTTTCCCGACCGAACTGCTCGATGCTGAAGGTCTTGCCCACCTGACGGGCCCCTGTGACCAGAAGCGCGTAGCGGCCATTGTCATGAAGAAACCGTGACAGTTCCTTTTCGATTTTCCGTTTCAGCATCATCGTTGCCCTTGATTTTGGTTGGTATTGAGGTGTCAATTATTACACGTCTTTTAAGATAATATGGAAGATGCTAATTTCAAGTAAGAAACGATATATTTATGGCAATTTTTCCGATGATTTCGGAGTGATTTATGGCAATTTTTCCGATGATTTTGGAGTGATTTATGGCAATTTTTCCGATGATTTTGGAGTGATTTATGGCAATTTTTCTGACGATTTCAGGGGGATTTATGGCAATTTTCCCATAAAATGGGGATGAGAAGGCTAGTTTTTAATAGG
>JAEEGK010032429.1_pt1 | contig 10220 bp, 8 predicted proteins | sample 8958771 | NCBI WGS metagenome assembly JAEEGK01 (sample SAMN16246547, study PRJNA631951) | gut metagenome | biome: gut microbiome; feature: rumen; material: SC-attached | host: Bos | place: Iran: Karaj | collected 2018-10 | reverse complement strand
TCCGGACGAGACTCGAACTCGCGACCTCCTGCGTGACAGGCAGGCATTCTAACCAAGCTGAACTACCGGACCAGCCTGAAAAAGAACTCTATTGCTTTGCTTTGCGGGTGCAAAAGTACAACCTTTTCCGAAACTGACAATATTTTTTTCTTATTTTTTTGAACTTTTTTCTTTGAAAAAACATAACACGATGATTCTTAGCATAATACATTTACAAAATTACTTTGTGACATACCCCACTTCGAAAGCGCCATCCCCTATATTATAATAAGGTATGCCCATAGTCTGTGCCTGTCTTATCCACTTCTCGGCCAGATAACGCGGCACGGAGCCGTCAACGAGAAGCATTTTGGCATTATAACCATTTACAATCGACTGCATGTCAGGATTTTGTCTACCAAAAACCATAAGATAATCCACGGGAAGACGGTATTCAAGGCTGTCATCGCTTTGATATGCGTCATCCCAAAGTGCCAATAACTTTCCATCGAACGAAATCAAATTGGACTTCTTGCAAAGATATTCATTCGCAAAATCCTCCTCAAAACCAATCACTTGCGGATGCAGGGATAGATTTCTTTTGCTCCAAGCACCTTTAATGCTGTAGTCGAGGGTAGACTCGTCGGCCATCAGCATGGTATCGGCCAAAAGAAGGTGCTCCCCTCCACTGACGAAGTCGACGGCAGTATGTTTGCGCAGGCTAAAAACTGTCATGCCACGCTGGTTTTCCGAACCATATATCCGAATCGTGACCGAAACCATCATAATCAGTATGGTTGCCAACATGGCGATGAATAAACGTCGCTTCTGTAACAAGAACGTCAGTAAAAGCAGCAACAATGCTACCAATAATACAGCAAACTCAAAATCATTGATATACAATCCTTTAATAATGGAACCAGGAATGCTCTCAATCTTTTCGACCACCCAATTCATCACATACACTGCACCCCAAACCAGATAACCGACCAGCGTGTTGAGATAAGGAATCCACGACACCAAGAGCAAAACCATCCCGCTGATGACCACAATGAACGAAATCGGCGTCATGAACAGGTTGCTGAGCACGAAATAGGTGGAGAACTGATTGAAATAGAACAGTGTGAACGGAATCGTTCCGGCTTGTGCAGCCAGCGCCACCGCCGTAATGCCCCAAGCCTTGTCGAGCAGTTTGTTTTTGATAACAAACCAACTATAAATCGGCCTTTGCAGCACTACGATGCCAATAACGGCGGCATATGATAACAGGAATCCGATTTCGAACAAATTATTCGGGTTGATACAAAGCAAAATAAAAGCGGATGCCGCTATCGAGTTAATGATAAATCCTTTACGATGAATCATTTCGCCAATAATAACGAAAGAAATCATCAAAGAGGCTCGCAAAATCGAAGGCGACAAACCCGCGATGAGGGCATAAAACCATATCAAGGCCAACAAAAGCACTTGTTTCAAGGTCTTCTGCCACTTCTTGCGGTTGAGGAAACCCAGCAGGAAACTCGCCAACAGATAGATGATGCCGACGTGCATGCCCGAGACGCATAAGATATGCATCGAGCCCGCAGCCACATAGTTCTTGCGCACCTCGTCGGCAAGGTTGTCATCATAACCCAACAAGATGGCTGCGGCCACACCATACTCATTGTCGTTCAACCCACTGCGCTTGAGCGAAGCCAGCAGGATGTCACGAAACCGATAGGAAAAAGCATATAACGGATTGGCATTGTTCACTTGCAAATCAATCCAGTCCTCGTCTTTCAGATAGATTTGCCCCGTGATGCCTTTACGCGCAAGATAGGCTCGATAGTCAAACTCCTCGGGATTTAAAGGCGGTGTCACCTCACGGATAAGCGCTGGTAGGGCAATCAAGTCGCCATAATGTAAAGCAAAAGCCGAGTCCGACTTGGGGAAATACGCCATCACCTTACCTGTAACTATGCATGAAGGCAGACTGTCGCCGAACTGGTACTCCAAGTCCAACACCGTTCTGATGGAATTGGTACGTTCCGATGGATAATCGTAAACACGTGCCACATAATAGTTCGCATCGGCCTCGAAGTTGCGGAAGTAATGTCTTTGTACCTCCGCCTCATGCACTCGGGCCAAGCTATAACCCGTCAAAGCCAGATAACAGCCCATGACCGCGCCAAAGACCCAGTTGTTCCGATAGCTTTTCAAGACAAAGGCTGTCACCGAAGCCAAAGCGAAAAGGACAAGTGCGAAGATTATGGTCGTCGAGGGCGACAAACGAAAAGCGGGCAGACAAACACAACACCAAATACCAAAAGCGAAAGGAATCAGCATCCTGACAAAGGGATATTTGGCGTAGTCGGTCATGGCTCAAATCGGTTCATTTGCCTTTCTTCATCTTTTGTTCGAAGGCACAGGCATCTTTCAAAGGTTTGCGCAAAGGCATCAGGAAGGTCAGACGCGCCTCCACATTCTGTAGGTAGCGTGTTCCCAAGTTCTCATGGTGAATATCACCCCAACCTTGGAACTCAACGTCCTCGGCCACTTCGTGTTGTGAGAAATTGTTCAGCACACTTATTCCATATGAGAGGTCGAACTTCACGAAAAACTGCGTCCGTTTCACCAAAACACGGCTACACAATCCCACACCTGCCACCGCACTGAGGTCGTAAGGCGCTATCGTGGCATTATTCAACTCACTCTCGAATACCACAGAATCATAACTCTCGTTATCATAGGTTCGCTCCCATCTGACATTGCCGTTCAGCCAAAGGGTAAACCGTGGTGCGACATAAAGATAGGGTCTTATGCTCTCGCCATATCCGATATAATACGTGATAGGAAGTCGGGCTTCAACTCCATTCATAGTCATGGTATAGTGTACGCGGGCAAAAGTCGAAGTGCTATAGCTGGTCAGGAACTCTGTAGCAAACACCTCATTGGCACCGCGCATGGCGTAAGAAGCATCCAAGCCGACTGAAATGCGGTGCATCGTATTCCATTCAACAGCCAAGCCAAAAGTTGGGGCAAGATAAGGCGTCAGTATCGACTTGCTGACCGCAGTATACATCAAGTCGTTGGCGGCAAAGCTCCCAGTGACGCCAACACTTAACGAACTCGTGTTACGGCAGAGATAGTTCCTGTTCTTCAGTGGCTTCGCGAATTGTGCCTGCAATGAAACCACCGAAAGCACTCCGAACAACAAAAGTATCAGACGTTTTTTCATGGCTCATCAGTTTTGAGGGTTGACTAAAGAATCGTTATACCAATCGCAGGTCTCAGCCAAGCCGTCGTTATCCTTGAAGATGAAGATGGAGTTGGCTGGATAGATCGTCTGTGGCACAATGGAGTCGTTGTATTGCAAGATCTTATAACCGTATCTGAAATTCCTAACTCCTGCATTGGTCAAGGTGCCTGAAAACAGCACCGCATGTTCGGGATGGCCTTCTGTTTGCGGCGCCTCGTGAAAGTAAACCGTGAAATCGTTGCCACGTCCTGTCAGGTATACCGGAGAAATCACCTTACTTTCATTCTCCTCTGAAGTCATACTGAAATAGTCCGCAATCTGAAGGTACTGCTGATTGATTTTGTGGTAATGCATGATTGGTGAGGTAGTACCCACAGGCGGCGCGAAAGGCGGCTGCAGATTGGTGGCCACATACTGATGCATCGACTTGAACTCCAAGTCGACCACAGGTGGCTGGTCGCCAAAGAACACGTTTTCCTCGCCAAACAAATCGAGCAAATCCTGCGGAAGATAATCCGTTATGAAGGGGATTTCCTGCGGGTCATTGACCAAAATTGTCTTATCGCCTTCCTTAAGGCAGGACGGCAGAGCCAAAAAGATTACCAAAGCGTTGAAAACCAATGCCGTCTTATGTATCAAATTGCGTATCATAGCCTTTTCTATTATCGGGAAAGCATGACTTTTTGCGTCAAAATCCTTCCCTTGTTTTTGATTACGAAGTAGTATAAACCATTCCTGCATTCGGTCATGGTGTAAGCGTGCTCTTTGTACTGGTCCAGATTCAATACGAACGCGTCCACCTCTTGACCTTGGCTGTTGAACACTTGCACTTCACAAAGTCCATACATGGTGCCGAAATGCAGGGTCATGTTGCCGTCGGTTGGATTCGGAGCAATCACAAAATCAGCGTCTTGCGGATTCTCCCCCACGTCAAAATAAGAAGTCTGGATGAAAAATTCCTCATGTATCGTGTCGCAGCGGTTGATGGCCCAAGCGTGAAGTGTGACAGGTTCAAGGAGATAAGAGAAAATGTACAATGTGCATTCCTTGCCTTTGTTGCCGTGCGGCACCACGTACCAATTCGGACAATCGATCTGCCAGAGCACCGTATCCACATGGGTTCGAGGCTCCACAGGCTGAATGGCATATTCATTCACGCTGATGTGTGTTTCACTGCCGCCGATGGGCCAATGCGTACCGACAAACTCAAAGTTCGGAGTATACTCCATGTCGAGCGTCAGGATATAGGTGCTATCGCAGCCATGGATGCTGGTACCAACCCGTTCATAATGACCTGATTGCGTATAGTCCACACCATAATAGCTGAATACATCCACATCGCACACGATATGGGTCTCTTCGTGATGCTCAGGCACGCCCACATGGATGTCCACCGACAAGGTGTCATAGACCGTCTCAGTAGTGAACTCGTTGGTGCCATTGATGTAAGCGGTCACCACATAGTCGCCCGCCGTGGCATATTGATGCGACACTTCAATACCTTCATCCGTCTGGCCGTCGCCATAGATCCAATCTACCCTGTTGATGTGATAATTGGTCTCAACGGTCATGTCAACGCTTTCGTCAACGCACATGTACAAGCCATGATGATAGAACTCACTCCACTTACCGTTGACAATCAGTTTCTGCTTCAAGCTGATTACATTGGCACCCACACAATAAGCATAACCACGTGCTTGACCGAAGCCATAGACATGGGCTATCAATCCCGACTCGCACGACAGATGATGCGTTCCATGGGTGATGTTTTTCCTGACGAAGCTATAGTCGGGAGTGCCTCTGACCGGTTGGAAATCACTGGCACTAATCAAAGCGCCATCGAAATAGACGCTTCCCACGTCATCCCTTTCGACCACGATGTTGACATATTGGTAGTCGATGGAAGCGAACTCATAATCACTATTGAAAGTGCAAAAGGTGATCTGGTCAATACGCTGCTCAACGGGGGGAATCCAAGCCATGGAAGGGTCGCCGTTATTTGAGCCCATAGGTTCCAACGGTTCCTCTCCAGTCGTGTTGTATAGATACACCATGCTCGGCATTGTCGTCTCAATGAAGCATGACCCGTCAGTTGCATAAAGCTCAAACACGAAGGATTCACCTTGGCTGAGTTCGGCTATTATTTCGCCGTTGCGCGACACCGTGTTGTCGTCACCACCCGAAGTAATCTTCACAAAGTCGCGCACCCTACCCCATGAGGAAGTCACGGCAAACTGTTGTCCCCACGAGTCAACTGGCAAGGCCTGTTCAAAGATGTGGTCGCGGCCATTCCCGACATCGGTCGGGATGCAGGTCGTCGTATTCCCGTTGAACACGGCCACTTTCTTGCCGTCGTGCGCCATGATGATAGTACCCGACAAGTCGCGCCAATCATCAATATAGTCAGACCTGACAAAGAAGGTCTCGCCAGCATTCAAGGCAATCGTGGCCGTCTCGCCCGGAAAAACGAGCATGTGCTCCGTCTGTGTGGTAGGCGTAATGTCGACCAAGGTGTTGTCCTCGACAGCAACGATCAGGAAGGCACTCGTTAGAATATTATCATCAAGCGTAGTAGTGCCATGCCCAACCTCCTGGTCAAAACACTGGATGATATAATCCGACCCCAAGCTTTCGACAGGCAACACAAAAGAGGCATCAAACGAATAGGTGGCAATGTTACTGATGAACACCGACACCGTATCGGTAGCCCTCAACACCAACGACTTGTTGCTGACGACCTCCGAATTGTGATCATTATAGGCATATTCTTCTGGAATATCGATAACGGTGATGCCGTTGTTACCCACTGAAAAAGGAATGGCAGGCAACGAACCATCGGGTTTGGCAATGGTTCCGGAGCAAGCCCGTTTCGCACTGACCATCACCGTGTTGTCGACCCAGGCACCACCATTGTATTTATAACCGTTCTCCATATAAGAGAACCAGAATTCCATACCTTGGGTCGAGTTTTGGGCGAAGAGCGAAACACCCATGAAAAGCAAAACAAATGAAAGTGTAAATCTCTTTTTCATGTCATTAATGTTTTAATCACACTGCAAATATAGAAAAATTTCTATTTTCCAAATAAAATGATAAAAAATTTCGATAAAAAAGAATTTTTTAGCTTAAAACGGATTATCTCTTTGGTTTCAATGCCTCAATGATGACATCGGCGGCCTTCTCCGAAGCTCCCACATTTCCGAGCTTGTCTTTCAACTCCTCATAGTCTTCAAGCAACCGACGCTGACGCTTGCCGTTGTGGAGCAGTTGGTCCAATTCCTTGACCAGATTATCCTCGTTCAAATCGCCTTGAATCAACTCCTTGACCACTTCCCTATCCATGATGAGGTTGACCAAAGAGATGAACTTCACTTTGATCATCCATTTGGCGAGGCGATAGGAGAAGTCAGTAGCTTTGTAACACACCACCTCGGGTATGGAGAACAAGGCCGTTTCGAGGGTGGCTGTCCCCGAAGTGACCAAGGCCGCACTGGAATTTTGCAACAATTCATAAGTCTGGTTCTCCACAAAGAAGACATCGGACTGGCCCATGATATCTTTGTACAAAGACCTATCCAACGAGGAGACACCTGCCACGACAAACTGATAATTCGGGAAATGCGAAGCCATCTTTATCATCACTGGTAGCGTGCGCTTCACCTCTTGCCTACGGCTACCAGGCAACAAGGCAATGATTTCTCGACGCTCACCCAAGCTGTTGCGACGCAGGAAAATCGAACGGTTACCCGTACCCACTTTGGCCAATTCATCCAACAAAGGATTGCCGACAAAGGTCACATCCACACCATAACGCTTATAGAACTCCTCCTCAAAGGGCAGAATCACCAGCATTTTATCCACCGAGCGCTTGATTTTGTGCACACGGCGGCGTTTCCATGCCCAAATCTGAGGCGAGATGTAATACACCACCTTGAAACCTTTCTCGTGGGCAAAATCAGCAATGCGGAGATTGAAGCCTGGATAGTCCACTAAAATCACAATGTCGGGTTGATAGTCCAGAATATCCTTCTTGCACAAGGCAATGTTACCCAGCACTTTCCGCAGGTTGACCGCCACCTCCACAAAGCCCATGTAGGCCATGGTGCGGTAATGTTTCAGCAGGTCGACACCTTGTGCCTTCATCAAATCGCCACCGCAGCCCCGAAACTCCGCCTTCTTGTCCTTCTTCTTGATTTCGGCCACGAGATTGGAAGCGTGTAAGTCGCCAGAAGCCTCACCTGCTATGATATAGTATTTCATGGGACTACACTTTATAAAGGAAAAACACGAGCAGCATTCCTATCACGGTAACCAGCAGAATGCCTTTGCCGATGCGTTCATAGTTCCATTTCACCAAAAGCATCCTGAACAAGACGATGCCAGGAATGAAAGCCAACAGATATGGAGCGCGACCATATTGCTCGCCCCAAGGAATAAGGCTCAACAGAAAGAAAAACAGCCCAAAACTGGCGGCACCCGCCAACAGTCCAAGCCAAAAACTATCCTTGATTTTCATGGTTTTATGCTTAATGATTCAAAATTCTTAAAAGGTTCAATGCAACGGTGCGCCGTCCAGTCGAAGCAGGTGGGCACCACCGAGATGTAATTGTTTTGCAAGGCCCAGAGATCGGTGTCGGGCATGATGTCGTCACTCTCGAAAGTGCCGTCAAGGTCATAGAACTGCTCGCCATTCTCATCATACTGCTCCTTGAAATACTCCACCCATCGGCAAGCCGCCTGTCGGCACACCTTGATGCCTTTCATCGGCTCCTCACTGCGTTTGGGGAAATTTACATTCAGGCAAACACCCTTAGGCAAGCCCTCTTTCAGCACCTTTTTAGTGATTTCGAGGATGGCCGTGTCGAGATGGTCGAAGTCGGCATCAGGGTCAAGGCTGAAGAGGCTGTAGCCGATGGCATTCAAGCCATTCATGCAGGCCTCGATGACTGCACCGATAGTGCCAGAATAGACTACGGTCGTGGCGGCGTTCATCCCATGATTGATGCCCGAGACGACCAAATCAGGCCATTGGGCCATCAGTTTCTGATAACCTAGTTTCACGCAATCGACAGGCGTGCCGTTGCAGCGGTACTCCTTGAAGCCTTCTTCCTCGTGAACAAGACGCACATAAATTCTCTCACGGATGCTGCACGAGTGGCTCTTGGCCGACATCACCTCGTCCGTAGAAATCAATACCACATCACCGAGGGTGCGCATTAAGGTAACCAACTTGCGCAGACCTTTGGCCGCATAGCCATCGTCGTTGGTGATTAGTATCTGGGGGCGTTTTTTGTCCATTTTTTCTAATAATCGGCAAAAGTAAGAAAAAACAAAGAACAAAACAACGAAACCGTGAATTTCAACATTGTTTCTAGACTGCTTCGTTCCTCGCAGTGACGCAAAGCGGTTCAAAAGCTTTTCAAGCACTGGTATAGCTTTCGCGTTGGTAGACCCATCACGTTGTAGAACGAGCCTTCCAGTCCGCTGATGCCGACATAGCCAATCCATTCCTGGATACCGTAGGCACCCGCCTTGTCGAAGGGTTTACACTGCTCAATGTAATAGTCGATTTCTTCTGCATCAAGTTGGGCAAAAGTCACATCGGAGCGCACCGCGAACGACTCCGTCTTCTCCTTCGAGCGCACTGTGACGCCTGTCACCACATGATGCGTCTTGCCCGAGAGCAGTTGCAACATTCGGGCAGCGTCTTCCCTATCCTTCGGCTTGCCCAAAATCTCGCCTTCGCAAATCACCACGGTATCCGAGGTAATCAGCAGAAAATCAGCGGGGAGCTCCTCGTCAGTAAAAGCCAACGACTTTTGCAGGCTGAGGTATTTCGGCACTTCGTCCAAGGGCAAGTCTGCTGGATAGTGTTCAGGCGTTTCCTTGGTCAGAATCTCAAAATTGACACCCATGCCCCGCAGGAGTTCCTGCCGACGAGGGGATTTGGAGGCCAAGATTACTTGGTATTTTTTTAGGTTAGAGAGCATATAAAACAAAGGTGTGATTGATAGGGCAAAAATAAGAAAAAGGGAGAAACCGCAGCTTCTCCCTTTAATCATTTCAATTGCGCATTACAGCAACTTCTTCTTCAAAGTCTCAATCATGTCGACCGTCATCTTGTCAAGGTCGTACTTCGGATTCCAGCCCCATTCATTGCGAGCGCAACTGTCGTCCATTTTGTTCGGCCAGCTGTCGGCGATGGCTTGACGAATCGGGTCAAACTTGTACTCCATCTCAAAGCTCGGATAGTACTTTTTGATGGCATTGTAGATAATCTCCGGGTCAAAGCTCATGGCCGTCACATTGAAGGAGTTGCGGTGCACCAGCTTGGTCGGGTCGGCTTCCATGATGTCGACCATGGCATCCAAAGCGTCAGGCATGTACATCATGTCCATGTAGGTGCCTTTGCTGATGGGGCAGTAGAACTTCTCGCCCTTCACGGCAGCATAGTAGATCTCCACGGCATAGTCGGTGGTACCACCGCCAGGCAACGTCAGGTTGCTGATGAGGCCTGGGAAACGGACGCTACGGGTGTCCACGCCAAAGCGGGTGAAATAATAGTCGCTCAGCAACTCACCCGTCACCTTGGTCACACCGTAGATGGTGTTCGGACGCTGGATGGTATCCTGAGGGGTGTTGTCGTGCGGTGTGCTGGCACCGAAAGCACCAATGGATGAAGGCGTGAACACGGCGCAGTTGAAGATACGAGCCGTCTCAAGGCAGTTCACCAACGAGCCGATGCCTACATTCCAGCCCAGCATGGGATTCTTCTCAGCCGTGGCCGAAAGGATGGCGGCAAGGTTATAGATGGTGTCGATGTTGTAGCGTTTCACCACCTCAACAATTTGCATGATTTGCGTCGAGTCGATTCTTTCAAAAGGACCGGTCTCGGCAATCTCACCGGTCAAAGGGCGAAGATCGCTCGCAACCACGTTTTCGTTTCCGTAGGTGCGGCGAAGCTTCTTCACCAATTCTGTTCCGATCTGTCCGCCGGAACCAA
>JAEEGK010032425.1_pt1 | contig 10221 bp, 6 predicted proteins | sample 8958771 | NCBI WGS metagenome assembly JAEEGK01 (sample SAMN16246547, study PRJNA631951) | gut metagenome | biome: gut microbiome; feature: rumen; material: SC-attached | host: Bos | place: Iran: Karaj | collected 2018-10 | reverse complement strand
TAAAGTGGCACGCGAGCTGGGTTCAGAACGTCGTGAGACAGTTCGGTCTCTATCTATCGTGGGCGCAGGAGTCTTGAGTGGGCCGGCCACTAGTACGAGAGGACCGTGGTTGACAGACCTCCGGTTTGCCGGTTGTGCCGCCAGGTGCACCGCCGGGTATCCGCGTCTGGTCGGGATAAGCGCTGAAAGCATCTAAGCGCGAAGCCAGCCGCAAGATGAGGACTCCATTGAGGGTCGTGGTAGACTACCACGTCGATAGGCAGCAGGTGTAAAGACGGCGACGTCAAAGCCGAGCTGTACTAATTGCCCGAACACTTCCGCCGCGAGGCGCATGTTTTCAGCTGTATGAGCATTCGTTAGGTACTTTCCTTGCGTTGCAGTTCTTGTGTCTGTGATGTCAATCCCATACGCGGTGACTTGCGGTGATGCGGATGTCTTTGAGTCGTCATCCATCAATTCCCATTAGTCATTTAGCGAAGCGCACATCAGGTGGTTATTGCAGCGGGGTCCCACCTCTTCCCATTCCGAACAGAGAAGTTAAGCCCGCCTGCGCCGATGGTACTGCAATGCAATGCGGGAGAGTAGGAGGCCGCCTTCTTTAGAGAACGGAGCCCTGTTCCACAGTCGTGGAGCAGGGCTTCTTCGTTTTCCTTGCTCATTGCTTACCTTTTTCAATTATTCACACCTTTGATACGCTATTGAAAATGAATAGCTATTTGTTTCGCTTTTCTGTCGTTTTTCATTATCTTTCATCTAAAGATAATAAAATCTTTATTGGACTGGCCTATAATTCAAGTTTTTTGTGTACATTTGCAGCAACTTATCAGTTGACCGAAAGCAAAGGTGTTTTATCACACCTTGCAGTGGTTAGTGATATAGAAGGCTTGAAGCTGAAGTAATTGTCATTTAATTAGAAAGGATATGAAACTACGTATCTTATTTTGTTTGTCTATGCTGATGGGTGTGCTCACCGTTGATGCACAGTTGCCCGCCGTAGACTTGAAGGATATCAGTGGAAAGGCTGTACGTACTGATACACTGCAGAATGGTGGCCGCCCATTGATTATTGACTTCTTTGCCACCTGGTGTAAACCGTGCAACCGTGAGTTGAGTGCCATCAGCGAAGTCTACGATGAATGGCAGGAGGAGACAGGTGTTAAGTTGATAGCAGTCTCTATAGATGAAGCCCATCATATTAATAAGGTGAAACCTTTGGTCGACCGTTCCGGATGGCCCTACGAAGTATTGCTTGATCCGAACAGTGACTTCAAACGGGCTTTAGGCATTCAGCTCATTCCTTATACATTGATTATAGATGGCAAGGGACGTATAGCCTATAAGCATCAGGGCTATACTGACGGAGCTGAGGAGGAACTGATAGAAGAGGTAAGGAAGATCTGCGCTTCTGCAGGGGAAAAAGATAAATGATAAGTGGTAAAAGATGAGTAGTCGGTTACTATGGACGATGGCTGTGGCGTTGCTGCTGGCGGAATCCTGCTTGCCCTTGATGGGACAGGAGTCTGGAGGAGGGGGCGTTACTGTGACAGGAAGTGTACAGAGTGATGTGCTGATTCCTCAGAAGGACGAGACGATCGGCATTAATGAGGTGGATGACTGGGCACAGACCAACAGCTATGCAGAAGTCGGGCTACAGAGCAAGTTCGTGGATGCGGGACTACGTGTGGAGTACTTGGAACATCCGCTGCCAGGCTATGAACGCGACCTTCAGGGTTGGGGCATAGGCAGTGCCTATGTGAAGGGTCATTTCAGGAATGTGGAACTGACGGCTGGAAGCATCTACGACCAGTTTGGATCAGGCTTCATTTTCCGCACCTACGAAGAGCGTAGCTTAGGCGTTGACAACGCGTTGATCGGTGGCAGGCTCCTATATAAACCGGTCTCGGGCGTTACCATGAAGGTGCTGTCGGGTAAGCAGCGTCGCTATTGGAAACTGAACGACTCCTGGATATCAGGTGCAGACGTGGAGGTGGATCTGGATCAATGGATTAAGCCTCTGAGGCAATCGGACAGCTATCTGAGTATTGGCGCTTCGTTTGTGAACAAGCATGAAAGTGAGGAAGATATTATGACAGATGCCTTGCATAAGCTGAACCTCCCTACCCATGTTAATGCCTTTGACGTGAGAGCCCGGTTCCAGAAAGGAAACGTGAGCCTGCTGGCTGAATATGCCGGAAAATCGCAGGATCCCTCTTTCGACAATGGCTATATCTACCGTCGTGGCCATGTGGCCATGTTGTCGGGTTCTTATTCTAAACGTGGCGTCAGCCTGCTGCTGCAGGTGAAACGCAGCGACAATATGACTTTCCGCAGTCGTCGCACCATGACGGGCATCTCTTCGTCCATCAATCATCTGCCGGCTTTCACTATGGAGCATACCTATGCCCTTCCTGCCTCCTATCCCTACGCTACCAATCCTAATGGCGAATGGGCCTATCAGGCCGAGGGAGCTTATACCTTCAAGCCCAAGACACTGTTCGGTGGTCGTTATGGCACAACGCTGAAGCTGGAGTTCTCGCATGTCCATGCCATCGATCAGCAGCCGAAGACCCTGAACGGGCAGGTGGCAGGTTCTGACGGCTATCATTCTGATTTCTGGAAATGGGGCAACCAGACCTATTATCAGGACTTGAACGTGCAGGTGGAGAAGCGCATCACCAAGTCGCTTCGTATGAACCTGATGTATATGAACCAGTTGTATAACATGACGGCCATAGAGGGTGAGGGCGGGATGATCCATGCTGACATCCTTGTGGGCGAAGCCAAATACCGCATCAGTCCCCATCTGAGCCTGCGTAGTGAGCTTCAGTATCTCTTTACCAAACAGGACGAGGGCGACTGGGCCTTTGGCTTACTGGAACTGTCGATGGCTCCCCATTGGATGGTGAGTATCTCTGATAATTATAATGTCGGTGACACACACGTACATTATTATATGGGTTCTGTAGCCTACAGCACCGGAGCTCATCGTCTGCAGGTAGGCTACGGTCGTACCAGGGCCAGTTACCAATGTTCTGGAGGTGTGTGCAGGTTTGTTCCTGCGAGCAAAGGTCTTTCGTTGTCGTATAACTATAACTTCTGACGAGATGAAACAAGCATTCTGCATACTGGCGATGATGCTGACGGCTATAGCCTGTAGTGAAATCCCTGAGGACGAGCGTTTGGTCTATGTAGAGCCGCCCGCAGTCAACAGGGCTGTGCTAATTGAAGACTTTACCGGTCAGCGTTGTGTGAACTGTCCTAATGCCATCATTGAGATAGAACAGCTGGAACAGCAGTATGGCAAGGAGAATGTCATAGCCGTGGGTATCCATTCCGGTCCGTTGGCAGTGTGGAACAGTGACCGCCTGACAGGTTTGCGTACGCAGGTCGGCGACACCTATTATGATTATTGGCAGGTGGAAGTGGAGCCGTCGGGGCTCATCAACCGGAAGGGTGGGGTAGCCCTGCAGACTCAGTGGCAGACGATGGTTCACAATGCCCTGCAGCAGCCTTCACCCGCCAATCTCTCGTTGACTTGCCACTCTTCTGCATCCGACGGGCTGTCGGCAGAGGTCAAAGCTGTTGTGCATCAGTCTGTGTCAGGCCATCTGCAGCTCTGGCTGACGGAAGATTCTATCGTGGCTCCTCAGATGATGCCCGATGGACAGATGAACTCTTCCTTCGTCCATAACCACGTGTTGCGCAAGGCTGTCAATGGTGACTGGGGAACTCCCGTTGACTGGCAGCCGGGTCAGGAGTATGTATTACCTTTCCGTGTTGACCTGGACGAAGGATGGAACAAGAACCATCTTTCCCTGGTGGCGTTTGTCTATGATGATGGTGGTGTGCAGCAGGTCGTAAAGCTACCCTTCGGCCAACATGAAGCGCCCCTAAATGATCAATGAAGTATGAATAAAGATAAAGGATTATGAAAAGACTATTATCACTATTGTTACTCTGCCTGGGTATGACATTGGTCAGTCAGGCACAGACGTTTGAGTTCCGCTATGGTGGACAATCCCTTCCCGATGGCGCCACGGTGACCATCAAGGCAGAGCCGGATGTGTTCTTCCCAGAAGAGTTGAACTGTGAGACGAATCCTTCCAGCGACCCGATGAACGGGCTCCTGTTAGCATCCATCAGTGGCGCTGACCTTTCAGGGTCGGCTACATTGGAGATTCTCAGCAACACCCTCAGTCCTGCTCGTATCCAGTGGTGCATGGGAGGAAACTGCGTGATCATGAAAACCTCTTCGCTCCAGAAGGACTTTAAAACTGAGAAGGGTGTGACACAGGTGCAGTTCGATGCTTCCAATGTCAAGGAAGGACGTCTGGAGGCAGTCCTCAAGGCTAAGATAGGTGGTGAGCAGCACACGGTGAACATTGTGATGACCAATGGGCAGACTGCCACCACCCAGCAACTCTGGTGGACAAACCACGATGCCGATGAGAATGCCGGATGGTATTATCAGAACACGCCTCAGAATGGTCGCTACAATGCTGCCACCTTCATCCCCTACGACTTCGTTGGCGGTGAGGGAACCACCATCGACGGCTTCAGCTTCTTCCCCTATTCCCTGGCCATGGCCAACGTGCAGGTATGGGTATCCACTCGGCTACCGGAACCGGATGGCAGTGGCTGTCTGGAAGTAAAGGATGTCGGTGAACTCAAATTCGAAGAGTTCAACGACGTGCTCTTCAGCCGTGGTTACGAGATCCCTGAAGGGGGACTTTATGTAGGCTTCTCGTTCGATATCATCGATGTCAGTATCAGGGAGGGCAATCGTGCCCTGCTTCGCACCCTGACCTCGTTGACCCGTAATGGGGCGTTCTTCCTGAACTCACCTGACGGTGCCGGTTGGAAAGAGGTAAGTGGTAATCTGGTGTCCAGGGTATGCTTCGGCAGCGACAACTTTACCGATCATCGTATTACACCCTACGACTTCGATCCCGTCTATACCATGAAGGGCACTACTACGCAGGTTCCTGTCTACTTGTTGAACTATGGTATCAGCGATATTACCGACATTTCTTATGTTGTGACTTCCGATGGCGTGGCCTCTGCCGAGCAGCATGCCTCGGCTTCTATTCCAGGCATTGCCTCTCATGGTGGTTTCTGCGAAGGCAGTTTCCTGCTTACTCTGTCTGCCGACAATGAGTGCACGCCCAAGGAAAAGCTGGTTACCATCACCAAGATCAACGGAGTGCCGATAGATGGCAACAAGGTCAGAGGTATGCTGACCACCCTTGACTATCAGTCCAGTCCCACGCTTCTCATGGAGGAGTTTACCGGCACTTGGTGCGGCTGGTGTACACGTGGCTTCGCGGGACTCCAGCTGGTGAACGAGACCTATGGCGATAGGGTGCAGACCATCGCCCTCCATTATGGCGACCCCATGGAGACTTCTGCCTACAGTTGGTTTAGTCCTGGTTCCTATCCCAAAGCCACGGTGAACCGAGGCACTCTGGTGGATCCCTACATAGGAATTGTCAATCACATTGAAAACGTGCTGAAGACAACATTCCCCGGTGAGATCACTGCCACGGCCTGCTGGGCTGACGAGGCCAAGACCTCCATTCGCATAGATACCCGCACGAAGCTGGGCTTCAATGCACCAGACTCTCCCTTTGCCATCGGCTATGTGCTGGTAGAGGACGGAATGAAGGGCACTACTTCAGAATGGGCTCAGTACAATTTCTACTCCAACAATCCAGCAGATGCAGGTAATGACCCCCGTTTGATGGAACTGGTGACCAAGCCACAGACCATCATTGATATGGTTTACGACCATGTAGCCATCGATGGCTGGGGCGTCCACTATGGTGTCAACGGCTCCATCAGTGGTCAGGTGGTCTCAGGCAAGGAGATTGAGAGCACTTATCGTGCAGATATCTCTGCCAATGGTAAGATCCAGGATAAGTCCAAGCTCTATGTCGTTGCGCTGCTCATCGAAAAGGCCACGGGTAAAGTCTATGCCGCTGGCAAGGCCCTCATTGGTGACTATCAGCCCTCCGGACTTCAGCCTTCCACCTGTGCCGAAGTCATTGCAGGTGCCGATGGCGACACCTTCCGTGTGACAGGCATCTGTAAGTCCATCTCCAATACTACCTATGGCAATTGGTACTTGGAGGACGAGACCGGCCAGATCTACATCTATGGAACTCTTGATGCCCAGGGAAAGACGAAGAACTTCTCCAGCCTGGGAATAGAAGTGGGTAATGAGGTTACTGTGGAAGGTCCTAAAAAGACCTTTAACGGAACCGTTGAACTCGTCGACGTGAAAGTGTTGGATATACGTAAGCCCAGCGTTATTGTCACATCTGTCTCACCAGCCGGTGCTGTCGTTCCTAAGGAAGGCGGTGACGTGACAGTCACCATGGCCAACTTCGCTCCCGGCATCATAGTCAATACCCATGTTCCCCTGTTGGCCAGCACCTGGCTGAAATACGACTACATCGTCAATGGCGAACAGCTGATCATCAACTTCCATGTTGCAGCCAATGCAGGCGACCAGCGCTCTGCCGATGTCAAGCTTATATGCAGTGGCGAGAAGGCCTATTCACTGGTGACCATCTCCCAGGAGACCGGTGTGGATACCGGTATAGCAGGCTTCGACCAAAATGGAAAAATGGTCGATGAGGAATGGTATAACCTGAAGGGACAGCGTCTCAGCGAACCACCCGCTCAGGGCCTCTATCTCCGTAAGGGTAAGAAAGTCTATGTGAAATAAAGAAATAAACACGAAAAAGGGGTGCTCCAACGGGCACCCCTTTTTCGTGTTTATACAATAAATTGGCGATGCCTGCGTTATTATAGAGTATGCAGTGGACAGACAGAATCCGTCAGGTAAAGATACTCTTGGTCATAGCGGCAGTGATTATCGCCGTTGTCTCCCTCTTGGTCTCTCACTATTTAGTGCGTGACCTGCAGCGTGAGGAACGTGCCAAGATGGAGACGTGGGCCGAGGCCCTGCGGGCACTCAACGAAGCCGACGAGAGCACCGACCTGACACTGGTGCTCAATGTCATCCAGGGCAACAACACCATCCCCGTCATTGTGATGGACTCTGCCGGGACAGTCACCGACTATCGTAATATCCACATGGATGAAGACACCGCAGAGGATTCCGATGCCTATGTCAGTGCCTATGCCCAGCGTATGCTGCGCTCAGGAGACTATATCAAGATAGAGTCCGACGACTCCGTAGACTACCAGTTGGTGTGCTACGATGAGTCCACACTCCTCAAACGTCTCACCCAGTGGCCTTACGTCCAGCTGGGCATCGTCATGATCTTCGTCGTGGTGGCCATCTTTGCCCTGCTCTCATCGAAGAAGGCCGAGCAGAACAAGGTGTGGGTAGGTCTGTCGAAGGAAACGGCTCACCAGCTGGGCACCCCCATCTCCTCGTTGATGGCATGGGTGGAGATTCTGAAGGAGCAGTATCCTGATGACGAGCTCATTCCCGAGATGTCGCAGGACGTCCGACGGCTGGAGCGTATTGCCGAACGTTTCTCGAAGATTGGCTCCCTGCCCGAACCCGTCGATTCCTCCATGAACGAAGTGCTGGAACACGTCACCGCCTACATGGACCGCCGCACGTCGAAGAAGGTGGAGATAGTGCGCCGTCTGCCCGACCATGATGTCGTTGTCAAGATGAACGCCTCGCTCTTTGAATGGGTCATTGAGAACCTCTGCAAGAATGCCGTTGACGCCATGGAAGGCTCTGGCCGCATTGTGCTGACGCTGCTGGAGGAGTCGGGAAAAGTGGTGATAGAAGTGGCCGACAACGGCAAGGGCATCCGAAAGAAAGACCTGAAGAACGTTTTTACGCCAGGCTTCACCACAAAGAAGCGTGGCTGGGGTCTCGGCCTTTCCTTGGCGCGCCGCATCGTAGAGGAATACCATCACGGTCGCATCTTCGTCAAGCAGTCCGAAGTGGGCGTTGGCACCACCTTCCGGATAGAGGTGAAGGGTAATAAGTGTTGAGTGTTCCGCAACTGAACGAAAGCCCTCCCGCAACAGAACGAATGCCCTTCCGTAAAAGAACGAATGCCCTTCCGTAACAGAACGAAAGCCCTCCCGTAGCTCTGAGGGTGAGAGCCCGTAGCAAAGCGGGAGTTTGCTCGTAGCTTCGCGGGAGTTTACCCGTACCATACGATTTTTCAGCGACCGCTGCCGAAATTGGCAGCGGCCGCCAACGAAAATAGCAGCGGCCGCTGCTAATATCGGCAGCGGCCGCTGAAAACCTATTTTTAAGTCACCGATGCTTCTACTCGGCTTTCTTACCTATCTGCACGTTCGTGTTGCCCGTCACTGCAGCATTGTTACCTCCTCCGTAGACGTTACCACGGATATCAGCACCCTTAATGGTGTACTCCTTGTAGTAGGTCGTGCCAGATGAAGGGGCTACGGAAGTACCAGTGACTTTAGTATATGTATACGGAGATTCTGTAGTTCCTTCTCCAGAACGGGTATATAAGCCAGCTACGTTCGTAGGCACATCAACCACAGCCATATACTCATCAGCCCCCATCTTGGTACCGATATTCACGTTCGTATTTCCATCGACCTTTGCCGCATTACCGCCACCGAAGACATTACCGATAGCTCCGATAGCATCTTTCTTATGGCCAGGGATTGTAACGGTGATCGTCTTTGTTTCCTCAATACGATTGCCATCTCCATCCACCTCGAAACCTCCATTTGAAGTCCTTTTGAACTCAGAGAACTTGATTTCCTTTATCTCATCTTGGGTCGTTTCTTTAGAAGCCCATTTACCTTCCGTCACATCGATGTTCACATGGGTATCACCCTTCACCACAGCCGTCTCACCATAGCCTCCACCATAGATTTCACCGATGCTGGTAAACGACTTGACGTTTACGGTGGGACCGTCTTTACGACCCTTTGAATGGTCATTCTCATCCTTCCATGGAGCCGTATAGGCCGCCTGGTTGCCACCGCCATAGAGTTGTCCGATGACAATGGGACGACAGCCTGTTTCCTCGATATTCACCACGATAGGACCGTTGATAGTACCACTGATGTTGTTACCGCCAAATACACGATCAAAAGTACCGTTGGTAATAGTCATTGTCACACCGCCCTGCACATCAGCATCCTGAGCGCCACCGTAGGCTACAGACAAACCTGGGATACAAGCCATCAGCAGTTTCGCTTCAGCATCCATCGGTGCACTCTTGCCGCCACCGTATGCCTCGTCAATCTTGAAGTTACATCCTTCCATATCCTGAAGCATCGTCACGGCCGCCTCACGCACATTACCTCTTGTGTTGGAACCGCCGAATACCCGATGCACCAATCCACCATAGATATCCACCGATGCCTTGCCTGATCCGTAGACATAATTGTTTAAGAAGGTTTCGTTGGTCAGTCGCTCATCCTTAGTGTCATAATCCGCCATGTCTTGTTCATTCGTGTAGTCCCAATAGTCCTTAAAGCCAACGTTTGCACCGGGATTAGTAATCAAGGTGCTGCCATTCTTGGAAATCTTATCAAAACCGTTACCGCCACCAAACACTTCTTCGATTTCATACGTACCATTGACAACCACATGTGTAGCTGGCACAGAAGCGGCATTACCACCGCCATACACCTGCTTGATACTCGTCAAGTCACAACCGTCGATGATGACATTTGTCTGGGCTATTCCTCTTGTTGTGGCATCGTCAGGATAATAGGCCGCCAAATTGCCGCCACCATAAACGGCAGTCATTTCGTAAGTGCCAGAATCCTTAGTAGGCTTAGCCATTACACGCGAGTCGTTCTTCTTCACCGTCTTATAGACGTGAACAGTGACATCTTTCTGTGGACTACCGTTCAGGTTGTTACAACCGAAGATGGTACCCTTCACCTCGCAGTCGCCGTAGGTGGTGGTGGTAGTGGCGCCTTCGCCCTCTCCAGTTGTCGTAGTAGTTGGTTCGTTCAGTTTCACTAACACAGTACCATATACCTTGGCCTCAACAGCGGAAACGGCAGGCTGAGCCTCCACAGCGGGTTCATATCCATCTTCACCTACCGTACCTTGTGCGGGCGTAGCCGCCACTGCATCCTTGGCCAGTCTTCCTAAGCCGCCGCCATACACATTGCGGTTGATGGTGCCGCCCTTCAGGTTGACTGTTGTAGTGGGATCGACGGTTTGATCTGCTACTCCATCGCCATCGGTATCAACTGAGTTTGTAGTATTTGTGTTGGCCAACG
>JAEEGK010032423.1_pt1 | contig 10222 bp, 5 predicted proteins | sample 8958771 | NCBI WGS metagenome assembly JAEEGK01 (sample SAMN16246547, study PRJNA631951) | gut metagenome | biome: gut microbiome; feature: rumen; material: SC-attached | host: Bos | place: Iran: Karaj | collected 2018-10 | reverse complement strand
TGAACCAAGAGTCTTTCCATACGGGCTTCTGATCCGCTGTTTCGATACGGCAGTTGATAAGCGGTTTTGATGATTGTTCGACCGTGAAGCCCCATATCATCGGGAACACCGCCATATTGCCTTGCTTATTCGGAGCAAACACCGCTGCCATATCGGTAGGACGGATATTGCCGGACATTTCCGCCGAACGTGACATAGTGTTCCTGATCGTATTCGCAAGCGGCAACTGCTGTGCCTTTGTGATGATTGGTGACAGCGTGGATCTTTCTGCATAGAACCAAGTACACATGGGGTTCGCTCCTTTCTTATTTGCTATGCTAAATCATAATTTATCTGATAAAGATTTTATATAATCACTTTTGTTTCCGTTCCAAAGACATATTGTGCATTTCCCGTCTTTGAAAATATGCTTACAATTTTCATATCCATATAACCAATAAGCGCATTCTGGACATAATTCTTCCATTTTAGATTTTGATTTTAGAAACTCACTGCCGCATTCTACACAAGTTCCAATTATATTATTCTCCATACTATCACCTATAAATTCCGATTTGGCGAGCGTTCTCGCACATTGATTAAATTACCTACTATACCACAATCAGCCGTGCTTTTCAATCCAGTATACGAAAAAACGGGAGCAACCCTGAGCGAGTCGCACCCGTTTACAATACCGTCAAATCAAAGCTCGATCTTATCGGAGAAATCGCCGTTGATGACGTAGTAAACTGCCTTATCTTCCGGCTTGATATAAAACTCGATAGTCTTGACCTTGCTCTTGAATTTGCTCTTATAATCGGCTTCAACTGCCTTCTTGATCTCAGCGAAATCATATTCATCGCCGCCGAACTGGACCTTGACTGTCTCAACGGGTGCAGTCGCTCTTGTGGTCTTAGCTGCGGTCTTTGTAGCGGTCTTAGCAGTGGTTTTTTTCTCAGCAGCTTTCGTAGGTGTCTTTGCTTTGGTAGCTGTTTTCTTGGCAGGAGCTTTCTTTGCGGCAGGGTTCTTTGCAGGCTTTTCAGCCGGAGCTTCTGCGACAGTCTCCTTGGCAGCTTCGGTCACAACCTCTGCCTTGACTTCGGCAACAGGTGCGGTTTCAGTTTTCTTCTTTCTTGGCATTGTGGATACCTCCGATCTATTAGATAATTCTATTATAACGCTATTTGAGCCATCTGTCAACCCACCAACAGGCGATATTACGCTGTTTGAATCAGATTCAAACAGATTGATGACCTCAATGCCTTTCTTCTGCGCCATACGCACCGTCTGTCCTGTTCCGCTGCGGTAGTGTTTGGGATTCCAGTAGCAGATACAGTAATCAGATGCAAGCTCCACAAGACGGGCATTTCTTGCTTTCATACAACCGTTATAATAGCGATCAGAGACTTGTTCTGCGCTGTCAGCAAGACCGAAAATATGCAGATATTCCGTTTTCTGTGCTTCATTCCACTTTGTAGACTGCTCCTCAAATGGACAAGGCAATACAAGGTGCAGTTTGACCTCTGTATAGTTCTCACGCAGTTTCAGAACGGTCAGGGCAGCGAGAGCGTCCCACCCCACAGCTCCGCCCGTGTAAAAGTCCGTGACCTTTTGCTCTGTCACGAAGCGTTCAAGCAAAGCGTAGAGCCGAGCTGAGAGCGTTTCTTTATCCTCAGCTATGGTTCTGTGTCCTGTAAAGCAGACTGATTTGTTCATAGTGCAACACCTCCACACCTTCTATTATACTATATCGGAATAGATAAGTAAATAGTTCGGGGCTTATGAATTATAAAATCCGAACGAAAGCATTATAATAATAGTAAGGACACGGTAAAGGAGATTCGGAGAAATGGAGTACGGAACAAGGTTAAGAGAGATACGCAAGGCAAAGGGATTTAGTATGTATAAACTTCACAAGGAGTCCGGCTTGTCTCAGGGGCATATCAGCGACTTGGAAAAGTGCATCAATCAGCCCACGATCGAGACACTTCAAAAGCTGCTTACGCCTATGGGCGTTACCCTTGCCGAGTTTTTCAACGAGGAAGGAGAGGTTTCTATCCTTACTGATACAGAGAAAGAGCTTGTGGCAGGATTCAGAACACTTCCCGAAGATAAAGCAGACCTTGCCTTACAGATGATAAAGGCTTTGAACAGATAATGACGGAAAACGCTGGCGGTGCGCCAGCGTTTTTGTTTTAGGGGAACTTTGAATCCAGTGGGTTCAAAGTTGGTATTTAGCTTAGTGTGCCTTGCGTAAAGGAGCTTGGTGTTTCAAGCACCTTTTCTTTCATCAGGCGACTTCCTGCATACATCAGGTAGTGCATTTCGCTTGCCGTAGCCATTTCTTCTGCGGCGATCTGCTTTGCCCTTACCACAGGATCATCTATCATATTATCGCCCTTGACCTCGATAAGCTGATAAGAGCCGTCCGTCATTTTCGCAAGGAAGTCAGGATAATACTTGCGTATTCTGCCGGATTCAGGATCATAATACTGAATGGACAAGTCTCCCTGGTCAGAGGTAAACATTCCCGTGAAGTAAACTTCCTTGACCAAAGGGCTTGAAATGTACTGCAAGAAGCACTCTTTTTCAGGCTCAGAGTCGAAGCAATATGTATCAGCGTGGAATGATTTGAGTATTTCCGCAGGAGTGAAGTTATTATGCTCCTTTGTGATAACAAGTCCTTCCTTGCCGCTGAACACATAGTATCCTGCATCTTTCGGAGCTTTGAGCAGAGTGATCTCTACATCATCCGAGTGCTGCACCGCTTCAACTGAGTTGAGCGCGTGGAAAATCGTCGGTATCAGAATATCGTGGAGTATCTCATTGTACTTGTTCACCATTTCAATGATCGTATCTATGCCGTCAGGTGACTCACGGAGTATCTTTGCGATCAGCAGGCACGAAGCATTCAGATACCGAGCAATCTCCGCAACAAGTGTGAACTCACTGTACTGCACATTATCCTTGATATAGTCGATATTGGTTTCCTTTTCGTGAGCATTCAGCCGCAGAGAACCCTTTTCGATCATTGTAAGAGTGTACTTTGAGGTATCAAGTTCACTCAATCCGAACGGTATTGGCTCAGAATAAGGCTTTACCGTGAGCTTATATTCGTGCCATATACGTTTTACCACGAGCTTACGGGGAGGCGGCATGACACGGACATGACACTCTATCTTTTTCTTCTTGGAGGTCTTGCCCATATCGGTGATCTCCATATTGTAGTTCTTTTGCAGCTCATCATTGAGAATATCGTAATTCTCTTTGGAGAGAAAGACCGTTGCAGTGAGCTGTTCATCACTGAGCTGTCTCAGGCATCGCATTGTAGCCTGCAATACAAAGACCTTTGATTTCGGACTTCTGAACAGAGCGATGCCAAGCAAGGAGCGACAGTTCCAACCCTCTCTGCCTTTCTCAACGAGAATGATAAACTGCTTCTGGCTGCCCTCAGTTCCTTGCACATCAAGATTGCGGAAGTTACGAATATCCTCGTCCTTTGTGACGGTTGTATCTCCAGTGTTCACAAGAATAGAGGAAAGCGGAATATCAAGCTCGCTCAGTATCTTTTCGACCGCAGGACGGACTGTTTTCGTTGCTTCTTCGACCGTAGCAGCGAAAATAGCGAGCTTCGGCATCAAGCCCTCATAGGTCTGTCCGCCGTATCTCTCCCAAAACTTTGTGATAACGACCTTCAGGAACTCCTCACTCTTGACATTCTCAAATGCGATCGGATCAGCATCTTTCAGATAGCCGTGAGCGATAGATTCATTCAGCCCGTAGGCATAGACCACTTCCGGCAATATCTGTCTGTTGACATAAGGTGTACCCGTATAGTTGTAGCAGGCAACGATATGGGCTTTTTTATTCAGCTCATTGATCGTATTGCGGAGCGTTGTCTTATTTGCTGTACCTGACCGCAGCTCCTTTTCGAGATTCGCACCGAACAGATGATGTGCTTCGTCAACATAGACACCAAGCTGAGGAAGTCTGCACAGCTTCTTGAAACGCTGATTGTCGATCAACATCGAATCATCAAGAATATCGCTGTCATCATCGTCCTCATCATCACCGTACACTGTGGACAGCAGAGAGCCGCCCTCAAACAGCAGATCGGTAGGCTTGTCGGCTTTGTGCTTCTTTTTCAGAATGATCTTCTGATTGTTGGATATGATAATATTGAACTTGCTATCGTCGATAGTATGAAGTGTAGTTCCCGTATCCTCAAGGAAATGGAACTTGATATTGGAATCCAGTACGCTTGCATATTCAGGCGGCACCACCTTTGTCTTATCAAAGGTCATGATCTCATGGAGCGAGTCAAGCACTGTCTTATCAGGAGCGAATACAAGTGCGTTCTGGCAGTAACGCTTATCTTTCGGGTACTTCTTAGCAAGCAGGAACTCATAGAAGATGCAAGTAGCAATCAGGATAGTCTTGCCGAGTCCCATCGTCAGAGCATAGATATAGTTCGGATAGTCCTCCTTAAACTTCTTCATCTGCTTGAAGATAGCTTCATTCTGCTCGTCACCCAAGTCGATCAGGCGGAACTGTCCGTCCTTATGTATCGTGTAGTACGACGAATCGGAAAAACGATTATTGCGCTTTCTCCAATCATCGAATATTTCAAACATATGTGCATTATCAAGAAACTCCTTGATAAACACATACATTTCCAGAGCATGGAACTGCGGCTCACGGAGGAACGCATCAGGATTTTCGCTCTTATCGTTATATGCGAGGAACTTCTTTGTCAGGTCATTGTAACGGGAGCGAATTTTACCTCTATTGATCGTGTAAAATTCCCACAACTGCTCATAAAAGGCGTATTCCTGGGCAAATGCCGTTGTTTTCTTTGCCATAGAGCGTTACACCTCCACTTCAAGGGATTCTGAAAGGAGATCGGTGATCTTGACCTTGATCGTGCCTGCATCTTCGGGAATATCGTATACACCGAGGACAAGGCTCTTTTTGTCGGGAATGTCGGTAACGGCAGGCTGCATAACAACGCCGTCATAGTTCCAGTCGATCATAATGGATTCGACGAGCTGTCTCCAATCCTCGACAAACTCCTTTTGGAGCGAGAGCTTCTGCAAGAGGTTCATCGGATAGAAAGCACGGATAACGACCTTGCCGCCCTCACGAACGACCTCAGCTTCTGCTTCACGCTTCAATTCAAGCTCAGACTTATCCCTGAGAATATCCACGATCTCAATATCGAGCTTGTAGTCAGACAGCTCCTTTTGGAGAGAAGCAGCGAGGTCAGGCTCATGTCCCATACAAACAATGGTGATCTTCTCCACGGGCTGGGACGGATTTTCCTCTTTGCGCTTTTCGTAGGTCTTATAGGGGAGATTTGCTTTCAGCTCCTCCAGATCAGCCTTTGTAGCGATACGGTTGACGGGCATGATTTTCACCATTCTGCCGTCCTTTTCGCCGTCCCATACATTCGACTGCTCAAACGGTTGAATTTCAAGCGCCTGAATGATAAGGTCACGGGCTTCAACGGGGTTACGGAAGAAGTCGTAGTTATTGACATTGTAGACCTCAAAGCCCGTGTACTTCACATCGTCGGCATCGAGCGTCTGCTGAGAAAGCTCCTGAGCGATACCGATCAGACGCTTGGTGGTGGTCTGGATCGCTCCGAGGTTAATATCCGCACCGAGGAAACGCCTGCCGAGCTTCATTGCCACAGCCTGCGTTGTACCGCTGCCCATGAAGCAGTCGAAAACAAGGTCGCCGGGGTTTGAGGCTGCCTGTATAATTCTTTCCAGTAGTTTTTCAGGCTTCTGTGTTGGATACCCTAAGAACTCTTTACTTGCGGACTTTGTTGTAGAGCTTTGACCGATTTCCCAAACATCATCTGCCTTCTTTTCAGTAAACATTTCATATATCAGACTTCCGTCTGGATTCCTTGCGGAAACAAGTTTTCCAAGTTCAGGTGACCAAATACGCTTATCGCGCTTTGTAGGTTTATCAAGCGGAATCATAACAGGGTTAGATGTGAAAGTTTGACCCTTAGAATACCAAAAGATATTGTTGTGGTTAGTTGCAAATCCTCTTACATTGCCCTGAAAGTTATCGGCATAATGCCAAATAATTTCATTTCTAAAACAGTTTTGACCGAAAATATCGTCCATAAGGCAACGTAAATATGAAGATTTATGCCAATCGCAATGTAGAAATATGCTGCCTTTCTCTGAAAGTAATTCCCTAAGAAGCAATAATCTTTCATACATAAATTGCAAATATTCGTCATTAGTCCAAATATCACCGTATTGTTTTTCTTCAAAAGAAAGACTATCAGTCTTGATTGTCTGTCCTCTAACCGCAATCTTTTTCTTATAATCTGCTTTACTATCAAATGGAGGATCAATGTAGATAAGATCAACCTGTCCTCTATACTGTTTCAGCAAGTGGCTCATAACTTGCAGATTATCGCCCCAAAAGATCTTGTTGATCCAGCCATTGGTTTCCTCACCGTAACGCTCTCTGAGCTGGGCAGGATAATACTGTGTTGAATCGTAGGGGCGCTTGCCTGTCCATCTCAGCTCAGGGAAGCCCTTGATCGTCGGTCTTTTGCTAAACTCAAAAGTGAGCTGTCCGTCCATTTCCATTTTCGTATCCTCCGTTTATTTATTCTGGCAATAGAACCTGAAATCGCAGCCAGTGCAGGTTTTCAGCGATTCCGCCTGCCTTGAAAAGTCCTTTTTCATGATTTTGTGGACTGTATCATCAAATGCAGAAACAGTACCCTCGATAGCACTCTTGGTGTACAGGAACGAGATCATCGGATTTCCGTTTTCCTCACCCGTATAGTAAAGGTGCATCTTGCTTACTTTTTGCCCCGTTCGCTGCTCCACAAGGAAAGCATAGATATGGAGCTGTCGGCGATAATGCTCGATCCTGTCTCTTGCTTTCACCATATCCGGCTTGCGTTCAGACTTGAAGTCCACAAGCTCCACCGTGCCGTCTGCACCTTTGATAAGGTCGATCTTGCCCTCGATGATGTACTCAGGCTGCACAAGGCTCACATCGACCTCGGCTTGCTTTATCATCGACCAGTCGCCCTGCTGTCGCTCTACATACCGCAGGACTTGTTTGAGAGCTGCCTTTTTCTGCGGTTCAGCGAGGTAGGTATGCTCCGACTTGACGAGGGAGACATAGTTGCTTTCAAACCAGTCGGAAACATTGTCGGGTGTGATAAGGTGTTCTTCCTGCCTGATTGCAGCTCTGTGTATGTCCTCGATCGTTTCATGGACGAGCGTACCGAACATCATAGCGTTCTCACGGATCGGCATAAACTCCAGTTCCTTGTAGAACTTATACTGTAAGGAACAAGTCTCATAAACCGTGATGTGTGAGGTAAAGGAGAAAGTGTCCTTGATATTGACCGCCTTGACCTTGTGGAACGTAAACTCATTCAGGTCAAAGGCAGAGCTTTCTATACTCGGCAGTTCATCATAAAGTTCTCGGAAATACAGCGAGGGTGTGCGGTTATTCTCGTTGCAGGTCAGCACAAGCAAGTCCTGCGCACGGGAGAACGCCGTGTAGTACAGCCGCCAGAAGTCAAAGAACTTCATTTCCTCAAAAGGCTCAAACTGCGGTCTGTGGTAATACTTGACCTCAACTTCACTCAGCAAGTCTTTGTAGGACTTACGGGGTGTATTGCCAAGAGAGTCCACGATAACAATCGGGAACTCCATTCCCTTAGACTGATGTATCGTCATGAATGATACGCAACCGCTGGGAGCGTATTCGGAATCGTCCTCATACTCGGAAATACCGCCGTCAAACAGCAGGCGCATATAGAGATTGAACAGCAGATCGGTGTTCTTATTGATAAAGTCTGATGTGAAAACCGTTACTCTATGCAGATACTCAAATTTACCTATGATCTGCGTAAACATAGCGAGGTTTCTTGCCGGACGAACATCAACAACACCTGAGCTTAGGTCGGTATCAAGGATAGTGCTGAACGGCTTGAAAGCAAATAGCTGATATAGAAGTCCCGAATATGCGTAGTCCGTTGTTCCTTTGCTCTGAGCGAGGGCAGCGTGAGACTTGCCACGGCTGCGGATAAACTTCTTTAGTTCCTTGTTTTCTTCCTGAGAAAGAAGCTCATTTGCAAGCTCAATGCAGTCACGGTAATAATAGCTGTGTTCCGTTTGCAGATACTTGTGTTCGCCCTTGATAAGTCCCTGAACATACAAAGGGAACATCAGCATCAGACAGCCGATCGTCAGCATGATCTCTCTGCGTTTAAAAAACATATCTGAACGAGGAGAATACACATTGATACCGTTCGCTTCAAGGAAGTTCGCAAGGCTTGTGACCTGCTGCGACTTGACTGAGCTGAAAAGAAAAGCAAGCTGATTATAGTCCGTCAGCTTTCCCGAATCCTTCAGCTTGCGAATAAAGCCAAGTATCTTTTCGTGCCATTCATCTTCGTCCTCAGAACTTGCGAGCTTTACCACGGCTTTACTTTTCATATCCGTGTGCTTAAAGGGTACAATATGCTTAGGATAGCGGAAGTTTTTCCACTCAAACTTAAACTTCGCCCCGTCCGTGGTGCTGATCCATTCGTTATAGAAATCAACTATGTCGCTGTTGGAACGGTAATTGACCGTCAGCGGAATGATCTTACAAGCTCCTTCCTCAAACTTATGGGGAAATTCAAGGATATTACGGATAGTAGCACCTCTGAATCGGTATAAGCCCTGATCGTCATCACCGACCACGCAGATATTGCCGTGTTTCTCACCGAGCATAAAGATGATCTGTTCCTGAATATAGTTCGTATCCTGATACTCGTCGATCATCAGGTAGTGTATCTTTTCCTGCAAATCGGTAAGAATAGCAGGATTTTCTTTCAGAAGGCGGTAGCATTCGGTCTGTATCTTAGCAAAGTCGATCAGGTTTTCATCGGTGAGTAACTGCTGATACTGTTTCAGAATAGCTGAAAGCACACGAATCTCTGTTTTGCTGTCTTTTGCCATAGCATCGGCATCTACAAGTTCCTCAGTGAGTGAGCCGACATAGCTGCAGATTGCTTCTGCCCACTTCCAAGCACCGCCGTTTGGCATGACAAGCTCAATGTCAGCAATACTCCGGAATTTATGGATATTTCGGAACACAAGATACTTCTGATCGAATGAATCAAGAAGCCGATAGTTCTTCTTGAGCTGCGTGAACTCCAGATTGTCCTTGATGATACGCAGGCAGAGCGAATGGAATGTGCCGATATACATTTCATTCACATTAACATATATATTTCTAACGGCAAGCTCGTTGGTAATACGGGTAACAAGTTCCTTTGCCGCTTTTTCTGTAAAAGTAGCCATTAAGATCTGCTCAGGCTTTACTCCGCACTCCTGAATAAGATAGATCGCCCTCTGCACAAGAGTGAAAGTCTTTCCTGTGCCTGGACCTGCCGTGATCAGGACAGCACCATTTGAGGACGATATAGCGAGTTTCTGAGCATCGTTGGCATTTCCAAAGTCAAACATAATGCATCACCATATATATGAAGAATACTGCTTCGTGTAATGAGTGAAGCGGTAGTCGGTTTTTTCGCAAAATTAGGTATTTGACGGAAAAGCGGACAGCACTCCCTATTTTATTCACTTTTCAAGATGCTATCTGACGAACGCACTACGAACCTATGACGGTCAAGCACATTTGGAGATCAGATCCATACAGCTACGCTTACGGTTCATATCAGAGTGGATATAGCGGTTCAGTGTAACCTCCACAGAACTGTGACCTAAGATCTCAGAAAGAGTTTTTACATCAAAGCCCAGCTCTACACAGCGGGTTGCAAAAAGATGGCGCAGACTATGATAATGGAATGACGGCAAATCAGCGTTTTTTAGGATTTTTGAGAAGCGGTACTGCATTGTTCTCGGTTCAATGGGCTTGCTTTTCCCTGATACAACATAAATACCCCCATTTTCCTTGAACTGTCTGAGCATAGGCATCAAGCAATCTGGAATAGGAATCTCACGCAGGGATTTCTCACTTTTCGGTTCTGTGATGATAAGTTTCGTCCTCTTTACGCCTGTTCTGCACTGAACTCTCTGAATAGTCTTTCTGACGGTTAAAATGCGTTTTTCAAGGTCAATGTCACTCCATTGCAGAGCGCAGACCTCTCCGATACGCAGTCCCATATACATAGAAAGGGACAGTCCGACTGTGGTGATCGACGGATTTGCAGTTATATAGTTTTCAAGTCTGAGTTGCT